>JAEEGL016837174.1_pt1 | contig 22122 bp, 20 predicted proteins | sample 9134231 | NCBI WGS metagenome assembly JAEEGL01 (sample SAMN16246548, study PRJNA631951) | gut metagenome | biome: gut microbiome; feature: rumen; material: fiber-attached | host: Bos | place: Iran: Karaj | collected 2018-10 | reverse complement strand
ATTGACCGTACAAGAGCTATGATTGAAGAAATTGTAAGAGAAGTAGAAGTAGGAAAAATCTATGAAGCAAAAGTTGTTAAAGTAGAAGACTATGGATGCTTTGTTCAATTATGGCCTGGATGTGAAGGAATGGTTCACGTATCACAACTTGCTTATGAACATGTTGAAAAAGCAGGAGATATCGTATCAGTTGGAGATGAAATCATCGTAAAAGCTTTAGGTATGGATAAACGTGGAAGACAAAACTTCTCAAGAAAAGATGCTCTTCCAAAACCAAAAGAAAAGAAAGTAAAAAAGGAAGAAGAAACATCTGTTGAAGAGAAAGTAGAAGAGGTTAAAGAAGAAAAAGAAATAGAAGAATAATAATTTCTTCTTTTCTTTTTGAAAAAATGTGATATAATAAAGCAAACGGAGGGTGATCGGAATGTCTGACTTTGTAAGAAACTTAATTAAATGGATTTTAGTTGTGATCCTAGCAGTATTAGTTGTATTCCTAATTATTAAGGTAGCTAATAGAGGAAAACAAAAAGTAGAAGGAAATTCAGTAACACCAATTGTAGATACAGTTAGAGAAGACAATTCAAAGGAAGAAGATAATTCTAAGAATGAATTAACATCTGATGGTAATTTAGTAGATCAACAAGGAAATGGAGAATTAATTGTTCCTGCTGAAGATACTGCTGCTGATGCTGGAGTAACAGGAATCATTGGAATTATCATTTTAGGTGCAACTTCTTTCTATTTATTAAAATCAAAAAAATTAGAAACAGTTGAAGAATAAAAAAAGACTCATTTGAGTCTTTTTTATTTTTAACATAATCCATTCATACAGATAGTCATAGTAGAAATACTATTCCCTCTATAATGACCATCTAGAAAATCATCTTCTGAGTCATAAGTAAATACACTAAATTTTACAGGAGAATGAATTTGATTCATATAACCTCCACATTGTAATTTGATTGCTGTAAATAAAGTATTTTCATTATATTCTTCTGGTTCAATATGAGAATACCAACCATTAAATCTATTTTGATAATCATCATATAAATAAGCCATAAAATATTCCCATTTATCCATTGTATTAGAAGGAGTTAAAATATTATAAAAAACTTCTTCTCCATTCTCTAAAGTAAATTCTAGAGAAAATCCAACTTTAATATTAGGATATTTTGTCCATTCATTATAATAACTATTCGCATAACTATCATTTAATACAACTGACTCTTCATTAGAAAAATATATTTGAAATACTCCTACATCATCTAAAGCTTTATAATTACCAGAAATAACACTTAACTTTGATAATGTATTTCCTTGTAATTGATAAAAGGAAATAGGAGTAGTATTTAAATCTTGATAAGTTGGAACAACTTCTTCAACTGGAGGGTCTTCTTCTTTTTTTGTTTTTTCTTCTTTTATTTCTTTTTGACATCCTGAAACTAGAAGAATCATGAAAAAGAATAGTAATATTTTTTTCATTTCAATCACCGACTTTATTATAACATATTTATTATTGTAAAAATAACATGTAAAGAAGAAAAAAGTATAGAGAATATACCGAAGAACATGATGATTAATTAACAAGAACTTATTATTTTAATTTACTTATGATTGTACAGAGGAAAATAAAGAAGAATGTATTTCAAAGATAGAAACTGAATTAAATTATAAATGTTCATAAAAGGAAGAAAAAATCTTCCTTTTTTTGTTGAAAGAATTTGATAAAACATAAGGTTTTATAGTATAATGTGTTATAGGGTGAAGAGTATGTACTTAAAAGGTATCAAGACAAGTGGTTTTAAATCATTTGCGGATAAAATTGAATTACAATTAGATAATAAAATTACTTGTATTGTTGGACCTAATGGTTCCGGAAAAAGTAATATAGTAGATGCTGTTCGCTGGGTATTAGGAGAACAGTCTGTGAAGTCTCTAAGAGGAGATGGATCCATGACAGATGTCATTTTCTCAGGATCAAAATCTCGTGCTCCTCTAAATGTAGCTTCCGTAGAATTAATTTTTGATAATACGGATCATTATTTAAATATTCCTTATACTGAAATATCTATTAAAAGAAGAGTATATCGTAGTGGAGAAAATGAATATTATTTAAACAATGAAAAATGTAGATTAAAAGATATCACAAATCTTATGTTAGATACTGGTATGGGAAAAGAATCTTTTAATATTATTTCTCAAGGAGAAGTAGATAAAATATTATCAGATTCTGCCTATGAAAGAAGAACTATCTTTGAAGAAGCATCTGGTATCTTAAAATATAAAAAGAGAAAAGAAGAAGCTCTTCGTAAATTAGATAGAACTCATAATAATATTGATAGAGTAAACGATATTATCAATGAATTAGAGATACAAGTAGGTCCTCTAAAAGAACAAAGTGAAAAAGCAAAAGAATATTTAGAAAACAAAAAAGGACTAGATGAATATGAAGTAGCATTACTTGCTTATGATATTGAAAATAATCATATAGAATTAGAAAATGCGAAAAAGAGAAAAGAAAAATTAGAAAAAGAAATCATTACTTTAACAAATGAAAGTTCTAAAACAGATGCAAAAGCTCTAGAAGAAGCAAATAAACTATCAAAATTAGAAGAATCTTTAATGGAAGAAAATCAAAAATTATTAAAGATTACAGAAGAAAAAGAAAAATTAGATGCAGAAAAAAATCTTTTAAAAGAACGTAGTAAAACAACCAAACAAGAAGAAGAAATTAAAGAAGAAATGCGTTCTATAAAAGAACAAAAAGAAAGAAATAAAAATTTAATTCATACCATAGAAGAAGAGTGCAAAAGAATATTAGAAGAAATATCTAGAAAAGAAACAGCATCTGTAGATATTGAGCGAGAATTACAAAATGCTAAGTTAAAGAAAAATATGTTAACGAATGATTATTCTAATCATAATCAAGAATACATTGGTACTCTTCATAAAATGGAGAATTTAAAAATAGAAATAGAACAAAATGGAGATATGCCTTCTAGTGTAAGAAGTGTATTAAAAAACACTTCTTTAAAAGGAATCTATAATACCATTGGAAATGTATTAGATATAGAAGAAAAATATATTAAAGCTCTAAATACTGCAATATCTTCTAATAAGAATTTTATTATTACAAAAGATGAAGATTCTGCTAAGAAAGCAATTTTCTATTTAAAAGACAATCATTTAGGAAGAGCAACTTTCTTCCCAATGGATATTATTAAAGAAAGATATGTTGATTATGAAACATTAAATATCCTAAAGAATTCTAATGATTTCTTAGGAGTACTATCAGACTTAGTAACTTATAATAGAGAATATGATTCTATTATTAAAAACCAATTAGGTATTGTTGTAGTAGCAACAGATATGGATTCCGCAACAAGATTGTCTCATATGATAAAAGCAAAATATAAAATTGTTACTTTAGATGGAGACGTAGTAAGTATAGGAGGATCTCTAACAGGTGGTTCTAATTATAATGGAAAAAGTACCATTATATTAAAACAAGAATATTCTCATTTAGAGTCTCAAGCAAATTTACTAAAGAGAGAAGAAGAAGAAATCAATAAAGAGTTACTAGAAAATAGAGAAGAAATAGAAAATATCGAAGAAAGATTATTTGCTATTTCCAAAGAAAAAATAACTCTAAAAGAAGAATTCGATGCTAAGAAGAATGAAGAAAAAGTATTAGAAGAAAAATTAAATTCTCTTCTAAAAGAAGAAGAAGCTCTAGAAGCTATTCATAAAAATACAATTTCTAAAAAAGAAGAAGAATTAATTGAAAAATATCATGAGAAGAGTGCTTTAAAAGAACAATTAGAAAACAAAATAAAAGGTCTAACAAAAGATATTGAAACATTAAAAGATAAGATAGAACAAGACCAAGCAAATGATAAATTAAAAAATTCTCAATTAAGAGAATTAGAAAAAGAATCTCACGACTTAGATTTAAAAATGAGTAGGTTAGATGTGAAATTAGATAACATGTTAGAAATTTTAAGTACAGAATATGAATTAACCTATGAAAAAGCAAAGAGTGATTATGTTTTAGATATTGAACCTGATGAAGCTAGAAAGAAAGTAAATGTTTATCGTGCGAATATCAAGAGGATTGGTATGGTTAATCTAGCAGCAATAGAAGAATATGAACGTGTAAGTACTCGTTATGAATTCTTAATGAGTCAAAAAGAAGACTTACTTCATGCAGAAGATACATTACTAGATATTATGAGAGAAATGGATGAAGTAATGAAAGAAGAATTTAAAACTACTTTTGATCTTATTAAAGTAGAATTCCAAAAAGTATTTAAAGAATTATTTAATGGTGGACATGCTGATTTAAATTTAACCAATCCAGAAGATTTATTAAATACTGGTATTGAAATAGTTGCTTCACCTCCAGGAAAGAAATTAACAACCATTCATTTATTATCTGGTGGAGAAAAAACATTAACAGCAATTTCCTTGTTATTTGCTATTCTAAATGTAAGAACAGTTCCATTCTGTATTTTCGATGAAGTAGAAGCTGCTCTAGATGAAGCAAATGTAGCAGGATTTGGAGAGTACTTATCTCATTATAAAGATAAAACTCAATTCTTAATTATTACACATAAAAAGAAAACAATGGAATATGCTAATACTTTATATGGTATTACGATGCAAGAATCCGGTATTTCAAAACTAGTAAGTGTAAGATTAGAAAATCATAAAGAAGTATTATAAAAAAAAGACTAGATGCCTCGCATCTGGTCTTTTCCTTTATATGGATTTTTTGGATCAATATGATCGGTAAATAAAATACCATTTAAATGATCAAGTTCATGTTGGAAACAAATGGCTAAATCTTCTCTAGCTCTAATTTGTACTTTTCTTCCTTCCATATCATATGCTTCAAAAGTAACTCTTGCATATCTTGGAACAATACCTTCTACAGGACGATTAACACTTAAACATCCTTCTCCATCTGTAACATATATTTGTTCAACAGAATTACTTATCATTTTTGGATTTACTAATACATAATTTTCAAATTCTTTATCTTCATCTTCTGGTCCAGTAAGTTCATAAACTACTACAAAGAATCTTTTCGCAACACCAAGTTGGATTGCAGACATTCCCATACCAGGACGTAAATTATATTTCTCAGCTAATTCATCAATTTGACTATCATGTAAATATTCAATCATAGTATCAATTAATTTTTTATCATCTTCTGTTAGTGGAAAAACAACATCTTTACTAATTTGTCTTAGTCGTTTATCTTTCTCATCTAGAATATCTCTTGTTTTTAACACTAGTAACCACCTCAACTGCAATTATTTTATCAAATTTTTTTCATTTTGAAAAGGAAAAATTACTTCTGATACGATTTATCTGTCTTTTTTAAGAAAAGAGCAACATTTGTTTGGATATATTCTTCTGTCTTTTGAAACAAATCATCTCTGATTCCTTCTGTAACAAATCTATCATGTTCATCTAATGCAAAAGCAAATTCTTCAAGAGAGCCTTTCCCCATAATAGAATCATATTTTTTAACAGTGTCTTCCAAATCTCCATCCATTAAATGTTCTTCCATAATAGATTTGAAAGTAGGATTCTCCCATAAAGGACGAATCAAAGGAATCGTATCATTATATCCAAAATCATTTTTCATATGTTCTGGATTTAGGGAAGAAAGTAGTTTTTGAACATCTTGATCAGGAACTATTCCATCTAATGCAGATATTTCTTGAACCATTTCTGTTGTTTGTAAAACGTTAATTAACTCATCTAAAGTATTAAAGTATTCAGAAGAAGAAAAGGTATCTTTTCTTTTGTCATATTCACAATCAAATCCATGTAATCCACTACGAATATGATACTTTAATCCTTTTTTGGTAGTCTCCATTTTACATCCATTGAAATAACCTTTTACTAAATGATTAAACTCATGAATAAATGCATGCAACAACATAGCAGGAGAAGAAAGTAAGCTACATGCGATAAAAGGATTTGCTTGAAGAGGAATAGGATTCCCATCTTGATCAAATCCAATATTTTCTCCTCTAGAAGAAACTGCATAAGTATAACATTCTCCCACTTCATTGATATGATCTTCTTCTTGATTAAAAGACTCATCATCAATTCCATGATCTATTAATATTTGTTTAACAGGTTTCTTTTCTATATATAAATCTATTTTTTGAAATAAATCATCAATAACATCCTTGTATGAAGAGTATTTTGTTAATAACCCATAAATAGCTAAAACTAAAAAAGGATAATAGGGATAATCTTCAGAATATTTATAGGATACAATTTTTTTGGCTAGTATATAATTCTCCATCTTCTTCACCTAAGTGACTATTATAATAGAATTCTTATATTTGTCAAAACTAGTTTACAGTTGACAGATGAATAAGTGTTATATTCTTAGGAAAACCATATCTTTTGTGATATATTTATTATAAGAAGGAATGTAAGATGAAGAAGATTATTAAGTACATAGACAAACCATTATTAATAGCAACTGTAATATTATTCGTAATAGGTCTTATTATGGTTTTTTCAGCATCAAATGTTACAGCTTACATGTCTCATGTAGTTTCTCCATATTATTACTTTATGAGACAAGGAATCTTCTTAGCAATTGGATTAGTATTATCCTTTGTCATGATACGATTTAATACAAAATCTTATGGAATGTTTTCCTGGATCTTATTGTTAATTGCAATAGGAGCCTTAATATTAGTATTATTTGTAGGAGAAGAAAACAATCAAGCAGTCAGTTGGTTTCGTTTAGGATTTTTTAATGTTCAACCAAGTGAATTTGTAAAAGTAATTACTATTGTCTTCTTAGCAAATTATTATGAATTAAATATAAAAAGATTAAATGGTTGGGGACCAAGTTTATTTCCAATAGCAATTTGTGCAGTAGTTGCAGGATTAATTTTTATTCAACCAGACTTAGGTACTACCATCATTTATTGTGCTATTGTAGGAATTGTTTTCTTATCCGTACCAATTAGTAAAGAAATAAAATATAAAACAGTCTTTGCAACAATAGGATTAATAGGATTTGGAATAGTAGCTCTCTTAGGAGCAGGAAAAGGTGTTTTACTAGAACGACAGATGGAGAGATTTGACTTCAAAAATCCATGTGAGAAAATTCTAAGTACAGGTTCTCAAGTCTGTAACTGTTATATTGCAATCAATAATGGTGGATTAACAGGAGTAGGTTTAGGAAATTCTACTCAAAAGTATTTATATTTACCAGAACCATATACTGACTTTATATTTGCGATAATTGTAGAAGAATTAGGAATTATTGTGGGAATCTTTATTATTTTAATGTATATGTTTATTCTATTTAGAATCTTAATGATTGGAAGACGTAGTCCAAATAATAGAGGAGCTACTATGTGTTATGGAATAGCAATTTATATCTTCTTACATATTGCGATTAACTTAATGGGTATTATGGGATTAATTCCATTAACAGGAGTTCCATTACCATTTATGAGTTATGGAGGAAGTTTTACCATCTGTTTAGTAGCAGCCTTAACGATTGTTCAAAGAGTTAGTGTAGAAAATGGATTGTTAAAAGAAAGAGAGTCGTAAGCAATGGAAACATTGCTTTTTTTGTCCTTTTCTGTTATAATAAAGAAACAAAAAAAGAGGGGACTATATGAGTACTTCAGAAATGAAAATGATCAAAGATTCTGTAGAACAACAAATTCGAAAAAGTTCGAATGTTTTTTTAATTGGTCATAAAGGACCAGACTTTGATTCTTTAGGAGCTTGTATTGGTTTATATGAATTAGCTTCTTCCTTAGGAAAGAAAGCCTATATTGTTGTAGATGAAGAAAATCATCTAAATCCAGAAACAAAAATAGAACCAGGAGCAAAAAGATTAATTGAAGAAAGTAAAGATAAATATCATTTTGTAAAACCAGAAGAAGTAGAAGCATTAAAAAATGATCGTTCCATCTTATTTGTAGTAGATACCAATAAAAAGAAAAAAGTATCTTTAGCGGATCATCTTGATTGGTTCAAAAGTGTAATTATTTTAGACCATCATACAGAAGATGAAAATACCATTGAAGCTACTCATAAATTTATTTCAGCAGATATCTCTAGTGCATCAGAAATGGTTGCTAGAATACTATTTATTTCCAAAACAAAATATAGTAAAACAGCTGCAAATGCTTTACTTGCAGGAATTCGACTAGATACTCGTCGTTTTGGATCAAATACATCGGGAAAAACACATGATGTTGCAGAAAAATTATTAGATAATGGTGCTGACTCAGAATATGTTAATACACTATTCTTAGAAGAATTTGAAACATTCAAAAGAATAGGAGATTTAATTATCAATGGAACAATTATTAGAAAAATAAATGATAATAACATATCTTTCACATTAAATAGAGATAAACCACATACTATTTATCTGAAAGAAGATTTTGCAAAAGCTGCTAATCGTATGATGGAATTTACCGGAATAGATGCATCTTTCGCAATGGGATATATAGATGATAAAAATGTACATATATCTGCTCGTAGTGGAAAAAGAGTTCACGTTGGAAACTTAATGGAAGAATTTCAAGGTGGTGGAACTTCTACTATGGCAGGAACAAAAATTGAAACAGATGATCTTTTAGGACTAGAAAATGAATTAGTAAAAAAGGTAGATGAATTTACTTCAAAAAAAGAACCTACTCCACCAGAAAAGCCATTTGAAAAAGTTAAAAAAATTTAAAGAAAAGTTGAACGACTTTTCTTTTTTTTCGAATAATAAGATAGGAGGTGGTAATATGACATTTCACTATCGCTATCGAAAACAAATTCTTCTAGGAGTAATGATTCTATTTTTATTAGGAGGACTTACTACTTTTTTAGTCATAAAATATCCAAAAAAGAAAACAGTAAAAGAAGAAAAAACAGTATTAGTAAAGAAAAAGAAAGTAGAAGAAAAAAGAAGTGAAAAATACACAGTAGATATTAAAGGAGAAATAATGACTCCAGGAATCTATGAAGTAGATATAGGTAAAAGAGTAATTGATGTTATAAACTTATCAGGAGGATTAACAGAGAATGCAGATACTTCTGTGATTAATTTAAGTAAAAAAGTAACAGATGAAATGGTAATTATTATTTATAGTAGAGAAGAAGTAAGTCATTTTAAGGAAACAAAAGAGTTGGAAACACAAGTATTAAAACAATGTATTCAAAAAGAAGAAAATGCTATTAGAAATGATGCTTGTATTTCAAATGAAAATAAAACAACTGGAAAAGTATCCATCAATAGAGGAACATTAGAAGAATTAAAAACTTTATCTGGAATAGGAGAATCTAAAGCAAAAGAAATTATTGCTTATAGAGAAGCAAATGGTCCATTTCAATCCATAGAAGATATTATGAATGTACCTGGAATAGGGGAAGCAAGATTTGCTGCAATTAAGGAAGATATTACTATCGAATAAATTCTATTTATTTGTTTTTTTATTCGTAAGTTTAATAACAATCATTCGTTTATCTATTCCACAAAAATCTAACTATAAAGATAGTTCTAAATACTTTTCTGGAAAAGTAATTAAAATAATAGAAAAAGATAATTATCAAACTCTAACGATTAAAAACAAAGAAACACTAATTGGAACGACATCAAAAATAAATGTTCATCTAGGAGATCAAGTAAAAGGAGTAGGAGTCTTTCAAAAACCATCAAAAAATACAACCAAAGATTTATTTAATTATGAAGATTATTGTAAGAAAAATCATATCTTTTATACCGTAAAAATATCTTCTATCAAAGTAACAAAAAAGAATCATAATATCATTTATAAAATCAAAGAAAAAATAAATCAAAGAGGAAAGAATAATCCCTATATTAATACCTTCTTACTAGGAGACAAATCATACCTTTCAAAAGAAGCAAAAGATAGTTATCAAGAAAATGGAATTTCTCATTTATTTGCGATAAGTGGAATGCATATTGCTTTACTTGCTAAAATGATAGAAAAGATTTTAAAGAAATTAAAAAGAAGAGAAGAAACCATTTTTAAGATTACAACAATTACCCTTCTTTTTTATTTATTATTAGTAGGATTTTCTCCATCTATTGTAAGAGGAATATTATTCTATATTGGATTTTCAATCAATCGTATTTATTACTTTTATATCAATCCTAAAAATTTATTTCTGTTATTATTTTCAATCTCTTTATTCATGAATCCCTATAATATTTATAATACTGGTTTTCAATATTCTTATCTAATTAGTTTCTCTTTAATTGCATTTCAAAAATATCTACAATCCAAAAACTATTTCATTTCATTACTCAAAGTATCTTTTCTATCTTTTATAGTAAGTATTCCTATTACTAGTTATTATTTTAATCAAATCAATTTACTAAGTATTATCTATAATTTATTCTTTGTACCACTTGTAAGTCTTATCATTTTTCCATTCACATTAATTATTATTATTCTAAAACCACTAGAACCAATCTATATCATATTAACGAATTTCATGGAAAATACTTCTATATTATTAAGTTCTATTTCTTTTGGAAAAATCATATTAAAACAAATACCAATCTTCTTTTATTTTATTTATCTATTCATAGTATTATTATTTTTATTAAGAGAGAAAAAAGAATACTTATATTTATTATTCATTTTATTATTTATTCATATCATAATTCCAATTTTTAATTTGAATTCTATTACATTTTTAGATGTTGGAGAAGGAGATTCTATTTATCTTCATTTCAATCATAAAAATATCATAATTGATACAGGAGGAAGTTATATAGAAGGAAATATTGTGTCTAATACCACCATTCCTTTTTTAAAGAAACAAGGAGTATCTAAGATTCATTTTCTCGTATTAAGTCACGGGGATAAAGACCATATGGGAGATGCAAAATATTTGATTAATCATTTTAAAGTAAAAGAAGTAATTCTAAATTGTGGAGAATACAATTCCCTTGAAAAAGAACTGATAAAAGAATTAAAAAAGAAAAAAATAAAATACTCATCTTGTATTTCTAAATTAGATTCCTTATTCTTTTTAAATACTTATCTATATGATAATGAAAATGATAATTCTAGTGTGGTATACACAGAAATCAATCAACATAAAATATTATTAATGGGAGATGCTTCTATCGAAAGAGAAAAAGATATCATAGAGAATTATAATCTCAATAATATAGAAATACTAAAAGTAGGGCATCATGGTTCAAAAACAAGTAGTAGTAAATTTTTTTTAAAAGCAATAAATCCAAAATATTCCATTATATCTGTTGGTAAAAATAATAGATATGGTCATCCCAATAAAGAGGTATTAGATAATTTAAAAGAATCTAAAATATATAGAACAGACAAGGACGGAAGTATTATGTTTGAAATAAAAAATAATAAGTTAGAAATTGAAACATGTAGCGAATAAAAAATGATATAATAATTATAGAGGTGAGAATATGGCTGATACAATTTTAGAAGGAGCGACAAATCAATTTGATTTTCCAGATTTACCAAATGGCAGAATTATTTTATCGGAAGAAGTATATGCAAGACTATCAGGAGATATCAATTTGTGTGCATATAGTGGTGATGAAGAGTTAGAATATGGTACGTTGTTATACGGAAAAGAAATAAAGCCTAATGTTATTTATTTTGATATCCCTAGTAAGCATGATGATTATGTTCCTTCAAGAAGAGTTTTTGATCTAAATAAAAATGAAAAAGGTGAAATATCTGATATGTATAAAGAGTTGATAAAAAACATTAACAGTGAAGAATATGATTGTATAGCCCATATCCATACTCATCCTTATATTGGAGGAAGTTGTAGGTATTTTTCTAATCAAGATTTATCTACAATAAAATCTTTACAAACAGATTTTCAACCTCGTAATGGAGGAAAAAAATACTATTTTGGAGGTCTTCTAACAGTAGGGCCTAATAATACATCTGAAACAGATGAAATAAGTTTTGTTTTTTATGATGAAAAGAATGGATGGTATAAAATAACAACTATAACATTTTATTTGGATGGTCAGGAAGTGCCTTTCAAACGAGAACAAGAGAGAACTCAAATATGTTTATAGAATTTAAGAAATATTATTGTAGATGGTACGGATTGTAATTAAATTATTGAGATATGGTAATAATTAAGTAGAGGGTAATGATATGAGTAAAATAGAAGATGTTGTGAAAGATTATAACTATGAAAGTTTAGTGGATGATAGAAAAATATTGGAATCTGATTTAACCATTTATGAAGAAGAATTGGGTATTTCATTTGGTCCACAACTAAAAGACTATATTTTAAACTATGGATATTTGGCATATGAATATATTGAGCTTGATGGGATTAATGCAAATCAAAAATTAAATTCAGATATGATAAGAAATACAAAAAGTCTTAGAAATTTATCAGATAAAATAAAAGAATTAGTAGTAATTGAAAATCAAGGAGATGGGGATTACTACCTTGTAGATTCTAATGATAATATGTTTGAATTCATACAAGATAATTCATTAGAATTAAAAAAATTGGATATCGATTTATGCCAATATATCCAAGAACGTTTCTCAAGTATGAAAAATAATTAATAAAATAAGGGAAGTTTTCTAGACATTTCCCTTGTTTTTTTGTACAATCATTTTGGAAGGAAGTGTTTTTATGAAGAAAGATTTTGATATTCATAAAGTGGACTATACAATGCTAACGCATTCCTTTCAAGATGCTTGTGCAGATAAAGAATTTAAGGATTATGTTTATCATTTAAATGCCAAAGAAGAAGCATTAATGAAATATACTTCTGGTTTACAAGATTCTTTTCAAGAGTACAAAAATTGTTTAAATTGTGATAGTATAGAATCTTGTCCAAATTACATGAAGGGTTATCGACTAACTCCAAAAGTAGAAGGAAACATCATTAACTTTTCTTATGATGAATGTAAAAAGCAACAAAAAGTTTCTTACAAAGAAAACTTAGATTTATATCATTTATCATCTACATTAAAAGATGCATCTTTTAAAAATATTTATAAAGATGATAAAGCAAGATTACCAATCTTAAAACAATTCAAAGAATTTATAGAACATTATAATGATGAGGAAAAACCAAAAGGAATCTATTTATCAGGATCCTTTGGTTCTGGAAAAACATATCTAATTGCAGCTTTATTAAATGAGATGGCAAAAAAAGGAGTAAAAAGTATCTTAGTATACTTCCCAGAACTTCTAATTAAATTAAAAGCAGCTTTTAAAGATGATTATGAAGAACAATTAGATGAATTAAAAAATGTTCCTTTGTTATTACTAGATGATATAGGAGCGGAAAATGTAAGTAATTGGTCAAGAGATGAAGTCTTAGGACCAATTCTACAATATCGAATGGAAAATGAATTACCAACTTTCTTTACTTCCAATTTAACATTGGAGGAATTAGAAGAGGCTTTAGCAATTACTTCTTCAGGAGTAAATAAACTAAAAGCAAGACGAATCATCGAGAGGATTAGATTATTAACCGTTCCACTTGAATTGATTAGTAAAAACAGGAGGGATTAAAATGAGGAATATTGAAAGAGCTTTGACAAGTTTCGTTAAAGGCAATGGACCTAGAATTAGCAACAGAATACTAACTGCCTATGCCGAAAAAGATGCCAACAGCTTAATCAATATTCTTTTTAATGTCATAAATGAAGAACTTGATAATATAAAAGGAACAGTTCCTTTTGATAAAATAAGAGAACTATTAAAAGGAATTTACGTCATATTAGGAATATCAAATGATGTAGATCGTAAAATAGTATCTCGTAAATTAAATAAGTTAAGTGAAAAGATAGAAAGAATTCAACTAGAACAAAGAAAAAGAATCAATCATCCAGATAAAGCTAAAAAAAGTTTTCAAAAGATTCAAGAAGAAATAGAACATCTTCAAGATCAAACAGAAGAAAAAGAAAATAAACAATATGATTTTATGAGTTATTTGGTAGAAGAAATTCAAAATATTAGTTATTTAGAATATACCATGAGTAAATTACCAAATCTAATTAATACTAAAGATAAAGAAGGACATAGTTTTTTTAGAAGAATTGTAGAACAATACATCAAAGCACAAGAAGAAAATGATAGAGAAAAAATATTATATTATAGTAATGTAATTTCACTAGTATTATCAGATAAAAAACTTTCATTACCTGATATAGAAAAAAGAAGAATATTAGATATTATTTATCAAGCAACCAATCGCGCATCTGTATCTAGAAGAGAAAATAGAAAAGAAATGTTACAAGAATTAAGAGAGCTAGCAGATAATATTAAATATGCTGGAGAAAAGACATCTAGAGTTGAACAATTATCTAAAAAATATAATATTGCAATTGCATTTCCACAACCAATTTTAGATCAAATTCAATTCTTAAAACCAAATTATTCTTCAATGCCTGATAGAAGAGTTATTCAAGAATTTATTATTACGATAGATGGAGCTGGTGCTAGTGAAATAGATGATGCCTTATCTTGTAAAAAATTACCAAATGGAAATTATTTATTAGGAATTCATGTTGCATCAGTACTAGGACATTTTCCCTATGAATCAGATATCGTAAAAGAAGCTTTATCAAGAACAGCTAGTATTTATCTTCCAAAGAAATATAAAAATCAAGATAGAGTCATTCCAATGTTTCCATATGAATTTGGTGCGAATAAAGGATCATTACTAGAAAATCAACAAAGATTAACAAGAAGTTATTATTTTGAAATATCAAAAGATGGAGAAATTGTTCAAGAAGTTTTTCCTAAAACAATTATTACAAGTAATAGAAGAACAACTTATCGAGAGATTGATAGAGTATTAGAACATGGTTCAAAAGATTTACAATTACAAGAAACTGTTCAAAACTTAAAAGAAGTAACCGATATATTAGATAAAGTATTTAAACCATCTAGATTATATGAAAAAATTAAAGAATATACAGATGACGCTTCTGATTTAAGAGTAAAAAGAATTGGTGCAGAAAAAATTGTTGCGCAAACAATGATGTTAACAGGAAATAGAGTAGCAAATTTCTTTGCTGATCCAAAAAGAGATTATCCTTGCCTTTATAGAGTATTAAAAGTAGATGAAGAAGACTCTAGAAAACTAGAATCTATGATTAATAATTTAATCAAAACTTATGGTGGAGGACAATATCAAAAATTATATCAGTTAGTTGATGGACTATATCCAAAAGGTTGGTATGCCATGGAGGGGTCTCATGATGGATTAGGACTGGATCATTATTGTCACTGTACTTCAGAACTTCGAAGAGGAGCAGACATTGTAGTAGAGCATGCTTTAGAAGTTTGTTATGATAAAGAACCAACCGATAAAGAACTGGATAAGTTAGCAGCAGAAATTAAATTAAGAGCAGCTGAGATAAATGCTAAAGCAGATCCAATTGATTGGTTTATAAAAGACTATAAAAGAGCTTATCAAAAAAGAAGATAATTTGACTTTATCTTCTTTTTGTATTACAATATAGCTACTTTTTGTTTGAAAAAAGAAAAAAAGTGTTATAATGGATAAAGAGAAATACAAAGACAAAGGACACGATAAGTGAAATCTGTTTAATAGAGAGTTCTTGTTGGTGGAAATAGAACAAACACTTCATTTGTTACTACCTTTCGAGTAGAATACTGAAAAGGTATTCCGGCAATGCCGTTAAAAGTTTGAGTAAAACAAAGGATGGTACCGTGCATAAGCACTCCTGTACGATCCTTTTTTATTTGTTTGAAAGGAGGATTTCTATGAGAGTAGAAGTTTTATCACATGCTTCCGTTCGTATTGAAGATGAAAAAATAATTTATGTAGATCCTTATGATGTAAAAGATAATCGTAATGATGCAGATTATGTTTTCATTACTCATGATCACTATGATCATTATGATGAAGAATCGATTAAAAAGGTTAGAAAAGAAACTACCAAGATTATTGTTCCAGAATGTTTAAAAGAGAAAGAAAATTATATGGTAGTAGAACCAAATAAAGAATATATGATAGATAATCTATTATTCTATACGATTCCTGCATATAATACTAGCAAAAGCTATCATCCAAGAGAAAAGAATTATGTTGGATATAGTATTTTATTAAAAGGAGTTTATTACTATATTATGGGTGATACAAATCGAACACCGGAGGCCGATAATGCTAAGGCCAATGTTTGTTTTGTTCCTATTGGAGGAGAATATACGATGGATGTTGAAGAAGCAGCAAGATTCATCAATGATAAAAAACCAGAAATGGCAATTCCCATTCACTACGGAAAAATCATAGGAGATCTTTCCTTAGGAGAAGAATTTAAAAGTAAAATAAATGAGAATATTAAAGTAATGTTATTAATAAAGGAGAATGAAAAATGATAAACATAAAAGAAGATGAAAGATTAGAAAGATTAAATCACTCTTGTGCACATTTACTTGCTCAAGCAGTACAACATTTATATCCTGGGGCTAAATTCTGGGTAGGACCTGCTATTGAAGAAGGATTCTACTATGATATTGACTTAGGAGACGAAGTTATTAAAGAAGAAGATTTAGAAAGAATCGAAAAAGAAATGAAGAAATGTGCCAAAGATGCAAAGAACATTGTAAGACACGAAATTTCAAAAGAAGAAGCATTAGAAAAATTTAAAGATGATCCATATAAAGTAGATTTAATTTCTCGTATGGATGAAAATGAACAAGTTATTTCTTGCTATACTCAAGGAGACTTTACAGATTTATGTAGAGGTCCACATGTAGAAAATACAAAAGAATTAAAATACTTTAAATTATTAAAATTCTCAGGAGCATATTGGAAAGGTGATTCTAAAAACAAAATGCTTCAAAGAATCTATGGAGTATGTTTTGATAATCAAGAAGATTTAGATGCTTGTTTAAAAGAAATTGAAGAAGCAAAAGAAAGAGATCATAGAAAGATTGGTAAAGAACAAGAACTATTCATGAATCATGACTTAGTAGGTTCTGGAATGCCACTATGGCTTCCTAATGGAGCAATTATTCGTAAACAATTAGAAAATTATATTTATGAAAAAGAACAAAAGATGGGATATCTTCATGTTTATACTCCATGTGTAGGAACGGTTAATCTTTATAAGACTTCAGGTCACTGGGATCACTATAAAGAAAATATGTTCCCAATGATGAAAGTAGATGAAGAAGAATTTGTACTTCGTCCAATGAACTGTCCACATCATATGTTAATTTATGGAAATAAATTACATTCTTATAGAGACTTACCAATTCGTATTGGAGAATTTGCAACAGACTTTAGATATGAAGCTAGTGGAGCAGTAAAAGGACTAGAGAGAGTACGTTGTATGTGTCAAAATGATGCTCACCTTTTTGTAAGACCAGATCAAATTGGAGAAGAATTTAAAAAAGTAGTTAGCTTAATTCTAGATGTATATAGAGACTTTGGAATTAAAGATTATAAATTTAGATTATCTTTAAGAGATCCAGAAGATAAAGAAAAATACTTTGATGATGATGAAATGTGGAATGAAGCAGAAGCAAAACTTCGTGAAGTATTAAATGATTTAGGAGTAGAGTATTTTGAAGCAGTTGGAGAAGCAGCATTCTATGGACCAAAACTAGATGTTGAAGTTAAACCTGCTGTTGGACCAGAAGTAACTTTATCAACTTGTCAATTAGACTTCTTATTACCTAGAAGATTTGAATTAAATTATATTGATTCTAATGGAGAAAAACAAATACCAGTTGTTCTTCATAGAGCAATCTTTGGAACATTCGATCGTTTCACAGCATTCTTAATAGAAGAAACAAAAGGAGCTTTCCCATTATGGTTAGCACCAACTCAAGTAAGTATTATTCCAGTTAATCCAGAAATTCATAATGAATATGGAGAAGAGATTAGAGATTTACTTCAAGCACATAATATCCGTGTAGAATTAGATTCTCGTAATGAAAAATTAGGATATCGTGTAAGAGAAGCTCAAACTAGAAAGATTCCATATAATGTTATTTTAGGAGATCAAGAAAAAGAAAATAATACGGTAAGTTTCCGTCTATTTGGAGAAAAAGAAACTACAACTCTTCCTAAAGAAGAATTTGTTAATAAACTAGTAGAAGAGATTGCTACTAGAGCTTTAAGAAAATAAAAGAGATTCTATAATCTCTTTTTTATTTGAATATTGTTATTTTAAATTGTATACTATATATAGTAGGTGATAATATGAAGAACAAAAAAGGATTTACCTTAGTAGAATTACTTGCTGTAGTAGTAATATTAGGGATTATTATGACAGTTTCTATTCCTGCGGTAAGTAAATGGATTAATAGAAGCAAAGTAGAATCAAAAGCTGCTCAAGAAAAAACATTGTTACTTGCAGGACAAGCCTATGCTCAAGGAAATAGTAAAGTACTTCCTAAAGCAATTGGAGAAGCAAAACTTATTAAAGCAGTAGACTTAAAAAAAGCAAATTACTTAAAAGAAGATTTAAAAGATTCTGAGAAAAAAAGTTGTATGAAAGATTCTGTAGTAAGAATCTATAAATATGATAAAGATAGTTATTCTTATACTGCTTACCTTTATTGCGAAGGAGACGAAGTCCCAGAAAAAATTACGGGAGTACCACCAATTATAGGGATTACCTTTACTGGTGATAATTTAAAAGATGAAGTAGTTCAAGATGTATCAAAAGCTGGATTTAGAATAACAATAGATGGAAATAAAAAAGATGGAAAGAATCTTGGAATTGATGGATATACTTATAGTATTTCTGTAAAATATGCTGGTACTGGAGAAATTGTTGAAATTTATAACTCTGGAAGCCTAAATGGTGGAGGAAAAGAAAAACTTATTATTGAAAAAAGTTTAGGTGATTATACAAATATTACAACTTTAAGTGAATTTATGGTAACAGTAGAAGCCTATAACAGAGACGGTGGTTACTTAAAACAAACCGGTAATTCTAAATATGGTGATAATACAGGACCTACTTGTGGAGATATTACAGGACAAGCAGAAGTGGATCAATGGTTTAAAACTCCACGAACTTCTACTATTTCTGTTAAATGTATTGATGAAGGAAATGGTTCAGGTTGTGTGAAAGATGAATTCACAAAATCATGGAATACAGAAGTAGAAGATGATTATATTACAATTGAAGATAATGCTGGTAATAAAACAGATTGTAAAGTTAGAATTCATCATGACTGGACAAGACCTGTCATAACAATCACAGCTCATCAAAATTTAAGTGGTAATGGAAAAGGAACTCAAGTAGGAAGTATTACTGCTAATAATTCTAATAATGATGTAACACTTTCTAGTTACACAGGAGACTATGGAACAAATCATTGGTTAAATAACGCTAATTTTCCAAATGGAATTTATTATGAAGTAATGGTAGAAGATAATATTCATTTGAATAAAGGACAATGGTATTACAATAATTCAGGAATCATTTCTTTCAATGATACTAACTTAAATACGATGAAAACCGGTTCTTCTAAAGTGTTTTCTGTTGATGATAACGTAACACATGTTACTCTAACAGAAGAAGGACTTCGAAGAGGAAGATATGAATTAACAGATAAAGCTGGCAATAAGACAATAATTCGATTAGAAGCCAATATGGATCTAACCCTACCTGGATGTGTATCTTCTGGAGGATCTGGAAGTTGGACAAATAAAAGTAGAACTCTTACAGGTACATGTTCAGATTCCTTTAGTGGTTGTCAACAAGCAACAATTACAAAAGTCTTTGACAAGCAGATTGATTCTACAAAACAATCACCAGGAAAAGTAATTGATAATGCTGGAAATGAGAAAGCTTGTCCTGCAAATCAAACAGTTAGAATTGATAAGACGGCTCCAAGTTGTAGTGCTAAAAAAGCTTCTACAGGAGTTCAGTCAGGTATAACAGTTAACTTCTCATGTGGTGATAGTGGAGGAAGTGGCTTGAGTTCATGTCCTTGTCATATGACAGCCGATCATCAAAGATGTATTGCAGATTCTGGCCTAAAGAGTTCAAAATGTTACTCTGTATCAGATAGAGCAGGAAACTCAGGAGGATGTTGTGTTAGCGTAGAAGAATATAAAGAATGTAAATTGTATAATAACTGTGCGACTTCTTCTTGTGGACAAAACTGTGGATGTGTTGGTGCTTCTGGAGGTTCTCCATACGTATGTGCCACATCAGGTGGGCAATGGAAATGTAGTAATAAAATGTGTAGAACAAAAGCTTGTGGTTGCCAAATTGAAGTAACCCTATATCGATAAAAAAAGAGATTTACTCTCTTTTTTTTATGATATAATGAAATAGGTGATAGTAATGGAAAAGAAAGAAGAAAAAAGAAAAACAAAAAAAGAAATAGTAAAAATGCTATTAAAGAATAATGAATTAGAAGAACAAGATGAAGAAGAATTATTAGACTTATTAATTGATCAACCAATTAGTATTGATGTAGATAAACAAGAAGAAGCAAAGATGACAAGAGGAGATAGAATTGCCGATAAAGTAAGTGAAATTGCTGGATCATGGACTTTCATTTTATGCTTTAGTGCCTTCTTAATATTTTGGGTAGTTTTAAATAGTATTATCCTAAAAGGAGATCATCAAATAGATGAATATCCATTTATTTTATTAAACTTATTATTATCTTGCTTAGCAGCTCTACAAGCACCAGTTATTATGATGAGTCAAAACCGTCAAGCTGCAAAAGATAGCTTAAGAAACCAAAACGATTATCGTACAGACTTAAAAAGTGAATTAATTCTAGAAGAATTACATGATAAAATGGATGAAATTTTAAGACAACAAAGAAAGATTTTAAAAATTCTTGAACCAGAGGAAGAAGAAACAGAAAAGAAATAGAAGCTTTATTGATTAATAAAGCTTCTTTTTGTATAATAAATCATCAAGAGGTGTATTTATGAAAACCTTAGAAGAAATACAAAAAGAATATCAAGAATATACTCATCAATCTATGAAATTATCTACTCCAGAAGATTTAGATATTTATGCAGAAATTATAAGAGATGATATGTTAGATGATATAACAATTACAAAGAGAGAACAAGCAAGTAACAATAGACGTTTATCTGTTTCAAGAGTAATTAGTAAATTATTTCCTGTTTATGAAGAAGAAGTAGAATACTTGGAAAGAGATAATAAAGTATTACAAGAAGAATGTCTTTTAGGATTAGAATGGAGACATTACTTAGAAGTATTACAAAAAGAAGTAACTCCAGATAATTTAAGAGAATTTGCTCGTTTATTAGATTTTTCAAAAGACTATTATCATAGGAATGCAAATTTCTTAGAATCCAAAAGAGATGAATTAGAATTAGCCATGAAAGGAATTATGTCTTTTAATGGAAAATTTAGTGATACAAGAGAAGGTTTTAAACATTTTTTTGAACAAAAAATATCCGAATTAACCACAAAAAAGGATATTCAAAAAAAGAAAGAAATATGATATAGTATATAAATGTATGAAAGGTGGGCTCTGTATGAATAATGATTTAGCTGCTACCATCCGTAGTAAAGTTGATATCGTTGACATAATAGGGGAAAGAATACCACTTACCGCAAGAGGGAAAAACTTCTTTGGAGTTTGCCCTTTTCATGATGATACAAACCCATCTATGAGCGTATCAAGAGATAAACAAATCTATACTTGTTTTTCTTGTCACGCAACAGGAAATGTATTTACATTTTTAATGAATTATGAACATATGGATTTTAAAGAAGTATTAAAATACTTAGGAGATAAAGTAGGAATTGATACTGGAAGTGTTCATATTAAAAAGAAAACAACTAAATTTGATAAATATTATGATGCATATCAATTTTCTTGAAAATATTATCAAAATAATTTAAATAGTAATGTTGGAAAACTTGCGAAAAAATATCTTTCAGAAAGAAAGATAGACGAGGCATTAATCAAAGAATTTGAAATTGGTTTATCGCTAGATTCGAAAGATGATTTAACAAAATTATTACTAAGTAAAGAATATGATTTAGTAACACTAAATAAAATAGGTTTATCGAGTGATAATCATGATATTTATAATGATAGAATTATGTTTCCACTATATGATAT
>JAEEGL013653126.1_pt1 | contig 22123 bp, 18 predicted proteins | sample 9134231 | NCBI WGS metagenome assembly JAEEGL01 (sample SAMN16246548, study PRJNA631951) | gut metagenome | biome: gut microbiome; feature: rumen; material: fiber-attached | host: Bos | place: Iran: Karaj | collected 2018-10 | reverse complement strand
TCCTCGATCGAGATCGCCTTTCCGTCTTCATCAAACTCAACCACTCCGTACTCTTTCGGATCTCTGACGTAATATCCGAATATCGTGGCGCCTTTATCCCTTGAGGCCACCTTCCTAAGGAGCTTTGAAAAGCTCTGGCCATAGAAGATGTTGTCACCGAGTATCAATGCAACACTGTCGTTTCCGATAAACTCAGCTCCGATAATGAACGCATCCGCAAGTCCGCGCGGACTCTCCTGTACCGCATAACTCAGCTCCAATCCGAGCTGACTGCCGTCACCGAACAGTTCGCGGAACATCGGCAGATCCCTCGGAGTCGATATGATGAGTATCTGCCTGATCTCGGCAAGCATCAGTATCGAAAGCGGATAATATATCATCGGCTTGTCATAAACAGGCATCATCTGCTTTGACATCGCCTTGGTGAGAGGATACAGTCTTGTTCCGGATCCGCCCGCAAGGATTATACCCTTCATTTATACATTTCCTCGTAATATTTCTGATAGTCGCCGCTCGTTACATGCGACATCCATTCCGTGTGCTCAAAATACCAGCGTATCGTAAGCTTTATACCCTCTTCGAACATCGTCTCAGGCTCCCACCCGATCTCAGATCTGATCTTGTCGGGAGCGATCGCATATCTTCTGTCATGGCCCTTCCGGTCTTCGACATATGTTATCAGATCGTAGCTGATGTTCTTCTGTCTCGGGTCGTCTGCAGGAAGCATTTCCTTTATCGTATCAATGATGATCTTGACGATCTCAATGTTCTGCTTCTCGTTGTGTCCGCCGATATTGTACTTCTCTCCGAACCTGCCCGCTTCGAGCACCATATCGATAGCCTTGGCATGATCCATGACATACAGCCAGTCACGCACATTCTTACCGTCACCGTACACCGGAAGCTTCTTACCCGAAAGAACGTTATTGATGATCAACGGAATAAGCTTTTCCGGGAACTGGTAAGGTCCGTAGTTATTGGAACAGTTCGTGATAAATGCCGGAAAATGGTAAGTATCAACGTATGCCTTTACCATGAAATCGGACGAAGCCTTGCTTGCCGAATACGGGCTGTGCGGATCGTACGGTGTGGTCTCGTAAAAGTACGTTCCCTCCTCGGTAAGAGATCCGTACACTTCATCGGTCGAAACGTGAAGGAACTTCTTGCCTTCCTTGAAGCCCTCGCCTTCGGCCCATGCAGCTCTCGCACAGTTGAGCATGTTCAGCGTTCCGATCACGTTTGTCCTTGCAAACACTTCCGGATCCCTGATGCTCCTGTCGACATGTGACTCTGCCGCAAAGTGAACAACATAGTCTATATCATTCTCTTTGAATATCTTCGTTATCGCCTCTGTATCGCATATGTCGGCCTTAACAAAGCTATATTCTTCCCTTCCTTCTATATCGGCAAGGTTCTCAAGATTGCCCGCATATGTGAGCAGGTCAACGTTGATGATCCTGATGTTACTGCCGTGCTTCTCAAACATGTAATGTATGAAGTTTGAGCCTATGAATCCGGCCCCGCCGGTCACAAGATATGTTTTCATTTTCAAAAGTTCCTTCCATGACTACATAAAATCCCATAGTCATTCCACATGATAACATAAAAATCCCCGAAAGACAACCTTCCGGGGATAAATGTAAGCGTATTTTAGTTTACATAATATGTCATATTACGGCTTCAACGATTCAAGTGCGCAGAATTCTCCTTTGGATATGTCCGAAAGGGCTCCCTTATTGTCATAGACCGGATGCACCATTACCTCCACATTGCATTTATCCGACAGGTTCGGCACGACTTCGGTAAAATCCCTGTATTCCTTTGCCGAACCAAAGTATTTGGGTTTTACGGTACATATCCGGCGGATCGAAGAATTGAACAGACCCTTATATAAGCGGATCAAAGGATTTCCTCCCCTGTACATGTTCCTTGAAAGCCTGACAGAGACAACAGGGTAATCCCTGAATACCTTTCTTGCTACAGACCAGATTGACGGATCGGTATGCACATGATGATGGCTGTCAACATGCCAGAGCGTCCCTCCAAGCTCCCTGTACTTATCAAGCTGTGCCCTGATCTCACTCTCCAGATTCTTCCTCGTCCTTCGCGGAAGAAAGAATCGCGTCTTCATGCTCCTCGCAAAATCGGCCGTAAACTCTCCTCCCGTATTGCACATTACAGTATCTGCCTTCATGCACTCCGTAAGAGGAAGACCGGATGTAAGGTTTAAGTGAAGTCCTACCTTTTCGGCAAACCCGTTCTTTTGGGCAAGCTCCATGGCCTCAGAAGCAAACGGCATATTTACCATCAGCGTCGTTCTGTCTATGAGTCCCTTTTCGAAAGCCTCGCATATGGCGGCATTCACACCCTCGTTCATGCCGAAATCGTCGGCATTTACTATAAGCGCCAATATCCGTACCCCGCTTTTGTCACTTCCTCATTGTCAAGGATACCCTTGATGTCTATGATGACTTTCTCATTGTTCGGACCGCTCTTGAAGAACGAATCCCACTCCTTGAGCGACCTGTTCTTATACCCTTCGTGCGCGACCGCAAGAACGATGCAATCCGCATCATATGAATTCTTCTCGCTTTCAAGATCGTATCCGTAGGCTCTCTTTACTTCCTTCGGATCCGCCCATGTATCGACAAGCATAGGCTTCATGTCATACTGCTCAAGATGCTTTAATATCTCCATTATCTTGGAGTTACGAACGTCGGGACAGTTCTCCTTAAAGGTAGCTCCGAAGAACACTATCTTCGCATCCCTTACCTTCTTTCCTGCAAGGACAAGCTGCTTGACTATCTGTTCACCGACATATCCGGGCATATCGTCATTGATCTGACGGCCTGCGGATATTATCCTCGAGTGATATCCGAGTCTCTCCGCCTCATACACGAAATAATACGGATCGACTCCGATACAGTGTCCGCCGACAAGTCCGGGGCGGAAACCGAGTGCATTCCATTTCGTGTTCATCGCATCGATGACCTCGTTCGTATCGATGCCCATCTTGTCAAAGGCCATCGCAAGCTCGTTGATGAATGCGATATTGATATCCCTCTGGGAATTCTCCACAACCTTTGCAGCCTCTGCCACCTTTATGGTACTTGCACGGTGAACGCCCGCCTCGATCACGAGCTCATATACATTTGCCACTTCCTCAAGCGTTTCGGCATCCATCCCCGATACGATCTTCTTGATGTTCTCAAGTCTGTGCACCTTGTCTCCGGGATTGATCCTCTCGGGCGAGTAGCCTATCTTAAAATCCTTCCCGCACTTTAATCCCGACTCGCGTTCAAGTATCGGTACGCAAATATCCTCGGTAACACCGGGATAGACCGTGGATTCATATACGACTATCGATCCCTTTGTAAGGTTCTTTCCGAGTATCTCGCTTGCCGATTCGACCGGATACAGATCGGGAGTCTTGTCCTGGTTGATCGGTGTCGGGACCGCAACGATATGGAACTTTGCGCCCTTAAGATCCGAAGGATCGGAAGTGAACTCCACGGTGGACTTTGCTATGGCCTCATCTCCGACCTCCTTGGTCGCATCCTTTCCGGACTTGTACGCATTTATCTTTTCTTCGTTAAGGTCGAATCCGATGACTTTGACCTTCTTTGCAAATGCGACCGCGATCGGCATCCCGACATATCCGAGACCGATCAGCGCGATCTTCTCTTTTCCGTTTTTGATATCCTCATACAGACTCATTAGCTCTCTCCCGTTTTTCTGTTCTTCTTAAGATCTTTTATCATTTGGGTACCGTAGCCCCAAAGGGCACTGACAACTTTACGGTTTAATATCATCAACGCAATGATAAGTATAACACCCGCGCCGACATTGAGCCATTCGTTTTTTCCGAATGTCGCATACACCGAATATATCGCATAAGCCACAAGAGAAATAACGAACCTTCTGTAGTCGTACTTTACGGGATAGCACTTGCCGGCAAGATATGTTCCTATCGCAAAATACACTATGTACGTAAATGCAGTTGCCATGGCCGCTCCGACACCCTTTAAGCGTGGCACGAGCAGCAGATTTCCGGCAAGGTTTATCACGATAGCAACAGCCGACGCATAGTTAAAATACACCGGCTTCTTTTTGAATTTGATCCCCTGTCCGGTCATCTCAAACAGGATCGACAGCACCGGCATGAGTGACAGGAACGGGATGATCTTTGCCGCTTCACGGTAATCGTCACCGAGTATGAGAACGATCACGCTCCTGAATGCAGTAAGCCCGAACGCTGCGAGCATGCACAGAAACTGGACCTTCTGAAACATATCCTCAAAGAAAGGCTTTGCGACAGCCTCATCCTCATGCTCGTATTTCTTCATGGCGATCGGTGACCAGAATGCAACATAAGTGATCTTAAGTGTCATCAGTATCGTCATTATCTGCATCGCCGAAGAATACACACCCGTCTCCGAAAAATCATTCAGGAAACGTATCGACCACTTATCCATGGACGATAAGAGCCACTCCATCAGGAGCATCGGAACGAACGGTATCCCGTATCGAAGCAGCTCTTCCTGTGTTACCGAATGCGGCTTCTTTTCATATCCTCTTCCGTCAAGTGCGAACATTACGATGAGCAGAGCGGTCACGATAACGAGCGGGAGTGTTTGCGCGTAAAGACCGACTCTGAAATCATCTCCGAGAATATATGCGAACACAAAGATGAACAGTATGTTCAGTACTTTGGTGACGATATTGAGATTCGAATAAAGCTTTCCCTTCTGCTGCATCCTGATGTTAAGAAACAGGAATCTCTCAAATACCGAAGTGACTGTATATGCTATAACAAGAAGCGTTATATCGATGCCCGATCTTTCAAACAGGAGATTATTGAAAAACGACGCGAACGCAAAGTAAACGAGCGTCAGTATAACTATAAGTGCAAGAGGCGGACTGATGCACTGCTTGAACAGCTTTCTGTCGTCAACATCCTCACCGAAATAATATCGTATATATGACTGGTCAAGTCCGAGGATAGCAAAGATATAAATGATAGATACGGCCGACAGGAACAGAGAGGATCTGCCATACTCATCGGTAGGCAGGACCCTTGTCATCACCGGCAGGGATATGAACCCGAGAACAAGCACAACGAAGTTCCCGTAGAAGAACTCCAGAAATCCCCCGAGTATGTTTGTCTGCTTACTTTCCTCTTTACTCATAGCTTATGCTCCGAGTATATCTTTATATACCCTGATATGGCCTTCGATATTCTTTTCGATCGTATAGTTATCAGCATACCGCCTGTAGCAGCGCTCTCTTTCCGCATCCATCGCCGCAGCATCCGACAGGAGCTCTTTGATACGCAGTGCAAGCTTTTCGGGTCTGTCGATATCATACAGATCTTTATCGTTACCTATAACCTCCGGGAGTCCTCCGACAGCCGTGGACAGAACGACACACTTCCTGCTCATCGCCTCAACAGCTGCCTTTCCGAACGATTCAAACATGCTCGTCATGATAAAGAAGTCGACGAGATAATAATAATCCGATATCTCTTTCTGATTAAGATCCTGCATATATATGAGGTTTTCACTTCCGATATGCGAGACGATCCCATCCTTTACGCTCTTTACGATATCCTCATCACGCTGCTCATACACGGACATGACGAGCGCTACCTTAAAGTCAAGCCCTGCCTCCTTTAAGTATCCGACAAGTCCGGGAACTCTTCCCCAATCCTTCTCTTCGGATATCCTTCCCGCAAATCCTATAACGATCTCATCTTCGGCAATCCCGTACTCCTGCCTCATCCTGCCTCTTGCCGAAGGGTCGTAACAGTTAAATGCTGAACTTATCGTATTGCTTATAACGGTTATCGGAGTCGTGATCTGATCTCTCCACAGCGAAGCATTATACTCCGTCGTTGTGAGCATACGCTTTGCATGCTTCATCGTTGCCTTTATGCAAAAGAGTGAATGCGCCCTGTAGCCGTACCGAAGTCCCCTGTCGGTATACACAAAAGGGATATCCGAAAACATCCCGAGACACCGGAGGAAACCGAATGATATGAGTGATTCCGACATCGATACATGGATAATATCCGGCCGGATATCCTTTATTATCCGCTTAAAGCTTCCTATCCTCGACAGGAAGTTGGCAACTCTCCTTACCTTCGACAGTTCCCTGTTCTCGTCACTTTCATAAGTGATGATCGAAAAAGGATAATCCAAAGGCTTGGTCCCCAGCAGTGTCGGACATGCGACCACAGGCTCAAGATCATCCGTTGCGGAAAGTCCCTCGCAAAGAGTCTTCGTCGACTCCTGGCCTCCGCCCGGAAGATCTATCGGATATTCCATCAGATATAGTATTTTATGTTTCCCTGAACCAGTCATTTTTTATTATCTGTGCCTTTGAGCAGGGGCCGTCATCAAACGGCGTATCCCCGCCATTATCAAGTGCTTCGTAAAGCTTTATCACACGCCCTGCCGCAACCTCGGGATTCCATGATGATGTCATCTGTTCATATGCCCTCATACCGAGATCCCTGCGGAGCTTTTCATCCTTTATGAGTCGCTCCAGTTTACCGGCAAGACTGTCGACACTTCCCGACCTGAATACAAGTCCCGTGTCATCATCCTTCACGAGCCACGGGGTTGCCCCGCACGCATGGCTTGCAACCACGGCGCAGCCTGCATTTAATGCCTCGTAGATAACCGATCCCCAGCCCTCGTAGAAGTTGCTCGTCATGACATAAACCTGCGCACGGGCCATACGCTGCCTTGCTTCATCGGGAGACAGGAATCCCTCAAACGAAACTTTTCCTTCAAGACCGAGCTTTTTTGAAAGCGCGATAAGCTTCTCCTTTTCCTCTCCGTCGCCGATGAGCTTTACACGCATGTCATAGCCTTTGGCTGCAAGCCTGGCGGCTGCCTTTATGAGAAGATCTGCCCGCTTTAGTCTTATCATCCGGCCTTCCCACAGGATGGTTACGGCTCCCGCCTCTTTCGCGACCCTGTCCTTTTCGGCAAAGAGCTCATCCGTATCATAAGACAAGTGCTTCGGGAAATACGCGAACTTGTAACACCTTCCCGGGTAGCTGTCGAACATCTTCTTAAAATCAGCGGACGTAAATGCACTCGCCGCCAATATATGTATGTTCTTTTTCCTGTTCCTTACGTGAAGATGCAGATACTTCTTCGTAAGCCTCGGGATAAAGAACTTGATGAACCCTTCCTTCAGCGGACGTTCCGAATACCTGAATATGATCCTGCCCTCGCTAAGACGCGGCTCGATATAATACTCGGGAGCAGTCCCCATTATGACAAGATCCGAGATGCGCGCAAGCTCCTTTGCTCTTCTCTCATTGTCATCGCTCTCATATGTCCTGAGCACATATGACGGAGTATCCTCTCCCCATCCCATTCCTGCGCGGAATGATTCCATGGGCATTGTCTCAACAAAAGTAAAGCCCTCCCCGAGCAGCGAATAAAACGCATCGCAGAGAGCTTTCTGATGATGATTGAAATAATTGGAGAAAAAAGTGAGAGTCTTCATTTATCCTATGATCAGCTTTCCCGCTTCAACGATCACACACTCAAACATATAGAACCTGCTGTATCCGTTCTGCCTGTATATGGAATACTTTATCTTTATGCTGCGGATCGCGGACGCAATGCTCTTTCTGTGACTGACACCGTTCATCCTGAAGTTCGCGAGCACCTGGTTTACCACAACTGTCTTTGCCCCGTCCTTTTTTATCCTCAGGATCAGATCGTAATCATCATGTATCGTATCGTTCCTGTAACGGTACTTATCGTATATATGCCTTGCGATAAATGTCGTCGGATGATTCCAGTCACGGCTGGTCGCATATGCACGGTCCTTCGAATGCTTGACAAACGAAGACCCGTCAGGGCGTACCATACGTATATCCGCATAGAACAGATCAAAAGGAGAGGCGCAGTAGCTGCCCGCCACTACCGACAGAGCATCATTTTCATACCAGTCATCGCTGTTGATGATCCCGACCACATCTCCCGATGCAAGCGCGACTCCCTTGTTCATCACATCATATATGCCTTAATCCTTTTCTGATACGACGATAAGCTTTATGCCTTTTTTCTCAAACTCTTCGGTAAAGCTTTGTACGACCTTTACGGTATCATCATCCGAATGACCGTCGATCACTATATACTCGAACGGCCTAAAAGTCTGGTCGAGTACCGAACGTATCGTCTGTCCTATCGTGCCCTCGGAATTAAACGAGGGGGTCACTATCGATATCTTCAGATCATTCCTGTCCATTGCCGTCTTCCGCCTTAAAAGCCTCCGTACTGTCCTCGGCCCTAAAGAGCACGAGCACCGTCCGAAACAGCAGCCTTATGTCTCTTATCAGGCTGTAGTTCTCGATATACATAAGATCGAGCATCAGCTTGTCGCGCGATGTCGTATTGTATTTTCCGTATATCTGAGCCAGTCCGGTAAGTCCGGCCTTCATTCTTAGCCTGTACCGAAACTCCGGGAGATCCTTTTCGTAATCCGCGACATTCTCAAGCATCTCCGGTCGCGGGCCCACAAGACTCATATCTCCTTTAAGTATGTTAACGAACTGCGGCAGCTCATCTATCCTGTATTTTCGAAGTACCCTTCCGACCTTTGTGATACGATCGTCTCCTTCGGTAGAAGAAAAGTTCTCAACATTCTCTCGCATCGTCCGGAACTTTATGATCTCAAAGACCTTCCCGTGTACGGTCGCTCTCTTCTGCTTAAAGAATACGCTGCCGCCGTCATTTCTCTTAATGCATATGGCGGAAACAAGTATGATAGGGCTTGTGACAATAAGTGCGATAAGCGAGATCAGGATATCCATCGCGCGCTTAACAAGCCTTTCTTCAAACGAGATCATATGATATCTCGTTGAGAAAAGAGAGATGTCGTCCATTATGACCGGACGGGAGTTCTGTTCAAGGATATCTGCTATGTGCGGATTGAAATATATGTTCTTCAGATTCTGATAGCAGAAGTCGATTATATGTGTACGCTCTTTTACATCAAGTTCATACAGGACGATCGTGTCGGCAGCCACCATTTTCTCCTCAAGCTGCGGATCGTCAGGTGTTACTATCGCTGATACCTCATATCTTTTTTCAAAGGATGAAAGTGCGGTCGCAACACGAGGTGCGTCCTTTGGATCCTGCGTCACAATAAGGCACTTTTCCTTCGGATTGATCCAGAAGTAGAATGCTTCTCCCGCAAAGGACATGATCATTATAAGAACGATCTGTATGAGAAAGACCGTAAACAGTATCCCGATATTCTCGAGTCTGAACGTCGTATTGTTCGCTTCATTTGTCTTCATGATCGACAGTTCGAAATATGTTACGATATCCGTAAAGATCACGGCCAGGGATATGTTGAGAGCAACCTGTCCCCATCTCTTCTGACCCGCCTCAAATCTGCCGTACATGAATGAGAGCAAAAACAGCATTATGGCAAATGTGGAGAGCGTAACCGCCGCCGTTCTCGAAAGCTTGATGATCTCCGGGTTGTCTATCGCAAACATCAAAAAGAACGTCGCAAGGAGCGCGACGTACATTACCGTCCCGATGGCAAAGACTATGGAATGCTGAAACTTTGTGCACAGATCACGCATCTTCACTTACATTCCCTCGTATACTTCCCTGATATATTCCTCAAATCTGACTTCCCTGTCATAAAGCATCGCATGCCTCACGCACTCATCGGCAGTATATGCGATCCCCTTCTGCGACAGTATCGTATCTATCGCGGCCACGACACCCTGAACGGAGTTGCGCTCCACCGCGATACCGCACGTATCATCTATCGTCTCGGCGCTTCCTCCGGATCTGTATGTAATGACCGGAGTACCGCACGCAATAGCTTCTATGTTCGTTGTCGGGAATGTATCCTCAAGCGTGAGATTAACGTATATGTCCGCCATGGAATACAGTGCCGCGAGCTCCTCCACACTGTCCGTATGTCCTATCCCGATTATCGAATCCGGAAGCTGGGAAAGCTGCTCGTCATCGAGTCCCACGAGAACTATCACGCACCTCTCGCTTATGAGCTTTGACAGATTCTCAAACTGCAGCAGTCCTTTTCTGACACGCCACGGATTGGCCACACCGAGAAGGACATTCTTGTTACGGAGGTTCAGACTGTTTCGAAGTCTGAATACAAGATTTTCATCCCTTCTCTCCTCCTTGACCGGATGGAACACCGAAGTATCTATCCCGGTCGGAACAACAACTGTGTGGTATTCTTTGAGGAAGGACTGCTCCACCCTTGCCTTGAGCCACTGCGACGGAGTCACGAGCGTCATGTCCGGAAATCCCGTGAACAGCTCTTTCTTGTCTGCATAGTTTCTCTGGGAATTGTCCTTTCCGAACGACTTGGGATACTCTGCAAGCTGCTCGCACGAGTAGCACCCCGTCATCCATTTATTGCATCCGATATATTCAAAATGGGAACAGTGACCTGTAAACGTCCAGCAGTCATGAAGTGTCCAGATTATCCTGATATCCTTAGTCTTCAGATATTCGAACAGAACGCGGATATTCAGATAGTATCCGTGAACATTGTGCAGGTGTATGATATCGGGATCGAACTCCTCGATAACATTGATGAACTCAAGCGTTGCCCTCTTCGAATAAAATGCATGTCTGTCCGTGATCCTTGACAGTCCGCCGTGGATATATACGTCAATATCCTGTCCGATCCTGTATGCGTTCATCCCTTCGGGATGTGTATCCCTTCCGTAGGCTACCATACACTCATAGCCGTTTGCGGTAAGAGCATCATACAATCCCTCAACAAGCCTTCCGACAGATCCGGTCCCGACCACCGTATTGACAAGAATGACACGTCTCGTCTCAAGGTGGTTCAAGCTCCTTACGACCTGCTTGGCCTCCTTCGTATACAAAAGATCAGGCTCAGGTTCCGTCATCCCCTGCCCGATGTACTCATTTTCTATGTTGTTATCAAGAGAGATCACGGAAACATCATTCTGTGCCATGATCATTTCCTGACGCTCTCTTTCCGCCCTCTCCTGCTCAAGGCGCCTCGCCTCGGCAAGAGGGTCCGTAATGCGTCGTTTTTTCATCTATATATATCCGCTGTCAGTCTTCGCTGTCCTTATCGGTATCGTTGTCATCAAGTATCAGTCTGATGACACGTTCATGTCCTTTTGAAAAATCCTTCTGAAGCTGGAGCTTCCTCATCTCACGCCTTACGTTCGGCGTAGAAAGCAGCCATCCTATAGTCGATATCACGGTCTCATCATCCGTCTGGTCTCCTATCCCGAGATTGATGAACCCGTTCTGTATACCCGCAAACACATGCTTCGCCTCACGGTCATTCTGTGCAAGAACGATAGCCGGAACACCCATGCTCGCCAACTCGTATACGGTCCTTCCCTGACTCGTGATCGCAAGATCCATCATACCCATGTACGAGCTGACTCTCTTGACATCCTTGTATACGAACACGTTGTCCTCTTCCGACGTAACTATCCTGTCGGCATACGGATATGCGAATCCGAGAAGAAAGTGGAACTTCACATCCGGATGTTCCTTATGGAGCCCTTTACAGATCCTGTACAGTCTTCCCGTAAGGTCCGACGGATCGGCTCCTCCGAATATAACGAGAACATTCTGTGCCTTTTCCGCAAACTCCTTCGGATGCTCTTCAAGGAACTCGTCCCTTATGCAGAAATATTTGCTGCCGTAGTACTCGTTGTGAAGCTTGTCACCTTTTTCATACAAGGCATTGATGACTGCATCCGCATACTTTGCACCGCTTCCGACATCTTCAAAGTTAACGACACGTCCTGCGTACTTTGTCACCATTGTCATATATTCGGCCGTGGTATCGAGGATATCGTTTATGAGTATGTCGGGCTTCTCCTCGGCAAGTACCTGTTCAAAATGCTTATCATCCTTTATCCTGATAACATTGAAGTTCGACTCTTTAATCTTTTCGATACCTATGTCGGAATCTTCCGATGCAACAAATACGACCTCATGTCCCGTCAGCTTGTATGCGAGAGTAAGGCATCTGTATACGTGTCCCATTCCGACCGATCTCTTTCCGACGGTCCGAAACATAATCTTCTTGCGTCTTAATATGTTCTCGCACAATACCCAGTCCGAGTAAGTATCGATATCCACAGCCTCGTCTTCGGGTATCTCGAATATGCTGACTTTTTCTCCTATACGTCCGCCCTCTGTCACGCATTCCCTTCTTGAGATAAGGAATCCGCCGGTCTCGAGATAATTAGGTGGTAACTCCTGTGAGTTGAGACGCTTTTCATAGTTCTTGACATAATCACCGTTCGCATCGACTCCCCACGACAGATGCGGCTTGTTCGTTGCGGAAAGCACGGTGTCAAAATCATGTGCCTCAAAATACTCTATCGCATTCTTTATCGTCGTCATCTTCAACGTCGGGCTTGTTGCCTGCATCGTTATGACGACATCGTATTTTATGCCCTTTTGCGCTTCCATGTATGTGACCGCATGGAATATGACAGGATCGAGCGTAACGGAATCCGTCGCCAGTTCCGCCGGTCTTGATATCACTTCAACCCCGCGCTTTTGCACGATCCCGCCAAGCTCCTCGTCATCCGTCGAGACCGCCACATCGACATCCATATGCATCTCTTCCCGAAGAGCCTTTGCATTCTCGATCGAATAGGCAATGAGCGGCTTGCCGCACATGATCCTGACGTTTTTCCTCGGTATTCTCTTTGACCCGCCTCTTGCGGGTATGACTATGAGTGTTTTCATTTATCTTTCCCGAAAAATCGCTTTTTTACAAAGTTAACCAGAATGATTATATCATTTCTGTATATAAATGCAAAAACAGCCACTGTCACGACCGCCAGCATATACCTGAACACAATGACTTTGACATCATCCCCGTAAAGCCTTCCGAACAGCGTGCCGACAAGTATCATCACGACCATCGATGCAAACATATATAGATCATCATATACACGCTCGCGAAGGACAAACCGTACCATCACGAAATGGAGTATCATCAGTATCAGATAGCTTGCAAGCGTCGTATATGCTCCGGCGATATACCCGAACCTCGGGATGAACGCGGCATTAAGCACATAGTTTATGAGAGCTGCCGCACACGATCCTATGGCTATTATCGGAGTCTTCTTGCAGTATATCTCAACATTTACATAGTTTGTGTAGAAATACTGTGCAAGCGTCCCGAGCACGATCGGCGGCACTACATATTTTGCGATCCAGTACGAACTGTTCGAGATCGATAACAGCTGTAGCGCCTCCGGCGCCGCGACTATAAATCCGAACGACAGGAAACATCCGAGCATGACAAGCTTTTTCTGGACAGTTCTGATCTTCTCCCTTTCTCCGGCATAAAGAGTCTCGTTAAACCACGGAAGCCACGCCTGACCGATAGCGTTCGTGAAGATCATCAGAAGTGTTGCGAATGAATATCCGAAAATATACAGTCCCGAATCCGCATCTCCAAGTATGTCCTTGATCATGATCCTGTCCATCTGGGCAAGCAGAATGAGCGCAAGACCGTGAGGTATCATCGGAAGACCGATCTTAAGAGCATACGTCCAATACTCTTTGTTATAGAACACCTTTCCTCTTACGATGAACTGTATATAGAACACGATACCCATTATGAATGTCGGGAGCATGACTCCTAGTATCTTGCCTATATAGCGGCAGTCGTTGAAGAGTAGCATCAATGATACGGACAGAACGATCTGACCTATGCACGTGATGACCGATATGAGTATGTTCTCTTTATACCTGTACTCATACCTCGTCTTCTGCATCATGTACTCAACGGAAGGCGATACGCAAAGATATGCAAAAAGACCCACCGCGAGCGGAACCTCGTAGTGGATCCATCCCGAGAGTGCTTCCCGGAATATGAACGCAAGGATAAGAAGTATAAGCCCGAACGAACTCGACAGACCCTGAAGAGCCGACATATATTCGTCGAACTTATCCTTAAAGTCAAGCTTTGCCCTTCCTATCGAGTATACTACGCACAGACAGGCAAAAACGTTAAATACATCAATCCATGAATTGTATGTGTTGGCTTTTCCGTAATCCGCCGTAGTGAGCATCCCGGTGTAGATCGGTGTTGTTATGATCGCGACCGCTCTTATCGATACGTTCGCTACGGTATACCATATGCCGGACTTGACTACGTTATTTCCCTTATCAGTATCAGCTGCCATGAGAAAGCATGTTCTCCTGTATGATCGTGTCATCCGCGATGTCAACGTTTGCGGTGCATCCTATGACTTTTTCGATATTGTCGGGCGATATTCCCGTACCGGGACGCTTGAACGTCAGCATTTCCTTTGTGATAACGGTACCCCTTGCGATATCACCGAGGGCTACTATCGAGCGTCTCGCGTTTGACCTTGCCGCGCTTTCGGTATCAAGACTTACAAGTGCGCCGCTCCCGCGCAGCATATCCATCCTGTCGATGGCTGCAAGTATATTCTTCGCATCCTGCGGATCCATCGCATGATAGTGATCGTTCCCCTTAAGCGTCTTATCAAGAGTGAAGTGCTTTTCAACAAGCTGTGCACCGAGATTGTATGCGCACTTTATGACATCGCAGTCATCGGTCGGTTTTGTATGATCCGAATAGCCTATATACACATCCGGGAACCTTTCCCGAAGCGACGCTATCTTTAAAAGATTGGCATCTGCAAGGGGTGTCGGATATTCAAGCACGCAATGAAGGAGCACTATCCTTTCATCCGAGTTCTTTCGTATCGCATTAACCGCATTTACTATCTCATCTTCGTTTGATGCTCCCACGGACAACAGGATCGGCTTATTCTTCTTTGCCTGATATTCTATGAACGGGATATTGGACAGATCCGATGAGGATATCTTGTAAACATTCATAAGCTCATCAAGATAGTCCGCCGATTCAAAGTCAAATGCCGTTGACAGGAACTCGATCCCTATCTCGTCACTGTACTCCTTAAGACGCGTGTATTCCGCCTTCCCGAAGCTGTCGAACTTCGTAAAGAGCTCGTACTGCGATCTTGTCGGCTCCTCCGTTATGTCCCAGTAATACGGTGATGCCTTTGCAGCTAACGTTCCGGCCTTGTACGTCTGGAACTTGACCGCATGGATCCCCGCATCCTTTGCTTCCCTTATCATGAGCATCGCGGCATCCATGTTTGAGATACCGCGCTGCTTTGCTATGTCGTAATAATTGACACCTATCTCGGCAATGAGAACGAACCTGCCCTCCTCAAGCCTTTTCATGATCGTACTTTCCATACACACTCCTTAGCTCTCGGGAAGATCCGAAATGAAATATCCCGACTCCAACGCGTGCTGATACCTTTCATAACCCTTCTCATAAAAAGTTATCAGTTCGTTTACCATGTCATCAAACTCCTGTGTCCTCTCCCTCTTTCCGGAGAATATCTCATCGGCCTGATCCATGAGCTCGAATATCTTAACCTCCGATCCGGCTCTTTTTACCGCCTCAACATAGCTTGCGGCTGAATGGAGCGAATCGACCGGACCGAATGCACGGATGGCCTCAGGCAGGTCTTCGAAGGATCTTATCCTTGTGATACCGTCTATAAGTGCGAACGGAACATTTCCGAACACTATGGACCTCTTCCCGAGAAGCGCGGCCTCGTATGCGGCGGTACCCGTGATCGTGATCACGCCCTTTGCATTTACGATCCACGGCTTGGGATCCTTGTAATAATTGATCTGCACGAGGCGGACATTGTGTATCTCTTTAACTTTTTTGTAGAACTCAAAACCTCTCTCGCCGAGCATGGCCTGGTGTTCCTTGACATAGAGCTTCCATCCTATCGGGAGTGATTTTGACACCTGTTCTATAAGGTTAAGTTCATCAACATAATACGATGCCTTTACGAACACGGAAGATTCCGGGATCAGATGAAGCGGCATGAAAACATAGTCCTCACCCTCCACGGGGTCCTCAAAGTACTTGTTCTTTCCGTACAGATATCTCTTCTTGAGCTCCTCCTCAAGATAATAACGTATGTATGGCATCGAAGGCGCAAAGAGCATCGGGCTCTTCTTCTTGGTCTTAAGGTTGTGCTTCCTTATGTCCATGTCATAGAAGTATTCGAGCTTGCCGTGCATGACGCGGGCGATCCAGATGAGTGAATCCCTCTCATACTTGGAAGTAACGGATCCGGCAAACTCCCTGTTCATGATCGAGGTCTCCTTACGGTAATTCTCGACATATTCTATGCTCTCTTTTATCGCACTGTCGGGGTGTGATTTTATCTCATTGAACAACTCAACAAAGTAAGGATCGATCCCGTATGCGTTCTGGAAGCTGGGATACTTGTAGTAGCCGAGCTTCGAATACTCTATGGTCATGCACGGTATCTTCTTTTTGTAGCATACCTCACACAGTATCGTCCTTTGCAGCTCCGCATTGTCCATATCGAATATGACATCCGGCTTGAACTCTTCCAGCAGTCCTATTATCTTTTTGTAATTAAGCTCCAGCCAGTACGCGTTTTCGGCATAGCTCGTCACTGACCAGTACATACGCCAGTGGTAATGTCTCGTATTGTTCTGCGAGCTCATCAGCTGCATGTTAAGATTCTTGTAATGGCTGTAGTTCTCATCGATCATCTTGAGGTATTCAAGATCGTAAGGTTCCGGATCCTTTTTGATGCCTTCGATGAACTGCTCGCTTATGTCCCTGACATCATAAAGCTTTATATCGGGAACGAGCTTTTGGAACTCGTAATACGTATGCTCGTTGTAATATGTTTTGGAATAGCAGCATTCGGTCGCCGTTATGAAGAAAGCGGCAACCTCGTTATCCTCCTTGAGCTTCTCGGCAAGGAACCACAGAGGCTTGCAGTAAGTCTCGCGGCATATCATCAGTATCTTCTTGTTCTTGAATATCGAATCTCTTACCATCAGGAAAATCTCTCCAGTCTTGACGCTACCTGCGCCTGGCGGCTAGTCGTATATGCCTTCAACAGGCCCTGTGCATGAACAGCCATCAATGCTTTTATCTTAAGTGTCCTTCCGACGAACGGATTGCGACGCTTCATCAGCCTCTTTACATCCTCACGGTACTCTTTGATATCGTTGTAGTTCGTATCCTCGGATACGAGCTCATTCTGGATTGCGGTGATATATTCGTAGAGCATGAACGAATCGCACTTATCCGAAAGCTCGGGGTGACTTGTTTTGACGTATTCCTCCATCAGGCGGTTGGCCTCAACATTCTTGCGGACACCTTCCCGTCTCTTTGATCCGCTCCCGCTGCGTTCGCGGAAATGATACATCGGAGTCGGATCGTATACTATCCTGTCGGCCTTATCGAGCAGGGTGTCGACTACGATCCTGTCCTCTACGGGCATGTCAGGCCGAAACCTTAAGCCTTCAAATATTTTTCTCGGAAAGAGCTTGTCCCAGCAATGCAGAAAGAATCCGTCATGTCCGAGCGTCGTTGCTATAGCTTCAGACGCCGTCATGACAACCGCAGGACCGGCCGTATCCGAAAGCGTGGCATTTTGGTACTCGTAGAACCTCCCGCACACTGCTATATCCGCATCATGCTTCCGGATGTTGTCCATCATCCTCTCAAACATATCCGGCTCGACATAGTCGTCGGAATCAACAAATCCGAGATAATCGCCTGTAACTGCTTCGAGTCCGTGATTTCTCGCATCGGGCTCGCCCTTTGCGGGACACGTCACAAGCTTTATCCTCTGATCTTTTGTGGCATATTCCGAGCATATATCTACCGTCTTATCCTTGCCGGGACTTGCCACTATGATAAGCTCGATATCTTTGTATGTCTGTGCCAGTACGCTCTCTATTGCCTTGGCCACGTACGGCTCCACGTTAAATGCGATCATGATTATACTGATCATCCGACTACCTCTTTTATCGCTTCAAGATACGCGTATCCCCTGCTCTCGTCAGGTTCGATGAATGCACCTTCTCCCCACTCATTCCACGCGTTCACATACACAAAGTCATTCTCCCGGCCTGAAACCTTTTGCGCCAGTCTTTCGAGCGTTTCCATAAACAGTTCCGGTGACGTGTTCACATATACGAGTCCTTTATATCCCCGCCTCGGCGTATTGTCCCAGTCGGGTATCAGTCCCGGAAACTCATTCTCCTTATATTCCCTTGATGCTATGGCGCGCATTATACGCTTTGCATCGATCCTTCTCTCAAGCACATATCCGAACCTCTCACCGAGCAGACGGTTGCGTATGTGTCTTGCAAAGGTCCCCGCATTATACGCAAATCTTCCGCCAACAGTCATTGCGTTTTTCAACGTATACCCGGGCTCAAAATAATAATATGCATCTATGCATTTTCTGTCATCGGATCCGGCTGCCGTTTTCCCGGAGATGATATACACTCCGTCAAATCCTTCCTCTTTTGCCCACGTATCAAAGCATTCACGCATCTCGACAAAACACGGGATGTCAAAGGTCTTGTATATCTGCAGCACGGGTCTGTTGTTTATCTTAATGTATCTGCTGTCCCGAAAAAAAGGAAGAAGATGCTCGAAGTATCTCCTCCAGTCACTGCGCTCCCCGTATTCCTGGGCAATGAGCACCTGGTCGGAGAGTCCGTACCATGTCCTTGTCCACGTTTCGTTCGCCCAGCAGATATTATAATGTATATCTATCTCAGGATGCTCAAGGAGTGTATTAAGAGGCTTTTCCATGAGCGTTTTACCGTTGAAGTAATACTGGTAGATTGAAAAGCCGTATACTCCATACTCCTTTGCAAGCTTTGACTGCCTGGCAAGTGTTGCCGCGCCGTCTTTATCAAGATCGTAATAATCGCCTCCGAGCGGGACTCTGGGCTGATCGTGTCCTTTATAAAGAGGCGTTGCCTTTTTGACTGCCGTCCATTCGGTGTAACCCTTTCCCCACCACTCGTCATTTTCGGGGAATGTATGATACTGGGGCAGGTACATGCACATTACTTTCATCGCGCCACCAATATAAAGATCACTTCATCCATACCGTTTTGTTAACGATATGCGTATAGCTCTGGATGAGCTTTACAACCTTTACCGACACATTCTCGTCGGCATAATCTTCCGCTTCGACAACCTTCTCGCCGTTTGCATACATCGCCGTGGCAAGCTCCACTGCCGCGCACACGTCACTGCTCTTTATCCCGCCGATAACGACCGTACCCTTGTCGAGCACCTCGGGACGTTCGGTGGAAGTCCTTATGAGTACCGCAGGGAATCCGAGCATCGCAGATTCCTCGGAAAGTGTCCCGGAATCAGACATCACACAGTATGCATTCTTCTGAAGCTTATTGTAATCAAGGAATCCGAAAGGCTTCATGCTCGACACATTTTTCTCGAACTTAAATCCTCTCTTTTCAATGAACTTGGCGCTCCTCGGATGCGTGGAATATATCACGGGCATCCCGTACTTTCGTGCGATCACGTTTACCGAGTTCATCAGTTCCATGAAGTTGTCTTCGATATCTATGTTCTCTTCCCTATGAGCGGACAGAAGGATATACTTGCCCGGTGTAAGCGACAGCCGCTCCAGCACATCGCTTGCCTCTATCTCATCCTTATGTGCGAGAAGCACTTCCTTCATAGGAGATCCCGTTACAAATATCGTCTTGCCGTCGATACCCTCTGACAGGAGATACCTTCTCGAATGCTCCGTGTACGGCATGTTTATATCGGAAATATGATCTACTATCTTGCGGTTGATCATCTCTGAAACATTCCAGTCCCAGCACCTGTTACCGGCTTCCATATGGAAGATCGGTATCTTAAGGCGCTTCGCACTTATGGCAGAAAGAGCCGAGTTCGTATCTCCGAGAACAAGGAGTGCATCCGGCTTTTCTTTTTCAAGCAGGGCATATGACTTTGCGATGATGTTGCCCATCGTCTCTCCGAGATCGGCACCTACACATTCAAGATAATGATCCGGATCGCGAAGTCCGAGATCCTCAAAAAATACCTGGTTCAATGTATAGTCATAATTCTGCCCCGTGTGAACAAGAATGTGGTCAAAATATGTGTCGCATTTCTTGATCACCTCGGACAGTCTTATGATCTCCGGGCGTGTGCCCACGATAGTACAAACCTTCAGCTTATCTGACATCGTTATACCTCTTCATAATATGTGTCGCCGTTATTCGGATCGAATATCTCATTTACCCACATGACCGTTGCCATGTCATCATCTCCGATATTTGTAATGCTGTGCGTATATCCGCAAGGAATGTCAACGACCTCGAGCTTATCACCCGAAACACGGTATTCACTCACCTCACTGTCGCCGACCTTTCTGAGCCTTATCAATCCCTCGCCCTTTACAACAAGGAACTTTTCATTCTTCGTATTGTGCCAGTGATTGCCCTTTACGATACCGGGCTTTGAGATATTGACCGACACCTGGCCCCTGTCGGGCGTCTTCAAAAACTCCGTGAACGATCCTCTTTCATCCTCGTGCATGACGAGCGGATACGAAAAATCATCCGCGGGGATATAACTCAAATATGTGCTGTAAAGCTTCTTTTCAAAATCATCCGTAAAGTCCGGAAGCGAAAGATCGCTCCTGCCGGCCCTGAATGAGTACAGCAGCTGCGGTATCGTTCCGAGATCGACATCATATACCGTCGGAACGTATCCGAACCCGTCGACTACATGCTCATGGCCTGTAAGGCATAGCAGAAGTTCTTCAACAACATCATCTATATATACGAGCTTTAACATCTTATCCGGATCGTCCACTGTTATCGGAAGATCTCTTGCGATATTGTTGCAAAACGTCGCCACAACTGAATTGTAGTTCGGGCGGCACCATTTTCCGAACACGTTAGGGAACCTGTAGATGACACTCTGAAGCCCGCTTTTATGCGCATATTCCCTGACTATATCCTCACCCGCCAGCTTGCTTACACCGTACGGGTTGTCGAGCTTTGCCTGTATCGAAGATGACACGACTATACGTATCTTCTTGTTCCCGACACTGTCGATCGTATCAAGGAGCGTTTTGGTGAATCCGAAGTTTCCTTCCATGTACTCATCCGTGTGTTCCGGTCTGTTCACACCCGCAAGATGATAAACGATATCCGCGTCCTTAAGAAATGTTGCCAGAAGTGCCGGATCCGTATCGATATCATACGGACACACCTCCATCGCATCGATCCTCTTAAGACGCTGTATCAGATTCTTGCCGATAAATCCGCCGGCCCCCGTAACGACAGCTTTCATCATCTGCTCTCCCACTCTTTTATCTCATCACGTATGTACTGAAGGGACAGGAGCTTTTCTTTTACCTGTTCGACATTCAGGATCGTTGTGTTGTTTGAATTGAACTCCGTGAGCTTTGCCCTCTCAACACTTCCCTCTTTGAAATACTTGTCGTAATTGAGGTCTCTCTGATCTGCCGGAACCCTGTAAAAATCACCGAGATCGAATGCTCTTGCACATTCCTCATTCGTAAGGAGCGTTTCGTACATCTTCTCTCCATGCCTGATGCCTATGACTTTCACTTCGTTGTCGGCATTGAAAAGTTCCTTAACAGCGGTTGCGAGAGTCTCTATCGTGCAGGCCGGTGCCTTCTGTACCATTATGTCCCCGGCCTGGGCGTTACCGAACGCAAAGATCACAAGCTCGACCGCCTCCTCAAGGCTCATGATGAACCTTGTCATCGTCGGTTCCGTGACCGTGAGCGGAAGTCCCTGTTTGATCTGGTCTATGAAAAGCGGTATCACGGATCCGCGTGAGCACATTACATTTCCGTATCTCGTCCCGCATATGAGCGTACGCTCCGGATCGACAGTGCGCGATTTTGCCACGAACACTTTCTCCATCATAGCCTTACTCGTACCCATCGCGTTTACCGGATAAGCGGCCTTGTCGGTCGACAGGCATATGACCTTTGACACTCCTGCCTCTATCGCGCATGTGAGTACGTTATCGGTTCCGATGACATTTGTCCTTACCGCTTCCATAGGGAAGAACTCACAACTCGGCACCTGCTTGAGAGCTGCGGCATGGAAGATGTAATCCACCCCGTGCATCGCATCCCTTACGCTCTGTATATTCCTGACATCGCCGATATAATACTTGATCTTCGGAT
>JAEEGL013083440.1_pt1 | contig 22123 bp, 20 predicted proteins | sample 9134231 | NCBI WGS metagenome assembly JAEEGL01 (sample SAMN16246548, study PRJNA631951) | gut metagenome | biome: gut microbiome; feature: rumen; material: fiber-attached | host: Bos | place: Iran: Karaj | collected 2018-10 | reverse complement strand
TATATTTTTGCTCCATACCCGTCTCACTCATATGAGCCAAGCACAGATGAATCCTTTTCTGCATTCTATTCGTAATTTGGCTGCAAAGGTACACCAAAAACCACAAACAACCAAATATTTATTCAACTTTTTCTCTTTTCCTCTATTTTTTTACAGTCCAAGAGTTCTTCGAGGGACTTACCGAAGGACACACTTTTTATTGATTTGCATCGTTGGCACAAAAACCGTTATTTTGTTCATTTTCCAGAAATAGATTAACGTCTTTAAAGAATGCCCATATCATAATCATGATGATAATACCAATTGGAAAGGCTGCAATAATTGACACAGATTGTAGCCCATACATTGAATTTTCAGAGAATAACAATCCGATGGGGAACAGGATAAACATAACAGCCCAAAGTCCACGAATAGCCTTGTGTGGTTCCTCATTATCACCCATACGCTTATATGAATAAATAGAAGCAATCAAGGTCAGGGTATCAAATGACGTAGAATAAAACATAATCATCGTTACAACCAAAAGCAATAAGGCTATGCTTGGCATAGGCAGTGTACCAAGTATCTGAAGAATTGCTTCATAATAAGTTCCTCCTCCATCTATCAAGCCAACAACGTCAAGTCCATGCTTCATTTGCTGAGCCAATCCATAGTTTCCAAGTATTATGAAAGAAGTAAAGGTGCCAGCCAGAGCCCAACCATATCCTCCAAGTATTGTATTTTTAATGGTACGACCTTTACTAATCATACCAATAAAGAATGGTGTACCGATTGTCCAGGCCATCCAATATGCCCAATAGAACAAAGTCCAATTCTGAGGGAATGATGTTTCGCGAAGTGGATCCAACCAGGTTGATAGTCCAATAAAATTCTGAACCATATTACCCATAGACTGGAATCCCGTTTCCAATATATAACGTGCTTCGCCTCCTAAGAAAAATACATAAGCCAAGAAAGCAAAGAAGAAATACATACACCACTTGGCCATCTTTGAGATTCCCTTCATTCCGAACCATACTGCTAAAGTATATATGACAGCAATTAATATCAGAATAGATATTGTTAGCGTTATACTTTCAGACAATCCAAACACCTTGCAGATAGCTGCAGAAAGCAATGGTGTCGCCAATGAGAATGTAGTGGCTATACCAGCCAGCATAGCTAAAATGGCAATAATATCGATAATCCGACCAAGGTTTCCATCCATTTTATCCTTAAAAATAGGACGACAGGCCTCAGAAAAACGCTGGCGATCACGTTTACGCACATGAATCATAAAGCCAAAACAGATAGCTAACATCATATGAAAACACCATGCTATAGGCCCCCAATGGAACAATGGGAAAGTTGGAGCCCAATCTTGCATTGATCCCATAGATTTGACATGCGCATCACTTGCATACATTGCCCATTCGCTTAATGAATAGAACATGATATCAGCAGCCAATGCTGATGTAAATATCATGGCTCCCCAAAGAAAATTGTTGTATTGTGGTTTTTCCGCCCCCCCTAATTTTACGTTTCCATACTTTTTACTAAAAGCTGTCCAAATGGTAAGCCAAAAAACGCCAACACCTAAAATCGCATAATAGATACCACAATCATCACCAATAAACATACGGATTGCTTCTAATACTGTTTTTGAGCTATCAGGAGCAACCATAAAAACTGCACACAAAGCAGCTACGCCTACAAAAGGAATTAAGGTGGTTAACCAATCAATACGTCCTTTTAAACTTTCTCTTGATTCCATTTTTCTATGCTTTTAATGATTAATTCTACTTAATAATTCTTTTGCTCTATTGTAACGATCTTTTCCATACGTTCCAAAATCGTCGCCATTAGCTTCTTTGATGACAGTCCATTGCGCCCAAAGGGTATCCCATAATATCTCATAACAGAGGATACGTTCTTTGGTGTGAGGCGGGATATTATCGTGGAAGTATTTCCTTAAGAAATAATCCTGAGAATCTTCAGAAAACTCACTCTCAATAAAAAGAGCCGCAAAATCCGCCATGGGATCATTCATACCACTATACTCCCAATCTATCAGATAAATAGTACCATTCTCTGCTTTAATAAAGTTCTCTGGAACTGCATCGTTATGGCAGGCGCACATTTCTACGCCAAGTTGATTCAGTCGAGATTCTAATGCCATAACCTGGGGTTTAAATTCTTTCCATCCTTCATACATGACTGCATTTGCCTTCTTGATAAGTTTGTCGTATTTTTCAATTTCTTGGAAAATACAGAACTCATTCTTAAGTCGCACGTGAGAATCATGTACACGGTGATAGATTTCTGCAATCTTGCAAAGATTATCATGACGTTGGATGGTACCAGCATTTAGTGTTTCTGCATTTTCTACAAAATCTGCCAATTTGATACCGGTCTGGGCATTGAAGTACCTAATTTCGGGATTCACACCCATACGACATCCCTCAATGGCATTGAATTCTTCATTGCTGCGTTCCACCATACCCTCGCTTCCAGGACCTGGTACTCGTAACACATAACTCTTTCCTTCAAAGTTTACTCTGAAGTTCTTATTACTCATTCCGCCTATTTGAATAAACTCAGCTTGAGATACATCTTTGCCAGGGTATATCTCTACAAGATACTGCTGCAGATTCTCTTTATCAAAAGGATCCTCTTTACGTCGAAGTGTGCGGTATGTGACCTCCTTTAAATGTTTGAAGTCCTTCATGTTATCTACCTCGCCCCATATCAGATTCCTGAACTTCAAGATAGGTCTGTCAAGAACATCTGTAACATCCATCATCAGATACTCATAGTTGAGATATGAATTATATGACGATTCCCATTTGTCAACAATCTTTTTGAAAGTTGTCCTCGAAATGCGTGACAGGCCAAGCAGCTCGCCCTCGAATCTGCAAACTCGATGGCGGTCTTTGGTTATCTTGGTAATAAAGCCTGCCTTCGTTTCAACAAAGCATTCATCGCCACTACCACTTTCTTCAGTCATGACAAAGCAATTGCCTTCTTGGATTTCTGATAGTTTCTTCAGAACATCCTTTTCATAGAAGGTATCTCCTTCGATTAGTAGGAAATCATCATCTATCAAGTCCTTGACCATGGCCAAAGATGCCATAGATGATGTGAACTCAAAGTTGGGATTAACAATGAGATAAACATCATCGGCCTCAAATGCCTTGAACATCTCTGCCTGATAACCAACTACAATATAGATCCTTGATATACCTATCTCACGAAGGATTTCAATACTACGACCAAGAAGTGTAACGCCCTCGGAAAAGGGCATTATAGGATATGGTATTTTACTATCCCGTTCCTTACGAGCGTTTAAGACAACTGCGGTATTCATTCCAACTGGGGTCAAACAAACAAAGTTCATCGAGGTTATCGAACTCCTCTATTTCATGAGGTTGATAACGTCGTACTTTCATTAAAGGCAAATCGGCTATATGACGAATATAAACATCCTCCCAATAACCATGACGCGTCTCATCATTGGCATATTCCTTCTTCATGATTTCGCGGAACTTGGCAGAGAACTCCTTGTTAAAGAAGACATGTCCTACCATATACCAAGAATCTTTTCCGCCAACCTCAACACTGATAATATTGTCTTCTTTATCAGTAGTCAGACAATACTCTCCAGTCTCTCCTTCTGCATAGAGCGCAGAATAATAACTATCCTTCGGTTGTCCTAAGAATACATTATGAGGGAAATAATTATCTGAAGAACAGAGATAAGTATCTTCCATGTCTTCGATCACTCGGATGACTGAAGAAGTATTGTTATAGCGACTATAGTCTTCGTTCATGACTATCTTCACACCATACTTTTCTTTGAGGTACATAAACTTTTCAGCCAGATAGCCAACTACAACAATAATACCAGAAACACCAGCTTCCTTTAATTGGCATATCTGCCGATCAATAAGAATCTCGCCTTTAACCTTTAGAAGGCCTTTAGGTGTCTCGTACGAAAGAGGAGCAAAACGGGTTGCCATGCCCGCTGCCATGATGATGGCGTTCATATTGATTTATTAGAATGCGAACGAAGCTGTCAAATTCACGTGAGACTTCTCGTACACTGGATTGATGATATAAGCCACACTCAAAGGAAGGTTGAATTTCTTCATCGCTAAGCTATAAGTGTACTTCAATTCAATATTGCAAATACAGAAATTGTGCTCATAACCATTATAGCAACTCTTATTAAAAGCTGCACCTACAGCCAAAGCAAGGCTGTGATCATTCAAGAAATCATAATGGCCACCTAATTCTGCATAAGTAGAATAGGCTTGTTTTTCATCCCAATTCTTATCGGCGCCTGCAAAGTAATTGCTTATTAAAATGTAAGCTGGAATATTCTCTGGAGCAATGGTAATAGCAGCTTCAAACCAGTGGCCTGTTTCGCGCGACTTAAAGTTAAAATATTGATCCTCAGGCGTTGTAGTCGTTGGATAATAATAATCATTTAGTGCCGCTGTAAACCATTTATATGTATAACTGACTCCAAAATCGACTTCTGCATATTTGCCATTAAAAGCATAACCACCCATAACATATACATACAGACCTTTATTCTGATAATTTATTTGCGGAAATATAACTGGAGCTGCATCATTGACCATCATCTCCATACCACGCCAGATATATTTAGTTTGAAGATCAATCCCTATATGGAAGTTGCTTTTTAATAATTTGGCGCCCCACCCGTTCTTTGCTGGAGTCTCTGGAGCCACTTCTGTTTCTGTTGCAGGTTTTGCTATGAATACCGTATCATGCACATAAACAATTTTCTCCTGTGCAAATACATTTGCTGCCGATAATAAAATTATGGCAACTAAAGTCACTTTTTTTTTCTTTAATTTCATATTCCTTAATATTCTATTTATAAAAACTTGTATAACCTATTATTAACTATAATATAGAATCGCCAAGTACAAACAACTTCACCCGTCTCATCCTGCGTCATATCAGTTCAACCTTATTAAAAATCTTTCTTTATTTCATCTGATACTCGAACCCATGCCTGTCACATCTCAGACGGTTGTAAGAAATCCGTATAAACAAGGTCGACGTCTTTTCCAACGTGATCCTTAAGATAATTGACATCATTTACTGTATATACGGCAATAGTAACGCCCAATCGTTTATAAAAACGTAAAAGGAATCCATTAGCTTTCTTAGAGATTGCAATACGTGGAATTACTTGCCCTGTTTTAACTGATGCTAACAAAAATTTTGCCAGTCCTCGGACTCCCCTTCCTATGGATAACATTGGAATGTACCCTGCTCTTTCCAATTCACAATAATCTTTTACTGAAAAAGCTTCCACGATAACATTCTGCCTATTATTATTAAAATAACTATTCAGAATCCTATAATCTGAGATTTTATCTGTTACAAATACAAAAGGTCTATCTTTCCAGACCCTGATAGCTTCGGACAAGGTGAATAAATTATTGGAATGTCGCTCAAAATCGTGCGTGCAAATAACCTTCCCATCAGAATTCAAGTACAAATCCAGTTCAATATATTTAAAACCTTTATCTAAAGAACAAACAACAGCTTCTTTATTATTTAAATATTTTTTCCCATCAACACCTCCTCCTGCATGAGCTATTAAAAAACGAGGATCCAACACATTGAAACATTGGGATGGTTCTGGAAATGGCCTGGAAAGCCAAAGAAATGCCCCCCCCAATAACATGGAGATAGAGAGCAAGGCTATAACAAATACTAATGAAAGTTTGGACATATAAAGTTTCATTCTATTTTCGTCTTAAGAATCCAACACCCTATTCAAATTATCTCATTAGCATACATCATCTTTCGCCCTAAGACCGTACAGACTATCATTTGAATATCCTTAGCAAAGGAATAATGCCGATAATAGTAGCAGTTCAAACGGACTTTATCGGGGTATATCACATGATCATTATACCAAATGGCGAGTTCTTGATCGGACATTGTGGCAATCTGCGCCTTGGGAAGGTATTTACTCTCAAGCATTAACCGCCTTACATCTGCCAGCATCTCATCCTCCAGACGATACTTCAGTGTAGCAGGCCCCGTGATACCAGGCCGCAACTTCAACACATCCCGATCATCCCCTTGCAACTGATCCGCATATCCTGGCACATCTGGACGTGGCCCCACAAAACTCATGTTGCCAATCAACACATCCCACAGTCCAGGCAATTCATCTAGTTTATAATGACGTAACTTGGCGCCAAAGGGTGTAATCCGCCGATCTCCAGCCACAGACACCGTCGAGCCATCATGCTTCACCGTCATCGTGCGGAATTTATGGCAATCAAACAATTTGCCACCCTTTCCTACGCGCTTCTGCACAAACAGCACAGGACCGCCAGGCATCTTCACCTTGATCAATAACGCCACGACAGCCAACACAGGCCATAGCACCAGCAGACCGATGGCTGCCATCATCCTATCAAACAACCACTTCTTGATCATGGATGATTTCCAGATATAACTCGTTATTCGGCATCTCTTTCACCACCTTCACATTACTAGCAGAGAGGGCAGAGCGATAAGATGCCACATTATCCTTAGATACCGTTTCAAATAGACGAAGTCCGATGCCAAACCCGACTTCATTCAGCAGCTTATTCATGGCAGTACCCAAGCCCTTGCCACGATAGTCAATATCCACCATCCTGCCACGAAAGCCTTGCCCATGAAAGAAACACCGATTAAAACAATACCCAGCTATCTTCTCATTTGATGAATCGATCAGCACATAAGCCAGGAAAGCCCGATTCCCCTGTAACCGCTGGATGCTCCGAGCATCAAACGCATGCGGTCGGAAATAGGTAAACGCCTCTTCTGGTTGATGCTCAAAGAAAGCGACCATCTTCTCGGTCGGCACATCCCTCAATGGCACCAACTCATACCCCTCAGGCATCTCCCTAAAAGAAAAAGATCGCAATTTCCTCCCATATCTCATCGAGAACAACCACGCATTCAGTCGCTCAATAAGCTGCCACAGCCACCCCAACTTATCTCTTACGATGTGTGCAATCTGATACAACATACGCGCCACAAACCATATCCAATCAAACACCCTAACACATTGTGAATGACATCATCTGTCTCACAAAAGCCTTTCTTAAAGATAAACTGAAGCAGTTCGATAAAGACCGAAAGCCCTCCACCAAGAAACAAAACCTTCTTCAATGTCATCCCCTGTAACCCACAACCAGCCAAGAAGCCAATAGGCAAAAACAGCAACACATTCAGAATATTCTCCCCCAACATCTCCAAGAAATAGCTATCCTTACCATAGTCCCAATAACTCCAGAATGGCATCAGATTATATCCTCTCTCAACATTAGTCTCCCGAAAGAAAACAATCGCACATAGCACAAGGAACACCCATTCTGCCAATAAGAACACCGCCCCATATCGCACTCCCTTACTGAATCCTTTCCACCATATCAACACCAGCAATCCGACAACGAACGCCCCCAGGAGACCCAAATAAAGCTCACGAGGAAGAACTGAAGCATTTGTATCAAAATACACCCTAATTTCTACCATATTATAAGGATTATCTATGATTTATATAATAATCATCATAATCAATAGAATACAATACGACACGATGTCTTTTCCTATTAAATCTTTTATTTACAAAACTTCTCGATGGAGCAAAATCTTTTGTCGAAATGCCCGCAACATCTAATATAGTGTGTCCGATGTCGTCTGAGCAAATTGGATCATGGACCCTCTCTTTCATAATCTTCATCAAATCCCGATTCTCGGACAAAAAAGAGGGTGAGAACCAAACAAATAAAGGTATTCTTATTTGATAATTTAGGTTTGGCGAATGCCTTGCATTTCCGTGTCCCATATAATCTCTTAATTCAAACACCTCTTCTCCATGGTCTGACAAATAAAAAATGCAACAATATGAATCTCTAAATTTATTGAAGATTTCATTAACTACATAATCATTATATAATGTAGCATTATCATAATGAGCAATTATCTCCCGTTGAGTCTTTGAAAACTTCGTATCATAATCATCGGCTTTAAATTCAGCAAACCTTTTAGGATATCGTTTTTCATATGCATAATGTTGTCCCCATAGATGTATCACATATAAGGAAATACTGTCATTTATCAACATATCATCTATCATCTGTCCATCATATTGATACCCCTTTTCATTTCTTACATCAAACATAAGATCTGACCATTCCTTATCCGACAAAAAACTCAACCCCATATTAACCAAAAACTCATTATCATATAAGGCAGTAAAATAACCAGCAGATTTAAAACAAGCTGGAAACATTGCTTTTGTTGTATAACCTTCCTTTAATGAATCTAATGAAAAAATAGCTTCCATTGATAAAGAAGTCCCAGCATATAGTGACACCGCATTATCAAAAACGACCAAGGATCCATCAATTAATCTCTGTGATAAAAGTGGATTTGTATCCTTCTCATAACCATATAGAGAAGAATGATATACACTAAATGACTCACCGAGAATAACAACAATTGTTGGTTTACGAAGATCAGTTTGAACAACCTCTACATTTTTACAGGTTTCTCTTAGCTTTACTATTTCCTGTTTCTTTTTCACATAATGATAATATAAATATGTAGAACGTGTTAATGTTGAATATTGTGGGATTAGCAATCCATCATGATACAGAATAAAACTCCAAATACATAATAGCCATATAAAAAAACCTATGCATGATATAATGACTGCATATCTTTCATAACACCAACTTGTTATAATTCTTGACAAGACAAAGACCAGAGCAAAAACGCCACCCCCATAAAGGATATAGAATAATACATATTTCAATTTTAAATATGTTTCTACGAAATTCATGATCTCTACAGAGTTTGTTTCAGATAATATTACAAAGAGGTCAAAGTTTATAATTAATTGAAACTTATAAAGCATAAAGCTCTCTACCACAATCAGTACATAATATGCAGAAAAGACTATAGCTGCATATAATTTACCTAGTCCATATTTATTCAACGATAAAAGGAAGGCATTCTCTATATAAGACACTGATGCAGACAAACAGAGAACGCATAAACTGGAAAACCATGAGAAATCAAAATAAAGGCAAAAACTACTTGATATAAAATTCAAGAAGAATAAGTTCACAAAAAACATCCCTCGGACAGGTTTGCTAATTGAGCTAAAAGATATTTTTTTTGAGAACATCATGGGTATGTTTGTTCCATTTTATTAATTATTTGCAATACGAGGTGGACATTGATATTGTGATGAAAGGACATCTCGGCTATCATGATAATATACAGATTTCACCCCCCCCAGTCGCATAAGCAAGTGGCACAGATTATCGCTCATTAAAGGCCTATCAATAGCTCTTTGAATAACATCCACGATATCTTCATGCTGTTTCTTATACTTCTCTGAACACCATATCATAAAGGGAATCTCATAGAAATAAGGGATATCATACAACCTCCCTACACAATCTCCAATGTCATAAACATTTTCACCATGATCCGACAAATAGACCAAAACCGAAGACTGATCACGGAAAATAGATATAATCTGGGCTATCACAGAGTCATTATATAATGTACAATTATCATAATGGGCAATTTCCTGTTTCTTATCATCAGTCATCCATTCTTCTGTTCGTTTAACACTATCCGCCGTGAACTTCTGAAATTCTGCCACCTGCGGATATCTGTCCTCCGCTCTGAGATGTTGTCCTTGCAAATGAAACATCACTAAGCGATGCAGACCTCCATAATGTTCTGACCAATACGTAGAAAAGTTATCAACCAATTCACCATCATACAAGGAAACAAATGGATATTGAGCATCATACGATAGTTCGGAAATCACAGGGCCATGTAAATAAGCATTCAGTGTAAAATCAAAAGGATACTTCGCCCGCGAATCATCTTGGTTGTCCCAAAAAAACACTTGATACCCTGTCAGATGGAAAATGGCAGGAAAAAAAGGATAGTCATACCATTTCTCACCATTACCTACACTATTGGTACTAAAAATGTTTCTAAGCGCTTCCAATGTATGCATATTAGGTGACAACACGTCTTTGAACACAAACAAATTACCTTTTTGTTGCTCTTTCTTAAGTCGCGGATTTGTCTGGTGACAATATCCATATAGATTACTATGTGATTTACTATAGGACTCTCCTATCACTAATATGACAGTCGTAGAATCATTAGGCCATGCCAGTCCTTGTTTCTCGTTCTTCAGTTTATTAGTGTTTAGTTCGGCAGTCTTAAGAGCTTCTCCTGTAGCCTTAATCTCGCAAAAGCAATATATCAGATTTGTAACTCGATCTGCATTCTGCAAATAACGTTTCTTCCAGTTATCGGTTTCTTCTATATTTTGGGAGCTAAGCAACTCAATATAACATCTAAACGAAAGGAGACCACTAACAAGAGCTATCAATAATATACCTCCTATAAAGGCTTTACTTTTCGAAGAAAGAAAACTAATTCTTTTGCTAATCCATACTCTTGATTTTTCTACCAACACACAAGTAATCACTAAGAATAAACCAACAAATCCTGTGATTAATCCAGCCTCAGTCAACAGGTAATCATCAATAAAACTTATTGTTTCATACTTATTCGTCTCTAATATAAGCATGATTGAGACAGGATTCAAAAGTGTGTCATGGAAGCAAACATAATGATAAATATCAATAACAATTAGAAGAATGGCAAAAGAATAAAAGGACACCTTTAGAAACCTGTTCCTTGTGAAAAATACAACAATAGTCAGTATATAAGAGAACACTGCAGTTATTAGCAGAAAGCGCAATGTATTGATGCCTATATCCGCCCAGTCTGTAGGACTAAGAACAAATTGATAAATTGCCCAATAGTCGAGCAACAATATTAGCATCAAAAACAAGGGTAGTTCAGCGAATATAGGATTGGTTACCCGCCTTAAGATATCTCTTAGCATTAAGGTTTCATATTTGGTTTCACGAAATCAACATACACAAGGTCAACCTCCCTGCCTGCATACTTCTCAAGATACTCTCTTTCATGTAACTTTTGGTAATCCTCATCATAGAGAGAATAAACTGCAATTTGTTGAGACCCTAAACGTTTATATATACGATAAACAAACTTGCTCACATAGGTATTGGTTACGATTCGGGGGATACCTTTCCCATATTTTAAAGAGTTGATGATATACAGATATAGCCCTCTTACATTCAAGGCCATAATAGAGAACATTGGGATATATCCATCACGTTCTAATTGCACGTAATCATCCAATGTAAATGCCTCCACAATTACCTTATCTCTATTACTCTTGAAATATCTATTTAGAATCTTAGGATCAGAAATCTTATCTGTTACAAAATAGAAAGGTCGTTCTTCCCATATTTTAATTGCATCATTGAGCGTTATCGGTGTATATTTTCCATACAATTGATGGCCAAGGAAAGTCTTTGTGTCTAAATCCTCACAATCAGTAAATGTCATCTTCCTATAGTCTTCAAGACTATGTAAACACACGACATTACTATCTGTAGTTTCATACAAGTCCAATTCAATATAACGGAATCCATTATCTAAAGCATCTTGCAATGCCTCTTTGCTATTCGTATAAGTATGACCATTAATAGCACCTCCAGCATGAGCAATCAAGCAATAAGAATCTACAACATCACCATCCTCTGTAGAATTCTCCATTGGTCTTGCCAACCAAAGCAACACAACTAGCAAGATTATTCCTATTAATAGTATAATTACAGAAATCCATCTTATGCATTGCTTAATCATATTCTCCAATTAAATGCATTAACTACCCCTTCTGAAAATATCCTTTTAAGAAATCTATCGCTTTATCCTTTTCAAGCCATGCCAAGAAGGAGTAACATGTGAAATAAGTGATGAACGACAGGACAAAGCGCAAATATAGTTGATCTATAAAGAAGTCTATCAGAGAACACCAAAAAATTGAAATTAATGTATTCAAAACAACTTGGCAAACCTCTTTCCCTTGTTCCGAAAGCGTAATACCTACAAAGTGATATACAAAATAGGAAGTTACTATGACATTAAGTACTGCATAGAGCAAAAGCCCCCACACCATCATCATCAGACCATATTGAAATGTGATCAAAAGAATTAAAATTCCTAATATTTTATTAATCAACTCACAGATAAACAATATCTGAGTACGACCTATTGCCTTAAACAAATTAAAATGCAGATTAGATACCACATAAGCCATCTTCGCCATACATAGTACCTGCATCAATAGAGTCATCGCAATCCATTTCTCTGTCAATGTGATAACGACGATATCTTTTGCTTCCACCATCAGAAAAATATTGATAGGCACAACAAAGAATGCAGATGCGTGCAGAATACGCAAAGCCCCTTCCTTCAGTTTTACCATATCATCCTGAACTCTTGAAAGAATTGGATACAAAGCTCGCATGCTCATATCACTTAAATTATATGGAACATAGCCAGAATAATTCTCAGCTCGATTAAAGAGCCCCAACTGCCATGCATTAAAGCGTTTACCTATTACTAAAGAATACAAGTTATTATATACTGCATGTACTAGTGAGGTAAACATCATTGGTAGTCCGAAGGAGAAAAGCTGTCTGAAAGACTCTGTAGATAATTGAAATGATGGCCACCAACGACTAAAATAATAATATGCCATATTCATCAATACGGCTGTCAACATTGTCTGCCCAACCAACGCCCAGTAAGCATAACCATTATAGGCCATAAATAAAGCTACAACACCCGAAAACAGAGAAATGGAAGTTGTAGCCACAGCTAATTCTTTAAATCTTAATTGCCTTTGCAACAACGATCGAGGTACAATACCTACCGCATTTATCATCAACACGAGTGCTGACACACGTATTATTTTACCCAAATTGGGTGTATGATAAAACTCCTCTACAACAGGTGCGCCAAAAAATAATAAAAGATATAAGACCACGCTGATAGAAGCAGAGAAAAAAAATGCAGAATTCTCATCGGTTTTATAACATTCTTTCTTCTGAATCAAAGCCCCTTCCAAACCACAATTAATAAAAGCATTAGAAATTGCAAAGAAAACGCCCTGCATGGCAATAATCCCAAAATCATACGGATTAAGTAGGCGTGCCAAAACAATACTTACAGCAAACTGAATACCGAATACTACAATTTGTTGGATACCATTCCAAAGTACACTTCTATGAGCGTCACCTTTCATTGATCAAATATGAGATAGTCTATAATTATCAAAAAGATATTTAATAATACCCATGGGAAAAAGTAGAACTGTCAAAAAGGGATTCGCGGCCCCACAAAACATATCCCAATCACCAATTCTTATTGACAAAGCCACATAGCAAATTACACTTTTAAGATAGCTTTTTTTATGGAACTTTACACATTGATTATGATATGCTCTATATCCCTTAGGATTATCAAAAAGCAACTTCATGTAGTTACTCGAATATCCTCCTATTTGATATTCACAATTTTGCATGTAGTATGGAAACAGAAGGAATTTATACGTTCTATCTATCTGATCATATACATACACATCTGTCACAAACTTTTCGCCTTCGAAATATGGGAATGGATATTTAATCAAAACATCACGTTTGAAGAGCAAAGAAGTTTCCCCACTAAAACCTTTCTCATACAATTCAAAAAGATGAGCGATTTGCATACCTTGCGGGAAGTTCTGTCTCTTATTCCCAATCTTTTTATATCCAATTAAACCACAAATACTCATTAGAGGATCTGCTATCGCCATTTGTTCTTGCCAAAATGACAATGTATTCTCCACCACCCTTTCAGAGTAAAGGCAGTCATCCGAATCTATACACATAAAAAGTTCTCCAACAGACTCTTGCACTGCTTTATTATGTGCCATCATCTTGCCAGAATTATCCTGATATATGTATCGAATATTCACCTTCTCCTCCCGTTTCCAACGCTCAACCATCTCTTTTGTATGATCAGTTGAGCCATCATCAACAATCAGCCACTCAAAATCCTGACAAGTTTGTTCACACAAGCTATCATACAACTTTGGCAAGATATATGCTCTATTATATGTCGGAGTAAAGATTGTTAATCTTATCATAAGGGCTAAGAAAATGGAGGGATAATCAATATATAATAATCATTCTCGTACACCTTTCGATATTTATTATCTCTAATGAATGATTTTAGATCAAAGCCATATTCATGGTCTAAATCATAGATTCTCATACCATCTTCGCCAGGAGATGTCGTCTTATTAAATAATATTTTGGGAGTTCCTATGATTGGCATAATAAAACCACCGTGTTCTATAATTCCAGGCCAACATGTACCCCCTGCTGGTTTTGTGTGTGTTAAATAATTCATCATGGGTGAAGAGGGGAAACATATCATTGTATCTGAAACATGAACATAAGGTTTAATTCCTTTTAGTGTACTATTCACAACACTTGCTTTAATATCTGTTGTATAAATACCTTTAGCTTCTACACTATGAATCATTCCTGTTTTAAGATATATAGAACCAGAATCTTGATAGTTGCCCGTGATTATTAGTTGCATGAAAACAGCAAAGACAAATACTAACACGTATACTATTTTATTTCTATCAATCAGCCGCATAGATGCAATTGGTGCAGCTAATAATGCAGGAAGACTTCCATGATTTACACAAGAATCAGAGCCCATAATCTCAATAATCAACATAAATAATGCAAAAATAGCAAAAACTCCCAAATGACTCCGTTGCTTTACAATAAATAGAAGACACCCCAATACGAAAACGCCCCATAATACCATATAAGCATAAGGGGCATAATATACATATAAGCCCAAACTTAACAAACAAATAACAAAGATAATATTATGAAGCGGACGGTTAGTTATCTTTTTATCTATATTAAGTAAAGCATAAAATATCAATATAGGTATAACTGCCATCAGATAAAAAACAATATATATCTTTAGCATCCACAAAATATTATGTGTTTCATTCCCACAAGACATTGTGAATATAGCTTTTATACTACGACAGAAAGACTCTGTATGATTCAATTGTGTCATAAGAGTCATAATAATAAGAATTCCGCCCCCTACCCCGAATAAAAAGCAACAAGCATTCTTCCAATCAACAACATTTATCTTTAGATAACATTTTTTGTACAAAAGGATAATAAAAACCATGCCAACAGCCAATATGTTGGGTATTCGTGTAAAAATATTAACACCAACAACAACCCCACCAATTATTACCAACAAGGAATTATTCAAAGACAAGCCTTTATATAATGTAACAATTGATACTGCGTAAAGACAACAAGACAAGATACCATTATTAAATGAATAAGGAAGCCTTACATAACAGACGACCACAAGTATAGCCCCTATTAATAAATGGACAATTGGAATTTCACTTTTGAGTGTCGTGAAAATAAAGGCAATAGTAATTAATACAAACAACGCGCCAAGAATGCGAAAATCAATAATACCCATTTCAGGATTTACCAACAAGAATGCCCCCCCCACCACATTTGTAAGGTAATACATGAAATTATAGGAGACAACATCAGGGTAGTCAAAAACATTTTCATAGGCGACAAGATGAAATCCTGTATCCAATAAATCAAAGCCATATACAATATTAAGAAGTTGGAATCCAAACAAAGCAACCAATACCAACAACAGACTTATCCAAGGATGTTCATTTATTAATCTATTTACTAAAGTCATCTCTTTGTTTATGTTAATCCTTCCGCATATCACCACATAATATTTTAGTAAATTTCTCTGCACCGACCTCACTTAAATGGCTAGGGTCATAAAAATCATTTGCACAGAATCTATTATCTTGCAAATAATTTAAGTACAACACACCATATTCTCTCTGAAGATTGCCAATTAATTCATACATCTTACCCAATTGGACTTTGTCTAAATGAATATTATAATCTTTATACTGCGGAGTTGTAATTATAGCAACTTTTATTCCATTCTTTTGACAATACTCAATAATAGAAGAAACTAACTTATAATTGTTATTGACAAATTCCCATGACTCTATAGTATGTTCCTTAACTCCATGTATATTTTTATGCTCGAGGTTCCATGTATATTCGTTTTTATCCTTCAGGTACATTGGTAGCCATCCACGTTCTTTAACATATTCTTCATTCCCAGTACGCCATAGATATACTTTTGAGTGTAGCGGTTTAAACTCCAACATCTCTAAATTATATTGTGAGAGGTCTGAGTGGAATGAACTTTTTAGATAAATTTTACTATATGTTTCACCTATCCACTCTGAATGGTCCATGAAGAAAGAAAAATAAGAAATAGGCAAAATCACCAACTTCAGGTTTTTATATCTGTCTGCCCACTTAAAAAACAAATATGCATCATATTTCAGAGTTTGACCTGGCAATGCCAAATTAAAAGAATTCTCACCCAAATATCTGGGGATTATTCCATTTAAACTATGCGAGCTACCTAATACCAAAGTTTCTACCTCTTCAGCATGCTGATCCATCCAATTATATTTATAGGAATAATAATTGGGAATCCGCCTAGCAGCGAATTCCGCCCCCCCCATAAACACAAATATAGGGAGCATAAACAGAATAACAGCAATATAGAATCTTCTCATAGTTAGAACTGGAAGTAAATAAACTGCTGAGATGAGCTATATGTCACCCACATTAAAGCAATCAAAAAATAATAGATGCCAACACGAATAAAACGATAATGGAATAATTTGATATCCGGTAACTGTAGGGCATGCTGTTTAGTTCGCTGCAACCACTCAACAACCAGCATGAATCCAATAAACACAAAAATGTCAGCTCTCAGGCCTGAACCATAGAGGTTGAAAAAGCCTTCTGGTGAGAAGAGTTTGACTCCTACCCCAGCTAACTGGCTTATATTCTCTGCACGGAAAATAATCCAACCTATGAGAACCAGTATAAATGTGACTATCATCTGCCCCACTTCCCTCAATGAGGGGAGCCAATGATCATCAGCAACAATATCTTTGTATTTCGATCTGCTCCCTAATATCAATAAAAGAGACAGAAGTATTCCGTAATATAATCCCCAAAGTACGAAAGTCCAATCAGCACCATGCCATAAACCACTAAGCAGAAAAACGATAAGGATATTACGAATAGTCATCCATTTCCCACACCGACTTCCACCAAGTGGGAAATAGACATAATCACGGAACCATGTCATCAGTGACATATGCCAACGACGCCAAAACTCCTGAATATTACGGCTAAAGTATGGCACATCGAAATTTCGACGAAGGTTGATTCCGAACAAGCGAGCACAGCCGATGGCAATATCGCTATAACCCGAGAAGTCACAATATATTTGGAAAGTAAACAAAAAAGCTGCAATCCATAAAGCTAATCCTGACTGATCGGTATAACTCTCCCATATAGAATTAACAGCTACTGCACAGTTGTCAGCTACTACCAGTTTCTTAAAGAAACCCCATAACATCTGCCGTAATCCATCCACAGCCTTGGCGTAATCAAATGTTCGACTATTTTGGAACTGAGGTAATAGGTTGGTAGCCCTTTCTATAGGGCCTGCTACCAATTGTGGGAAGAAACTAATAAATGCGAAGAATGCGATAACATCACGCGTGACAGGTAATTGCCGACGATAGACGTCTATAGTATAGCTTAAAGCCTGAAAAGTGTAGAAGCTAATACCCACTGGCAATATTACATGCAATGTCGGTGCATCAACCGTTATTCCAATAGCAGCCATAACCGTTTGAAAGCTATCAGCAAAGAAGTTGAAGTACTTGAATACGCCAAGCACCAACAGGTTTACAACGATATTCAGGACTGCCCACCATTTGGCTGTATGCTTATCATCTCTCTGATAACAACGATCTATTAGTAATCCACTTCCATAACTGCATAGACTTGTAAACACGATAAGCAGCAGGAAGCGCCAATCCCACCAGCCATAGAATACATAGCTGGCAACAACCACAAACAGATTCTGCCAACGTAAATTTCGCTGGAACACATGCCAATACAACACAAATACGATTGGCAGGAAGAATAGGAAATTGAATGAATTAAATAACATAAAAGCAATTACAAAACCACTGTCGGATTTTTACTCCAGTTAATGATGACATCTGCCTGTTCAAGATTTACAAATTCCTCTGTTTCAATCAATTTCAGCAATTTAGCAAACGCATGTTTCTTGCCTAGATTCGACTTGATGTGCCTGATATATCTATTTTTGAGAGTTCCTGGTATCTTAAAATAGGATTCAAAGTCCTCCTTAGACATCATACCATTAGATTCTGGAATCAAATCTGCAATATGGAAGTAGGTCATTGTATAATCGGCTTTCTTCATCTCTTTCTTCACAAAACCGAGCGGGAAGAAACGGAAATAACCTCCTCCGGAATAGGCAACTTCCTGCCCTAAAATCCGCGTAGTAGATATCGGGAATTCTTTGATCGAAATATCGTTATAATATACCTTTGTTGGTATTTTATGACCAAACTGTGCATAGCCACCGAAATCTCTTATTGCAGGGAACACTGAAGAGTCACGTTCTATGCCACGTTCAGCCAACACCTCAAATGCCCATTTATTACTTTCCCCGATTGAAAATGCAGGAGCGCGATAACTTTTCACCTTCTTACCAATGCATTGTTCCAAAGCATCAATCGCTTTATGTGTATCTGCCTCAACCTCTTCCCGAGATAACTTATTAAGCCATATATGCTGAAAAGAATGACATCCAATCTCATGTCCACGACGCTCTATCTTCCTGACGACTTCTGGAAAATCCGTTGCCATTCCTCCTACACAAAAAAAGGTAGCCTTAAATCCACGTATATCAAGCGTATCAAGTATCTGATCCAAATACTGATCAAATTGACCATATTTCTCAGGATGATTCCCGAAAAACATTTTCTCCAAATACCACTCTTCTATATCAAATGTCAAGATATTCATATCTCAAAAATCAGGCGACATCAAAATCAATTAATTGGTAGAATACATTTTCTTTTGTCATAACAGGTAATTTCCCGTCTGTCAAATCACGAAACACCAAATTAAATGGCGAGTGTTTGATGAAACGAGGAACATTCCAATAAGACCAAGGCAGCTTGGCTCCCAATCCGACATAGAGGTTTATCCAACATGGAACCTTTCTTTCATGAAACTCTATTGCATCAATCAATGAAGGATCCATCACTCCCATGATGGTATTCACGCCAGGTTTGAACTTCCCAATGATAACATCACCAGAACGACCATACTCTCCATATTTTAGTCTCCAGTTCAAAGACTCCTTTGACCAAAAACGTCGATATGCTTTTCCCCCATCTTCAGCAAATTCTTTCCCGAATCCCATCTTTACATTCAACCGAGTCACAAATGAGAATTCACAATGGTTCACAAATGATGAAACGCTGTTTCCATTGGTAACAGCATAAGCAAAAGCATAGCCCTCATTTTTCACATCTTCTATCGCAGCATTCGTTAATTGGGAGAGAAGTCCCTTCCCACGATAATTCGGATGGGTTACAACTGCCATAGATCGCACACATTTTGTAATCTGTCCTTCCACTAACATGCGTTCTGGCACAAACGATTGATGGGCAACCATCTGCCCTTGTTCAAAAGCATTATAGGAGATAACCTTGCCTTCAGGATTCTCGAGATACCAATATCGGAAGATGTCCTTGGTAAAATGCAGCCCACGCTTCTGGTAAACCTCATTCTGAAGATCCACCAGTTGCTGGAGCTCTGCCTCATTTTCAAATGTGCATCTTTTAATCTCCATAGTTTTATTCTTAGCAGACAGCATTTAAGACATCCAACATATACTGTCTGATGATACGTTGGTCATAATTATCAACCACATATTGTCTTACATTCTTGCCCATCTCTTCGGCAAATTTCGTATCGAGGAATCGGGCGACATTTTCAGCAATAGCCTCAGGCTGGATCTCTGTAAACACGCCCGTTACATCCTCTTTAATAGAATCAATACAGCCTGTAGCCTTCGACACGACAGCAGGAATGCCCATAGAACCAGCTTCCAAAACCACTGTTGGTAACCCCTCCCGATATGATGGCAAGACGAGCACATTCATCAAAAGATAATACTTCTGAATCTCCGAATATGGAATACGCCCAGTAAACATCACATCTTTGCTACTATACAGCACATTCATCACCTCCTTAGGTACAGAATCACGTCGTTCTGGTTCACCGATAATCAGGAGTTTGATGGATTTCCATGGATATTGTTGTTTCAAAAGTATAAAAGCCTGGCTCAGTTCGGCAATACCTTTATCATGTACCAGTCGGCCACTGAAACCTACCACAAAGTCTGATTTCGAGAGACCGAATTGCAGTCTCAGCAAATCTACCTCTTCAGCTGGGACATTTTCAGGATTAAACTTAACCAGCGCATCCACGCCATTACACGAGCCTCCACCAAGAATCACCTGCTTGTCCGCTTTCTCAATACCATCTTCGCGTCTACGTCTGGCCACAGAAGGACTAACGCAGACCACTTTTTTTGCAAAGAACACATCAAACTTCTGTTCCCATATCACCAGTTTCCGCACGATCCCATGCATCGTATCATGCAACACACCGTGAGCAATCATTACCTTGGTTCTATTTCCTGCCAACAGGTTTGCCAAGGTGGCAATCAACGAAGCTTTGGGGAAATAATGGGCTACAATGAGATCAATATGGTTCTTTCTGATATACCGAGCAATCTGGAAGACAGCTTTAATATCTTTCCACGGAGCAAGTTGTCGGCTGATCTCCACTGGTTGGTATTTGATATGCTGTCGTTGGGCGAATTCAGCCAAGCCCTCACCATCCGAGCATATCAAATGCATCTCGTAATTCCCTTCTTGTTGGAAATAAGAGAACTGATCGCCAATGAACGCCTCAGCAGAACTTGATAAAGTGATTATCTCGAGGACTTTATTCATCTAAAGAAAATTTTATTTCACTAATAAAATGCTGCCAGCGTTCATTTTCGGGAGGAATACGACGCCAATCTCCATATTCGATTTCACAATGTACCTCTGGCATATTTGGAACATTTACCTCAATATCATCAAATGGCATACGTTTTGTTGGCAAAAAGATGTTTCTGTCCATTGGCATAAAATACTTATAATTGGGTCCGCCAGAAGGAACCATAAAAAATCCTGATTCAGGATTGTTTGTAACGGTCTTGTCAAATGTATCATACCACTTCTCTGGTGATCGCCAACAAAACAAAAAGCCGATTGACTGCCGGAGATAAAAAATAAAAGAGCCTGCTATAGACGTGGTCATTAAGAGTTTTTCCTCCTTAGACTTTGACTTCCAATTTGCAACAGAGGTAGCCACATACATCAGGAAACAAGCTTTCAATTGAATCCATCTAATTCTCAATTTACCTGTAAATGCATTCTCCAAAGGGAATATATCTACAAATATGCCATTCTTCTCTGTAGCAATTGAAGGAGAAAGCGTAAAACGAGTGGTAGTATCCACAACCTTTGCAAACCTATAAATGGGTCCATATTTACTATTAGGAGAGAAAATCTTGTATTTGGCAGGAAGTTCCTCGGCATATTTATTGACTAAAAGATCATAATCTTTACGAGGCATCATTAAGTCAATATCATCATCCCAAGGAATAAAACCTTTATGACGAAGGGCACCAAGAACAGTGCCATAAGCCACCATCATCTGAAGGTCGTGCTTCTGGCAAACTTTTTCAATATCAAGATATATCTGTCTCAAATGAGCTTGAAGCTTATTCCTCTCCTCATCTGTCATAACATGCAAGTCTTTCGAATTCTGACATGCCTGCATAAACAGGACTTTATTATTAAGTATTCTCATTTTGATTATTTTTATAAGATAAAATCTGTTTGGTATTATTTATCCACAAGCTTTAAGATGGTATCCACGACGGTCTGTGTCTGTTCCTTACGTCCCAGTGTGATACGGAGACAAGACTCCAGCCCCTTGTCGGTCATAAACTTGATCTTGTAGTCCTGGATCTTCAAGGCTTCCATCAGGGCATC
>JAEEGL011927242.1_pt1 | contig 22123 bp, 14 predicted proteins | sample 9134231 | NCBI WGS metagenome assembly JAEEGL01 (sample SAMN16246548, study PRJNA631951) | gut metagenome | biome: gut microbiome; feature: rumen; material: fiber-attached | host: Bos | place: Iran: Karaj | collected 2018-10 | reverse complement strand
TATATCGTTTTTCGGTTCCACAACCATCAGTGATGCCATTATGATTTTTGCCAAGCAGAATCCTGAAATCAAACGGCTGAAGAAGCTGCTGAACCCGCTTTGCGATTTTGAGCTTGAAGTGGTCAATCAATAAAGACATGAAAAGGCCCGGAGGTAACTCCGGGCTTTTCTTTTTTCTGCCGGTTTTACAGTCCCTGACGCCGCTTTTCTCCCGCGCATTTTTACCGGTTTTTTTAGGGGCTGTTTTTTGCCGGAAATCAATCGCTTTCAAAAAGTGACTGAAATTCAAAGTTTAAATCCGTTTTCCTTATTTCCGCAGAAATTAAATACCTGAAAAAATTTTTTCAAAAATCTCAATGGTGTCCGATTTTTCGGACACCATGAAGTGTATAATGAAATCACAAAAACAAACAGGAGGACTTAAAAATGACTTCATCCATCGGCCTTTATTTCGTAATTATCATCCTGGCAAGTATCCCCTTTGTGTTCCTCGGCGCAGGAAAAGACACCACTCGCGCCCGCGCGGTGAGAAAGCAGTGCCGGCAGGACGCCCTGCTGGACTGGACGGACAAGGACGCCCTTGCCGCTGAACATCACGACGCGCGAGAAACGCGTGACGAACTTTGCCTCGCCCATGACGCGCAAACCACTCCCCGCCCGCAGCCGAAACTCACCGTGCCCGCCAAAGTGGAAGTAATCTCCCGTGATGTCACCGGCCTGACCGCCGCATGAGCAGCATGGAGCAGCAAACATAAAGTCGCCTCCCGGGCGACCATTCCCTCTCCCTCATCTGCTATACTGCAGCCATAACACGAAATAGATCAAAAACAAATCCTATAAATGCAAAAAAGCCCGGAGACCGGCAGTTTAACCGCCATCCCCGGGCTTAATTCAATCAATCTGCTTTTATCACTTTATCCCTTCAGATAGATATCCAGTATCAGCAGCACCATTGCAATGAAAAACAGGATTCCGCAGAGAGTCTCCAGTGTCCTCAGCAGTGCGCTTTTCTGATACTTCACAGGGGCAGAAGAAGCATTCTTTCCTGCCGGAGATTTCTTTTGCGGTGTCGCAGGCGCATCTCTCCCCTCCGAAAGATCATATATCGTTTCTTCCGGTACTTCTTTAAAAATCGCGTCGAATGCGTCTTCCTCTTCCGGCGGATCATGCCTCCAGGGCGTGGACTGGTCTTCCACATGCCTGATTCTGCGGCCGCTCCTGTAGCTGATCGTCTTCTGCTCCTCATCCGCATCGTCATCCTGCCAGGCAGGCCTGTGCCGCGCAGGTTCACCTTCGCTCTTTCTCAGCAGCAGGAAGCAGAACAGAAAGCAAAACAATGCCACCACCGCCATTATGATATATACCATATCCACCCTCCGTTATACTGCCTGATATTACCCTGAATTATATCCTTTTCCTCCCGCTCCCGTCAACCCCGCCGCCTGATTCTTTCTTTCATTCTTGCTCGCGCGGCAAGCACCAAAATCGTCGTACGGTTTTATTGTCGCAAGCCATGGTTCGCAATTCATGCGACGTATCGCACTAAAAAACAAAGTCCCCTCACGGGCGACCATTTCCCCTCCCCCGCCTGCTATACTGCAGCCATAACACGAAAGGAGCAACACCATGAGAACAATCCGCGTTACCGGCAAAGGCCTGCTCAGCCTGAAGCCCGACATGACCCGTATCACCATGACCCTGGAAGGCCTTTATCCTGATTACGATGAAACGCTGCGCAGATCTGCCGAAGATACAGAAACCCTGAAAGATGTTCTTTCGGTCTTTGGTTTTGAGCGCCCGGATCTGAAGACACTCAGCTTTGATGTTGACCCGGAGCACGAAAGCTTCAAGGATCGCAATGGAGCATACAAAAGCCGTTTAATCGGCTATAAGTTCCGCCACACCATGAAAGTGGAGTTCCCGTCCGACAACGCCCGGCTCGGCAAAATACTGTATGCCCTGGCCAACTGCCCGGTGAATCCTCAATTCCGGATCAGCTACACCCTGAAAGACCCGGAAGCCGCAAAGAATATGCTGCTTGCCAAAGCTGTTGCGGACGCAAAGGAAAAGGCCGCAGTACTGACAAAGGCAGCCGGCGTAACCCTGAAGGATATCCAGAACATCGACTATTCCTGGGGCGAAATCGATTTTGAATACAGGCCGATGCGAGAAGAATTAAAGAAATGCGTTTCTCCGATACAGAGCAGCAGTTATGATCTCGACATCGAACCGGATGACATTGAAGTCGATGACACCGTAACCGTCATCTGGGAAATTGCATAACCCCCCCATAAACCCAAAAAACCCGGAGTCTGGCAGATGATTTACTCATCCACCAGCCCCGGGTTTTATCAAATCAATTAACTTTTATCACATAACCCTTTCTGATATATGTTCAGAATCAGTTGCGCGTATACGATGACAAATAAGATTTCGTAGAGCATCTCCAGCATTTTCAGTAATACACACAACCGCCACCTTCGAATTCTTTTCATCCCCTTTATTTACTTTCTTTTTCTTTTATGGTAAGATAAAATTTGGTGGATTTTATAGAAAAATGGCTGGTGGATATGGCAAAACAAGTTGAATTCACAAAATATGAAGCTGCAGTGCTCCTGGATGCTTATTTAAAAGTACTTTCAGGCAAGCTTTCTCGCGCAAATTCTGTAAAGGCCTGTTCCCAATTGCTGCGCGAAATGGCAGTCAGTTCAGGTCAAGAGATCGACGAAGTATACAGGAACACAAATGGTATTTCCTTCCAGATGGCCAGCATGGAATCAGCCTATAAGGGAAAGACGATCATGAAGCCTGCTACAAAGCTTTTTTCGGAAATTGTATCCCTTTATAGAACTGACAATGAACAATATAAACAACTTTTAAACGAAGCGATAAAAATGGCACATCCAAATGAGAACAATGAAGCAATGTTCATTTCTTGGATTACCGAAAAAGTGTCTTCTATTGAACTAAAAGAATTACAAAGCGCCTTACGTGATATTGAAAAGCATACAAAAGCAGCTCTTCTTACAAGAAATTCTTTATATGATAATCTTGATCCCGCAACAATTAACAAAATAAAAGCAAGCATAGAGAAAAGTAAACTCTTTAAGATCACACACATAAGAAAGTGGAACTATATTCTCTCGTCTATTGATTATCTCCTTCAGTTTGCAAACAGAAAGACAGTTAAGCAAGATTTTTCAGATTCTGATGATCAAAAGGCGAAAAAAGATGTAATTGGAGTAACTGAAACTAAAAAAAAGAATAAGGAGAAAATACAACCAACATCAAATGTAACTATACCCATAATTGACGTTATAGAAGTTGCAAAGCAAAACGAAATGGAGAAAAAGCTGTGCGAAGTTGTTGATCTTCTGTTAACACGTCATGCAAATCATCCCGCTGCCAATTTAAAGGAATTGAAAAAACAAAATCCGGATATAGATTTTGCCTCTGTAGATATTTGGGCAAAAGAAGTATATGGCCGAACCACCCGTGAATATTTCTGCCATAAAGGCATTCTTTCACCCTTAACAGAAAAAACACCCGAAGAAAAGAAAAAAGAACGGTTAACCAATTTAAACACAATTACAAATCAACTTTTAGAACGCTATTCAAAACAGCCAGCTCCGAGTTTAACAGAGATTATAAGACGAAACCCAGATATAGCAGTTACCTCCATTAATGCATTGGCAAAAGAGTTTTATAGCTTAACGTCAAGCGAATATTTACGCAATAAGGGTATACTCTTACCTCTGGCAGAGAAAACCCCCGAAGAAAAGAGAAATGAAAAGATAAACAAGCTAGACGAAGTTACATCTATCCTGTTAGAACGTTATTCAAAACAGCCAGCTCCAAGTTTGACAGAGATTATAAAGCGAAACCCAGATATAGCAGTTACCTCTGTATCTATTTGGACCAGAGAATTATATAATAAGTCAGCTAGTGAATACTTCAGTGAAAAAGGTATTCTTGAGAAAGAGCATATTCATCTGATAAAAGCACCAAACAGCACTTCCTCTGATAGAAATGAACAGGTAGCTGAAACTAAGAAAGAAATAGACACTGAAGATGATATTAATACTCAACCTGTTGACGCAATAGAACTATCACTATTCAGAGCACTTGAATATTTGAAAACCAGATATAATGTGCGGCAACACTATGATCATATAATAAATTCTGACCGCTTTATGTTATACAAAGTTCGGAATCGTCAAAAAGACATCATGTGCATAGATTATTACCACACAAAACTATCTCATCATATAAGTATAGAAACCGAGCCGGAGTATCTGGAAGATCTAGCTGGAAATTTTGACGGTTTTACACAAATTACTAAAAAAGCATCACATCCATGTCTAAAATTAGTTTTTGTAGATTATGGTGCTATCAGAAAGACGCTTATTGCAATCTGCGATTCTATTGATAAATATTTTGCCGCTTTTTTACCGTCACAAGCCCAGGCAGATCGCATGAAATTTTATCAGAAACTTTATTCTATATCTAAAGTTTATGATGATCCCTCAGGCATTACGATTACAAAAATCATGACTCTGTTGAAAAATGAGGCATCCGAGGAACTTGTAACAGATATTCTTGATAATGCATCCTGGGCAAAGAAAATATCTTCTGATACTTATTCTTTCTCCAAGAAAGCAGCAACTGTACTGCGAGAGCCAGGATCCTCCTACATGAGGAATAAACAGGATGTCATTACAGCCTCAAATTTCTATGGATACCTTCTCAACAAGCAAGGGATGGCAGAAGCGACCTGTCGTAGTTACGTTTTAGCAATAAGAAGTGCTGAAGACTATGCAAAAAGCATTCATTTTTATCCGTATAAAATTTTTGATTGTTCTTCTTTTGATGCTAAAAAAGTCATCAGCTCATTGCTCAACGATGCATCCTTTAGGAATTATAACGCTCGTCAGCATAATCGATTTACAGCTGCTTTTGCTAAATTCTCTGACTTTGCAGGCCATTCTAACCAAGCAAGCACAATTACTAAGCAGCAAGTTGTTGTGCCTAACGATTATAGCAAAGAAAAGTTTGAGCAGACTCTTCTACAGAGATATCGTAATGGAATGCTATTTGATTCCATTGACCTTGACAATTTCCGTGAATCCTATAAATTGCTATTTGATGAAGAACTCACATTTGGCGACCCTGCTCTAGAAAAAAGGCTGCGTGGTTGCGGCGTGATTTATAAAGGCAGGCTTTTCCCTGCTGAAGGAATTATTGACAATAATACAAAAGAAAAACTATTTACCTATATTGATCGCTGTTTTGCGACTGGCAAAAAAGTCCTGTACTACAAAGCAATCTATGAAGAACTTGCAGATGATTTTGCAAGTTGCTTTGCTCTGGTTGACGAAGATATGCTCCGAGCATATATTGAGTACACGGCAGAGAAAGGCAAGTATTATTTCTTCTCTGATTACTTATCAATTGAACAGCAAGTCAAGATTGATAACAGTGCAGAGATAGGAGAATACTTGCTCAATGCGGGGAAGCCCGTGACATCGGACGAAATACGCTCAGCGTTAAAGCACATTCCGAACGATCAAATCACGAGAATCATCATCACAGATAAACGCTTTCTAAGAAATGCCAAAGGTGAATATTTCCACAAAGATATCTTTGAAGTCTCCGAAGAGGAGCTCAATATTATTGCAACTATCATCACAGGATACATTGAAGAAAATGAATACGCGATATGGACTAGTGTCTGGAGTGTAATACAGGAAAAAATGCCTGTATTTATTGAAAACAACCTTTATCTTTCCAGTTTAGGCATTCGTAATGCTTTAGAACAGCGGTTCGCTGGAAAATTCAATTTTTCAAGTGCAGTCATAAGCTCACCAGAAAACCATTTTACAATGGGAGACATATATCAGCTTTATGCTAAGCATCATATTACTTTTTCAGGAGACGATATCTACAAATTATCGAAAGAACTGGATACTGTCATTTATTTTGATGCGTTATTTAAAGTAGCTGTACGTGTAAGCCAGGATTTATATGTTTCAAAAAACAATATTGCTTTTGATGTTGAAGGAATTGACAGAGCGATTGGCAGCTTTATGTCAGAAGATTACATTAGAATCCGTGAGATCGATTCTTATCTATCATTCCCTAACATAGGATATATTTGGAATGAATACTTGCTGGAGAGTTTTGTGCTTTCGTACAGTAAAAAATATAATCTTCTTAATAACGGCTTTTCTTTCAATAATGTAGCAGGAGCTATAGCGAAAAAAGATAGCTCTATAAAGGAATTTGTGGATGCCTGTGGCGAGGTGCTTGCTGCTGCTCCAATTGCTTTGAATAAAACTGATGCTCTCAATTATCTTGCAGATGTTAACATGATTACCAGGAAAAGCTATAGAGAACTGGATACTGCACTCGCAAAGGCAAGACAAATTCGGGCAAGGAAAGGATAATACTAAATGTACTCTTATGAATGGGACAGCTCTACAGGCGGATACATATTAACTCCCTTGCCGCTGACATTTTCAAAGGAACCACGCCCAGTATACTACAAAGAGTTGGATATATTAGGCTTTGACAAATATTGGGACTACGATAAAAATGATAGTTTTCCCTATATGTGGGCAGAAATAAACAACTACTACTACCGCGGAAGACTAGTTGCAAAGACAAAAGGAGGTTCCTTCTACACTAAGCCTGAAATTGTTATTATTGAGAATCCAGAACCTCCCGGAATACCCCTGCGATTTGTTGACATACCTGCCATGGTGGAAAAAAACAGGCAGTTACTGGAGCAGTTAACACAAGAAACCATTAAGAAAATATACAATACTTATATTGAATATAAACATAAAGTCGATGTTTTTTATGTAGCATTTTCAGGAGGAAAAGATAGCGTCGTAGCGTTGGATTTAGTACAAAGAGCATTACCGCACAATGCTTTTAAAGTATTATTTGGGGACACCGGAATGGAGTTCCCAGATACCTACGCAACAGTTGAAGAGATTAAACGACTTTGTGCTATGGAGCAGATTGATTTTCTTCAAGCGAAATCAAGACTCGTTCCTCAAAAAACCTGGGAAGTATTTGGACCGCCCGCCGTAACTTTACGCTGGTGTTGCAGCGTGCATAAAACAACCCCTCAGATCATGCTTCTTCGGGATATACTGCACAAGCCAGATTTTACTGGTATGGCTTTTACTGGTATTCGAGGCGATGAAAGTACATCCAGGAGTGAATATGACAGTATAAGTTATGGTGGGAAACATTCAGGTCAATATAGTTGCCATCCTATATTAGAATGGAACACTGCAGAACTATTTCTGTATATTTATGACAACAATCTGATTTTTAATGAAACATATAAAAAGGGGAACACAAGGGCAGGTTGTCTTGTATGCCCAATGGCACAAGGAAAACATGATTATATGAAATGCCAGAACTATCCAGAAGAAACTGGCATATTCACAGAAATTATCAAGTCAACCAGTGGGAAACATAATTATAGCAATGCTGATTTTGATCGACTTGTTGAAGCAGGCTATTGGAGAACTAGAAAAAGTGGACGCGAGTTAAATTTTGGGCATGACAAACACATTTTTGAAGTCATTAATGGACAAGATGTTATAACAGTTCTTGAAAAAAATGACCGTTGGAAGGAATGGGTAAAAACAATTGGTTCATTGACTTACTTAAATGAAACTGATTATAGCATTGCATTTGAAGGAAAAGCATATATTATTCGTGTTAAAGAATTTCAAAATGGTTCAGCAGCATTCACATTTCTAAATCTAGGGAAAGATAAAGATGATATAAAGTTTTTATCATTGTTTAAGAGTTCCATTATTAAAAGCATTTATTGTATTAGTTGTGGTTATTGTGCGGCTGAATGTAAAACTGGATGCATTAATATGGAATCAGGAGTAAAAATATCGGATAAATGTGAGCACTGTTATAGTTGCCATGATATATATTCGCACTGTTTAAGATACAATTCAATTAAAAACAAATTAGGAGCAAAAGTTATGCCGGGTCTTGATAGATATTATAGCTTTGGTATCAGAGAAAACTGGCTTAGAGTCTTCTTTGATTATGAAGGTTCTGATCGTTTCTGGAATACTGATGGTGACGGTGAGGTACCAAACAAGAAGAAAGATGCCTTTCTCAATTTTGTTAAGGATGCGGGATTAGTTGAAGAAGATAAGACTCTGAGGGGTAAAGAATACAAATATACTAAATACAAGCCAACTGCCTTCGCTCATAAAATGTTTAGTCTTGGTGTAGACAATGAAGTAATGTGGGCTTATTTGATGTGCAATTTAGCCTATGCAGAAGACTCGGAGGAATTTAAGTGGTTTATTAATAATATACCCTTTGGAGAGACATCCACTCTTGAAACCATTCGTTTTAGGCTTGATGAATTCATGGAGAATGATAAATCAGGACTTGGTAAAAGAAATGTTTGTGATGCTTTAAAAGCATTTATAGTAAAGACACCATTTGGCAAGCAGCTTGGTCTTGGTAGTATTTTAGATTACGAAGAAAAAGTCTCGGCAAATGGAAAAGAAACAATTACTCTGAATTACTTCGTCAGAGGGCCTTGGTCTTCTCCGAACGAGGGAGTGATTCTTTATTCTCTTTATAAATTTGCAGAAGCATGCGGAAATTACAAGCAGTTTACCCTAACCAGATTACTTGACACATCTATCGAGAGTGCTGGAATTAGCCCTTCTCAGATCTTTGGCCTAAGCCGTGAAACCATGGAAAAGATCCTGAACGGACTAACATTTAACTATCCTGAGTTGATTGAGGCAAGGTTTACTCTGGGATTGGACAGTATAACGCTTAAAAGTGATAAAAGCGCTGATGAAATTTTAAATGAGTTATTCTAATGAGGAGAAAAAATGAGTTACAGAGATTATTTTAATATTGACCCTGAATACTTTCCTCAAGTAGACAAACGTATCATTGACGAACAACCAGAACTGTGGAAAAAATTCTACCCCCATCCTTCTTTTGTACAGCTTCTGAAGTCTATGGTAGATGTATTGGAACGCAAGCAAAAGTTATCCGTATGGGTTGACGGAGCATATGGCACAGGAAAATCCCATGCTGTATTTACTCTGAAGAAGCTGATTGAGGCTAACGACGAAGAAACGAAGGCATATTTTGAAAAATACAATCTTGATACATACCTTTGCAAAAAACTGATTACTCAGAAAAACGAAGGTAAAATTCTTGTGTGCCATCGGTATGGCTCATCTGATATTTTAAGTGACACCGATCTTATCGTCGCGATCCAGGAAGGAATTGAAAAATCTCTTCGTGAAGCAGGTATTAATAACACAGCTAATACCTCTTTAAAGAATTCCCTCATCAGATATTTTGAGGATGAAGAAAACCGGTTAAGTTTTGATATTTACGCGAACGGCAAGTATAAAACCATACTTGGCGGCGACACTTCCGAAACTATTTTAAAAAAACTGAACGATTACGAAGAAGAAGCACTTCGCAATCTTATAACAAAAATCTTCAAGGTACCAGCTGTAAAAGGCGGTTTCTCCATGAATACCGGGGAGCTCTGTAACTGGATCCGAGAAGTGATTTTGAAAAACAACCTAAAGGAGCTGGTGTTTATCTGGGATGAGTTCTCAGAATACTTTGAGAACAATATGCACCATCTAACAGGATTTCAGCAGATTGCAGAGCTGGCCGCAACAGCACCTTTCTGCTTACTAATTGTTACACATAAAGCTGAAGGCTATTTCTCTGACGGCGACCCGGACAAGAGGAAAATCCTTGACCGTTTTGTTTCACCTATTCATATTTCTCTGCCTGAGAACATTGCCTTTGAGCTGATGGCTCAGGCAATGAAGATTACCGATGATCCTGATAAAGCAGCTAAATGGGCCAAGTACAAAGCTAGTCTTGACAATCGTACCATGCAAAGCCGCGCTGCAGTAAAGAGTAGAATTAATTTAAGCGACAGAGATCTGAGTAACGTTTTGCCTATTCATCCTTATGCGGCATTAATTCTACAACACATCTCTATTTACTACACCTCTACTGCTCGCAGTATGTTTAACTTCATCAAAAATGACGAGGGTGAAGACGTAAAAGCGTTCCAATGGTTTATAGACAACCATGACTTCAGCTCTCAGAATCCTTTTGTCACTATAGACATGCTTTGGAATTTCTTTTATGAGACCGGCAGCCAAAAACTTGCTGATGGCATCAGAGATGTTTTAAACTGCTATACTCCAAAACTGGATAAAGAACTACTGGAAGAAGAGAAGAGAGTATTAAAAGTAATTTTGTTATTGCAGGCAATCTCAGAAAGGATGTCCGGCAACCGGGATATTTTCCTGCCGAATAACAAGAATTTGACCCTGGCTTTCGAAGGCACTGACCTGTTTTTCTCCGCACAAAGAGTAGCTGGAAAACTCTTGAGCGACCATGTTGTTACGCGCACCCCCTTGACAGGTGATATTTTCTCTTATTGCTGTAAAAATTCCGGCCCTATTGTAGATATCACGCCATTTATCCCCATCGCAGAATCAAAAAACACAAAAGATCTATCCTTTATGGCCGGGAGTAACCTGCGTAGTACTATCGAATTAACCGGAGCATTAAAACTACGTTACACTCTTACATATGCTACGCTTTCTGACTTTGACAGCGAGAGCAAAAGGGCAAACAATCCAAGCGAAAGTAGTAACAGGCTTTACGCAATAACTACTATCGGAAGAAATTCTGCGGAAAACGGAGCTCTCAAGAAAAAAATCGAGAGCTTTTTCAACAGCAATCCGGAATCTAACGTAATTGTCATCGACAGTGCTGCTGACTATCTCAGCGAAAGTGAATACAAAGAATTTGTTGAAAATTATGCAATGTCCCTTGCCATTGGCAACAGTAATCTAGAACAACGAAAAACCTATGAGGGTTACGCTATTGAAGTGCTTGCGAACTGGGCAAAGCGTATCAAAGGTGGAGCATTCTATGTTTATTCACGCTATACATCTGAAGGAGAACGCGTTGCAAACATACAGGATCTTTTTGACAAGCTGCTAGACATTGATAAGTTTCATTATCCGCAATGTCTTGAAGGTGCATATACAAATGTACTGAATACCATGTATGATGCGAGCTCTCTTGGTGCCGGTGCAATCTGCGGCATTACAGAAGAGACTAAAGGAACTTTCCGATCCGCTAACGAGGCAACCAAGCTTGAAAACGCATTAAAAGGTGCCTGGAAAGTCCCGGAATACTGGAAAACTTCTCATAGTTATATTGCCGTTTTAAAGAAGACTGTTGATGAATTTATCGACAAAGCTTTCTCCAAGAGTGACCAAGTATCAATTGCTTCTATATATGAAATGCTGAAAGCAGAGCCATACGGCTTCATGCCTTGTAATCTGACTGCATTTATCCTTGGTTTTGTGTTAAAGGAATATGCAAACGGAATATACTCATATAGCGATAACCTTACTACAGTTCCTTTAGATGCAAATAATCTTGCAAACATGATTTCTGAAATTATAAAGCAGGACAACACTCCGGATAAACGCTATAAAGACAAATTTATAGTTACGCTGACGGATGAAGAGCGAGCGTTTAATAAAGCGACCTCCATTGCTTTTGATATACCGGAAAAGTACTGTGTATCTATCACCGAAACCCGGTCCCGGATCCGCGACCAAATGAAAGGTTACTCCTTCCCTATTTGGGTGATAAAATATGTCCTTGACAACAAAGCCTTTAAGACGAACAAGGACATAGTCGCAAAGCTGATTGATTATTATTGTGGTATCGCTAACAACAAGAATATGGAAGGTGCAAAATCCGATAATGATATCGCACTTAGTATCGGCAGACTTTGCCTTGACAACGAAGGTGCAGCTGAAGATTTAAAGGCTATCCTAACAAAAGACAATTGTAAAACGGGTATGCTGGAGTACTTGAAAGTATATGATGCCGGAATACTCCCTACTATAGCCGCAAGGATTAATGACGGTGGACAGTATATCAATCAGCTTCAGTATAAGTTTAGTTCAGATGCAGCAAACTGGGTATGGAATACTGATACTGTAAATGCAAAGATTGATGAATTGATCTGTGAATATGAAATCATTGAAAATAGCAATAGAATACTGACGAAGAACACAACATACATTGATACGATACGAGCATGGGTTGATAAGATAGCGCAAATCCGTTTGGCTTTCTCCGTAATAAAAAATGAACTTGGGGAAAACAAACCATTTTACGAAATGCTATATAACCTTTATAAGCAAAGAAGCCTCCTTGATTCTCAGAAAAAGCCATTCCTAGCTCTGCTTTGCGAGAACATGGATGGGTTCAGACAGTTTATGGTAACTCAGAGCGCCCTTTTCATGAGGGCTTGTAACTATTATTTAGACGACCTCAATGAGGATGACGTAAAAGCCATACTTGATGATGACAGCTATGGATTCGCTGCTACCTATCTGCAGGAACCAGATAAATATACGGATAAAGTGCAAAAAGCAATTGCTGCGTACAAAAATGCGCAAAAATATACGCAGCTTAAAAAGCATTGGTTTGCCCTGACCGGTACGGACACACCATATGCATGGTCCACCAAATATAACATGCCAATTCTAGCCATGGTGCCAGACACTGAAATAGCTACCGCAAGAAAGGTATTCGGATACATCAACTATAAGACAAAGGATGAAGACTCTATTGTGATAGCGGAAGACTATATCAGTAAGATGTCTTATGTTTCCAAACTAAACAGCAAAGATGATCGTGACAAAGCTTTTAGTGATAACTTTCTTGGTGATTATACTGTACTGTTTGAAGACGTGGATAAAGTCAAAGAATACTTAAAAGATCACGTATCAGAAAATCCTTATCATTGGCTTGGAAATAAAGAAGTCACCTCAAAAATCAAGGCCATGGCTGATGCAAAATACAGGGCTACCGGCTATAGCAGGGTGAAAAGCATAATTGATGATATGCCCGCAGAGGAAGTTAAGGATTATCTGAAAAAACTCATTGAAGACAACACGGTTATTGGTGTGGAAATCATGAAAGGCAATAAGTAATCCGGAGGTTATTTATGAACCTGAATGAAGTCAAAAAACGGATTCAGAACTATCTGAATTCTGCAAAAACATGGCCATTGATAGTGGATATCCAAACAAAGACTGATTTGGCTGAAGTTGAAGATTATTTTAAAATAGGAAATAACCAATTCCCTTCTATCGAAAGATATTGCAATCAAGATGGTCTTTTAAAGCTGGATGAGCTATATGCCGCAATCTCAAGTAACCATGGAAATACTTTTTTTACAGGGCTGACAGGCTTCTTAAAGCTTTTTGGAGAAACAACGACAAAGAATGCTTTGAAGACGCTAATTACAGCCAGCATTTCAGGGCATGTTGTCATATTGACCTATCAATGCAAAAACTACCTGAAATTTTCAGATCCCAGGATTGCTGAGAGCGGTAGGCTTATGATCGTAAAGGGTGAACCAGATAATATTTCAAATATCTGCTTTATTTCACCGTCTCTCACAGATGTTTTTCCAGGTTCTTATCAAGGCATTCAAAAAATCGGTTATGTAGTTGAACACAATACATCTGACAGCGCTTATATTGCAACTACAGTAGATAAAAGTGTCTTTCCTGAATCTACATACCATATCACACAGTTAAACAACAGCTATGATATTTTGCTGGATAAAGACTCAAGAACCAGTTTAGTACCAAGAAGTTTTGGCGATGAGACACAATGGAATTATGTGCTCCAACATATGGGAGGAAAAGGAAATTGGAGTTCAATAATTGAAGAACATTTTGGCTCTGAAAACAATCTATCTCATGCTGTATCAGCCTTCTCTATATTTGAAACCCAGAAAAAATGGCTTTATTTCATAGCACTTTCTATCTGCGGAGCCAAAGATAATGAGTACTTGCAGCTGGTAGTTAATAACGCTTCAGACTCTGATGAGTTTACAAAGTCTGTCTATCGGGCAATTCTTACAATAGATAGATTAAGCGATAATTTTTCCGTTTTATATAAGCAACGTAAAGAGATTCTCCATAATTTTAAAGATACGCTCCCGGAAATCATAGATTACTGTAAGGTAGTCTCTGTAAAGGGAGAAGATGCAATCTATTACTTAACTGATTTAACACAACCCGAAAAAGAAAGGATCATTGCATGGCTTGACGCTTATGGAAGTAACCATAGCAGTATAGAGCTTACCGCTATCTTAAAAGATGTGTATCCGGATTTAGCATCCTATCTATCAAAATTCAGATTTAAAGATGAATTGCTAAATAAGTACTTCGAGATATACAAATATCAGAAAGTTGTTAATCATATTCTGCCTTCTTTTGAGGCCATTGTTGATGAACAAGCCGCAAAAATGGATTTTGTTACGGTGCTTAAGCCCCGTACAACTATCATTGATAAGCTCGATGTCAAGAATGCCAGAGCATTCTTCTTTGATGCGCTTGGCGTAGAATATCTCGGGTTCATCCAGGAGAAATGCAATGAGTACGGGTTGTCAGCTAACTTCTCATACGCAAGATGTGCACTGCCATCTATAACAGCATTCAACAAAGAGTTTGTTGAAACATTCACTGAACGAGGATGTCCTGTTACAGATATAAAAGAGCTGGATGAAATTAAACACCACGGTGAAGACAGCTTTGATTACCAAAAAGAGAAAACACCTGTCTATCTTATCAGAGAACTTGAGATTATTGATGATTTGTTATCAAAAATCAGAGCAGGCGTTCTATCCAGCCAATATGAAAAAGCGATAGTTGTCTCTGACCATGGAGCAAGCAGATTAGCCGTATTACACAACACAGAGAATACCTGGAGTATGGCTACAAGCGGTGAACACTCCGGAAGATGTTGCAGAGTAAGTGAGATTGATAGTAAGCCAGACTATGCAATTGAAGAATCAGATTTCTGGGTATTAGCCAATTATGATCGCTTCAAAGGCGGGAGAAAGGCAAACGTTGAAGTGCACGGTGGAGCATCCCTTGAAGAAGTGGCAGTACCCATTATCGAAATAACCCGGAAGAAGGCAAAAGTTGAAGCATTCATTCTTGACGAATCAAAGATAATTACTCTTGGAGCGAAAGAATACGCTATAATTAAGATTTATGTTGGCAATAGGAGCAATCATATTTCAATAAAGCTGGATGACAACTATTTTGACGCAACGGCAACAAATGAGCCATATATCTATATTGTCGATTTGCCAAATTATTCCAAGAAAGGCAGATATACCTTCGACATTATAGACGGCTGTGATATTATTGCCATTGGGCAACAGTTTGAGATCAAGAAAAAAGGTATGTCTGAAGTCAACTTGTTTGGTTAAGGGAGCAATTATTATGACTGAAAAATTAAGAGATTATTTTGATGAAATGGTCGTATATAAAGACCTGAAAAACAACAATTACTTTTCTTCATTGGGTCTCCCTGCCTTTCTGAGAGACTATCTTTTGAAGACCTTCAGCGACGATTACGGAAATTTCAATATTGAAGAAGTTTCAGAATTTGTAAAGAAATTTATACCAAAAAAAGAAGACTGGATGAGCATTAAAAACCGAATCGTCTATGAGAATGAAAACGTTCAAATTCTAACAAAGATTACTGTAGATATTAACATCAAAACAGGAGAAATATCATTCGCTATCCCGGATTTTGGAGTAACAGAAAAGGAAACTCTTATTGAGCCTCACATTTGGGAGCTTTACAAAGATAAGCTTACAAGTGGTAGCGAAACATGGGGAATTATAAAACTCGGCTATCGGCCACCAGACGATACTGCGAAGCCAAAAATCCCTGGGAAAATTAAATTGACTGGTTTTAAAAACTTCTGTCCATATACAGTTGATCTTGATTACTTTAAAGAAATGAGATCCCATTTTAGTATTGACGAGTGGATAGATGTCCTCTTGGGGGCAATCGATTACAATGCAGACGGCTATGAAACAGAACTGCAAAAGCTTTCAATGCTAACCAGACTATTACCTTTTGTCGAGAAGAGAGTCAATCTTATTGAACTTGCTCCTAAAGGCACCGGCAAAAGCTATGTATTTGGCCATATTAGCAAGTATGGGCTTTTGACAGATGGAGGTAAAGTAACTCGTTCGAAAATGTTTTATGATGCAAACAGGAGAAAACCTGGTTACATATGCGGGCCAGATTTCCTTGCGATCGATGAAGTTAAACTTGTCAACTTTGGCGACGAGAATGAAATGCGCTCTATCCTGCAAGGATATCTGGAATATGGCACATTTAATGCAAATGGCTATAATGGTGAATCTGATGCGGGTGTAGTATTCCTTGGAAACATTAAAATAGAAAACATGGATGAATACGGGTATATGCTTGGCGAATTACCAACTCTTTTTCAAGAAACTGCACTTTTAGATCGTATACATGGCTTTATAAAAGGTTGGGATATTCCAAGGATGAACGATAGCTTGAAAGTCAATGGTTGGGCATTGAATTCGGAATATTTCTGTTCAATTCTTCATGAGCTAAGAAATGATATGAGTTATCGAGCCATCGTGGAAAAAATCATCGATACTCCAGAAGCATCAGATACACGTGATACAGAAGCAATTAAAAGAATTACCACCGCATATTTAAAGCTTTTATTCCCTCATGTCAGGAATGAATCAGATGTTGATAAGATAGAATTTCGTGATTACTGCCTCTTACCAGCGATGAAAATGAGAAGAATCATCAAGCTACAGCAAGGAATGATTGATACACAATATGAAGGTAAGGATGTGCCATTTCTAACGGTAAAAGATTAATATGATTAAAGAGTGTGTGGCTTGTAGTAAAAAGCCTTTAAGCAAAGATACAATCGGCATTAACAAGAAACTTCTCGGTAAAGAAATCACCAAGTATTACTGCATGGAGTGTTTAGCTGACTATTTAGGGTGTACTGTTGATGATCTACTAGAAAAGATAGAAGAATTCAAAGCAGAAGGATGTACACTATTTCAGTAAGGAAGCATTATGAGACAGTTTATTTATGCTGACAATGCGGCGACAACAAAACTTGATGAAGTAGCCATGGAAGCAATGCTCCCATGGCTTCAGGAAGAATACGGTAATGCATCACAACCATATTCTTTTTCTCGAAAGCCAAAAAAAGCACTGCAAGAGGCAAGGGAAACCATTGCCTCTTGTATTAATGCGCTTCCGGAAGAAATCATTTTTACTTCCGGTGGTACAGAGAGTGATAACTGGGTAATCAAAGCAAGTACACTTACTGATTCTAAAAAAAGGACGACTATTACAACCGAATTTGAACATCATGCTATTTTAAATTCTTGCTTAACAATTGAAAAAAGTGGTAATCCTGTCGTTTATTTAAAACCTACTGTTGATGGCATTGTCCTTCCAGAGACACTTGCAAACTATATCACAGATGATATACGGTTAGTTTCAGTTATGTTCGCAAACAATGAAATTGGGAGCATCCAGCCTATCAAAGAGCTTTGCTCAATTAGCCATACTCATGGTGCGTTATTTCATACAGACGCGGTGCAAGCTGTAGGCCACATAGAGATTGATGTGCATAAACTCGGAATTGACTTTCTCTCTGCCTCTGCACATAAATTTAATGGACCGAAAGGGATTGGATTTCTCTATATAAAAAAAGGTGAAATATTAAACTCCTATGCTGATGGTGGTGCACAAGAATTTGGAAAACGTGCTGGAACAGAAAATGTTGCTTCTATTGTTGGTATGGCAACGGCTCTTAAAAAAAATTGTGATTCATTGCAAAAGAATAAAGAGCACCTTTATTCTTTGGAAAAAATCATTATCAATCGACTCAATGAAGCAGGTATTCACTATTCGCGTAATGGTAGTTCAAACACTCTGCCGGGCCTCTTAAGTCTCTCCTTCCCCGGCAAAGACGGAGAAGCAATACTGCACAGACTTGATCTCATGGGGATCTGCATTTCAACAGGAGCTGCCTGTGACAGCAAAAACACTGAAATCTCTCATGTGCTTAAGGCAATTAACTTAAATAATGACCTTGCAATAGGAACGGTCAGAATCTCCTTAGGAAAGTATAACACCTCAGAAGAAGCAAATCTAATAGCCAATGCTTTGATAAAAGTATTAGGTTAGGTTTTATTTTTATTCCCCATATTATACTTCTGTTGAAAGGCGCCAAGAATGAATAGTCCTTATATTACACAAAACAATAAACCATCAGGATTGTGTACATTTATTGGCCAGAAAGAATCCGTAGATTGCCTGAAGGTTTTCTGCAGTGCAGCAAAATTACAAAACAGAGCACTTGACCATGTGTTAATAACCGGAGCAGAGGGGCTCGGCAAAGAAACCCTTGCGCAAGCTATTGCGCAAGAGATGGGAGTCTGTAGCCATTCTATATCTGCAAAAAAACTTAAAAAACCAGGGGATTTTGTGGGAGATCTTGTTGATCTAAATGATGGAGATATTCTTTTTTTTGGTAACATTCAAAACCTTAACACAAAATCTGAATGCTATGAAATTCTTTCTTCTGCAATGGAGTATTTTAGTGCAGATTTGACAATTGGAAAAGGCTCTTCAGCGAATATAATTCACCTAGATTTTCCTCATTTTACTTTGATCGCAACCTCACCAACTGAAGCCCTTGTAGGCAGGCAGCTTCTTTCAAAGTTTGAGATTGTGATCAGGTTGCGGGACTATAGCATTCCTGAACTGGCTGAAATAATAACATGTTGTGCAAATAGTTTGGATATTGTCATCGATGAAGATAGTTCAACACTTATAGCTAAAGCGTGCAATGGCTTACCGCGCAAAGGAATCAGACTTTTGAAAAGAGTTAGCGATTTTGCGCTGGTTTATCAGGAAAATATAATAAATAAAGAACTAACCGAGCAGGCATTGAATCTCATTTGCGGAGAATAAAAAATATTAAACTGAAAGAATTGAACAGGCCGGATGGCAGCAGATATTGATAAATTAAAACAGAATATCGAATTGCTGCTCAGGAAGACGGAACAGCTGCGCACGTTCACTGCCGGGCGTGAGGAATTTGACACTGACGGGATTGCGAAAATCCATGTGCAGTGCGCAGAGATCACGCTGCTTGCCCTCAGCACAGCAGATGAGGCCGACAGCCTCCCTGCCCTGGAGGGCGGACTGTTCTGGAGTGAAGTTGCCATGTGCCTGAAACAGATTGCCTATCATAGTCTTTCCATTCAGGACTGGCAGGCCGGCATAGAGGAAGAAGTGTTTTCCTCACTGCTTCTGTCAGAGCATGTGAAGCAGATTTCCGCTCACGCAGGCTTTATCGGCAAATATCTCGGCATTGAATATAAGGAAAAAGAACCTGCCAGTCTGATCACTGTTGAGAAGGAGCAGGAAGAAGCTGCTGCAGAGGCTCTCGTAATCAGTGAACTGACTGAAGACCAGATCAACAGGCTGCGCGGGGAAATCGCCGCGCTCCGGGAACTGCTGGCCTCCCTGGTATTTGAGAGGGATGATCTGCTGCTTGTCCAGCGCAGGAAGCTGGAAGCACGCTATATGCTGGAGATTGGCTCTCTGGAAGCTGAAATCTATTCAGCAGACTGTGAAGTGCGGTATCTCCGCAGTCAGCTGCAGAAGATGCAGGCCTATGTGAACCGGGATGAGAGTATTCCTTATGCTAAAATTGAATTCGAGCTGCATGAGGAATATGACGCCTATAAAAACGTTTATAAAGAATTCTTGCGCTGGTACCAGGAAGCGAAGAAAGCAGCGCAGGAAGCAGACGATGAATCTGAAGGAACTCAGGACCAAAAACAGAAGCAAGCAGGAGACAATGCCGAAACACCTGATCAGGCAGAAACGCAGAAACCTGAAAGCAAAGCTGCCCGCCTGAAAAGGCTGTACAGGAAAATTGTAAGGGCTATGCATCCGGATGCCCATCCCGATCAGACGAAAGAGGAAAAAGCACTCTTTATCCGGGCCATTGACGCCTACAAGGCCGGAGACCTGAAAACTCTGGAAGAAATAGTGGAGATTATAGATGGTGTATCCCCTGCCGAGTCAGAGAGCCCGCTGGAAGCACTGCTGAAGGAGAAGGCGCGGCTGCTGGCCCTGATCGAGAATATCCGGAAGGAAATCAAAAGCATCCATGAGCAGTATCCGTTCAACAAACAGGCCATTCTGGATGACCCTGAGAAGCTTGCTTCTGTAAAGAATGAGCTGAAAGCAAAACTGGAACGGCTGAAACAGGAAGCCGCCATTTACAGGCAAAAGACAGAGGAACTGAAAAAGAAGCAGGACAACAAAAAAGCAAAGGAATAAAGCCTGATGGAAGATCTGATTATTAAACCGGAAGAGACAGAGCTGATCGCTGCGCTGAATACTATTGGCAGCGACATTGAAATTCCCATGCCTTTTGAGCATGATATCTTCCTTTTCGGGACGGAAATTGCTGGAACCAACTACAGAGAGAACATTGCCGAGTTATATGATGCCTTACAGGAAGGCAGCCTGGTTTCCTTGATCCGGGAACCGGTCAATCCGTACGATGAATATGCCATCAGAGTTGAAACGGCAGACAAGCAGCCAATCGGCTATATTCCTTCAAACGATCTGCCGAAAGAATATGAGCCGAACAAGCTCGGGTATGTACCCCGGATCTACAACAAGGTTTTTGCAAGGCTGATGGATGCCGGGAAATACCTCTATGGTGTTGTCCGGCACAAGGAAATGATCAACGGGTACCACAGAATTGTGATTAAAGTATACATGAAGGACTGAAAACAAAAGGACTAAATACAAAAGGACTAAATACAAAAGGAACCCCTCGGAGAAGTTTGTTTTCTCCGAGGGGTTCAGGTTATATTCAGGGTTTATTCAATCGAAATAGCAAGACAGAGAAACGTCCGCTGTCTTACTTCACTGTGCAAAGTATTGCTTATTGACTATTTGTACGGACTTTGCTATATTATCGTTGTAAACACCGGATTGGCCGGCTGCGTTCGTCGCAGCATCTTGCTTTTCTTTAAGAATAGCAATAGCTGATGCGGTGTTTGCTTTTCTCACAGGCTCGTCATCCGGCTTCTGCTTTTTATCCTTCCTGGGCAGCCACGGCAGTCAGTTGTGCCTTCCCTGCCTTTTACTTCTGCAGAATCTGATTCAGTTCCTGTATCTTCTCCCACCCGACGGGCTGATGAAAGATTGTGTTTTCGTTCACAGATTACTCCTAAAAGTATAGAAAAGTTTTGATTTTTGTGATAAAATAAATTAATTCATTCAAAATTTAATCATAAGAGGTAAATATGAAAAGATTCGTTTCTCTAGTCTTAGTTGTTCTCTTATTGGGTTCTTCTTCTGCCTTTGCTGATATTGACCTTTCTGGTATGTCTTATGATGAGCTTTTAGCTCTTAAAGAACAGATCAATTTGGCTATGTGGAAGTGTGAAGAATGGCAAGAAGTGACAGTTCCTCAGGGGGTATACCTAATTGGCAAGGATATACCCTCTGGAGAATGGACAATTTTACCACCGACTGGCGCTTATTGTTTTATTACAATTGGTGACAAGTTAAATAATTCAGGAACTGCAATTGATCTTAGTTTAGATGGTGGCGAAATTCGTGAAACTGTTTCTGTGTATAGTGAGACATATGGAGATTTTAAAAGTGGAGAGAATATGACATCCGTTAATATGACCTTACCAGAGGGCCTATATATACAGATAAGATATAATTCTTGTATTTTTACACCTTATCAAGGGCAACCTTCTTTGGGTTTTAAATAATTGATCAATTACTCTTTCTTCTCCTCTCGCCCGCAGCGCCCCTGGCTTCAGGGATGCAGTTTTTTGCTTGTTTCGGTTACCATAATACAGATTACATATTTCAACAATTTCCACACTTTTTTCAACATCCCTTCCGCCGCAGGCTCCGGAAAACCGTTCCCCATGCTTATATAAAAATACCGCTGCATTTTCTGCAGCGGTATTTTTATCTCTTTGCGGCTTTCTTCCGGTCGGGCATAACCGTTTATTCAGGTCATGGCGGATTTACAGCTTATTCCTTTTTATTTTTCAGTTTTATCAGTACCAGAGGTACATACCCAGATCAT
>JAEEGL011077539.1_pt1 | contig 22123 bp, 14 predicted proteins | sample 9134231 | NCBI WGS metagenome assembly JAEEGL01 (sample SAMN16246548, study PRJNA631951) | gut metagenome | biome: gut microbiome; feature: rumen; material: fiber-attached | host: Bos | place: Iran: Karaj | collected 2018-10 | reverse complement strand
GTTTCCGAAAATGTTTCACGACAGAGGCCGGAAACGTACAAGCCTCTCGCAAAAATTTCACGGCCGCTCGTAAAAAAATATAAGCCTCTCGTAAATGTTTCACGGCCTGCCAATATGCCCTGGTGTCACCTTTGGTGCGACCTTTGGTGCAACTAACCTTGGAAAAATAGGCATTGATTTTCAGGCAGTTAAGTACCAGGTGTAAGAGGTGTCGCCTATATATGTTATTCACAATTTCTTTTCTCCACCCATTTAGGCGTTTTAACGCAAAGCCGCCGAAACACCCTCTGCGGATGTCTCGGCGGAAAATTTCGGTATTTGTGTATAAGTATAAAACTTGCGTAATTACGAAACCTTGGCCGTCTTTAGCTCGTTCTGCAAAAAGCTGTACACGTAGCCCGGACTCTGGTAGTAGAAACCCGTAGCATCACGCTGTAGGCGCTGGTAGGTGTCGCTGTTGATGACGGTGGCAAGAGCCTGCTCAATCGTGAGCTGCAAGTCGTCGTCCATCAGCCGCAGGGCGAGGTGTTTCACCATGTCGAGTTTCATCTGTTCTTTCTCGTTCATAGTCGCTTCAGAATTTTGATGGCACGCTCGGTGCCGAAGTAGTATTGGAAGGTGATGCCCTTCATGTTACGCAGGTTGTGTACGAGCGTCGGCAGGTCGATGGTGCCGTTCTCGAACTTCCAGAGCTGCACGCCTACACGGTCGTTGGCAATGGGGCCGACGACGATATCGTAGTCGTGGGCTGGCTCGGGGCTGGAATTGTTGCGGTTCAGCAGGATGAACTTGGCCCACTCCTCTGAGTAATCGTCGAAGCGGAGGACTCGCAGGCTGTTCATCTGCTCGTCGTCGGCCTCGAAAGTGAGAACGGTAGGCGTGCCAGTCTCTAACTGCTCCACCTTGGTCTTCGCCATGGTCATTGCCTGAGGGTACTCGCGGCTAAGGTAGAACCCCTGACCGAAGTCCTTGTTGGGCTTCGACTTGCGCAGGTCAATCTCGCCGAAGTCGGCATTGGTGCCGTGGTAGAGTATCATACGAGCGCCCCTCCTTTCCTGTGGCAGAACTCGGCCATGTCGCTGACCATCGACTGGAACGACTGCGTGTGGCAGTAGTCGTAGTGCTCGTCGATGAACTTGATGGCGCCGAAGCGGCTCAGATAGTTGAACGCCTGCTTGAGCGTCAACCCGAAGTGCCGCCCAAACTCCATAGCGAAGATGAGCGCCCATTCCATCTTGTCATGATTGCTGTATCCCATAATCGTCGTTATTTTTACATTTAGGGTTGCAAAGATACGAATAAGTGAGCAATATTCCAAATATTTCCCCAGAAATTATCAGTTTGACTTTGGCCCCGCCCTTTTCGTGGCTGCTGCCGAAAATGATATATTCTCACGCCGCGAGAAAATAATTTCGCGGCGTGAGAATTAGGAGGAGGGGGTTACAGGGGGGGATGGGAACAGTGTCGATACGACTGCTCACACGTGGGACCGAATTTTAGTACACCATATTGGTGGTCGGGTATCCGTACCAGTCGTTGGCTGTGTCCTTGTTGCTTGCCCACTGGCCGAACGCATGGCCGAGCGTCATATAGGCGCCGAAGAGGGCACCGTCCTTGGAATAACCGATATGTACGCCGTCCAAGGGATAACGGAAGGCACCCGACGGGACGATCAGCGACCAGGGGAGGATGACGGCTCCTGAAGGTTGCGTATATTCATGGAGCACAGAAACCGTCCTGTGCTTGTAGACGGCGTGGTTCTCCATGAAGATGCCGTTGTACTCCAAGATAACGAACGGGTCTAACGAGTTCAAAGTGAAGCTGTTAAGATTCTGCACCGAGGACTTGAACGTGATGACAAAAGAGATGGTATTCGGACTGACCATATCGCTCTCTTCAGTCGTGTACTTGGTGACGTTATACTTATAACGCGGGATATAACCCTCGGTGGCATAGGCGACGGCACCCGTGGCCCAGTGAGCGTCCTCGAAGACATTGATGACGGCAGCATTGTCGCTTCCGGCCACCAGCAGTTCGTTGCTGTCGATAAACGGCAAGGACGACTTCTTGTAACCCTCGTCGAAGGTCACACCGTCGACGGTTGTGATACTCTCTATCTGGTCGTAGGTGTAACCGACAAGACGGATGGCGGCAGCCACCTGCGACAGAGAGCCGACGGCGGCCAGTGTGACGTTGAGGGTTATCTGGTTCTTCGCGGTACGCTCCTGCGAGATACGCAACACGACGTCGTTATAGTCGTAATCGCCGGGCTGCGGCATCTCGTCCTCGAAACAGTAGGTATAGGCCTGCGTGGTCATGGTGCTGATGGCCGAGGCGTTGGTAACCAGCGGATCAGAGAAATCCACCGAACGGTCGTAGGACGTGAATGGTGCGACGGTATACCGTCCTTCGCTGTCGACCAGGGCGGCGTAGAACTTGGTCATCGTACGAGGAGCGGTGAAGGTCACGGCCTCACGTTCGTTGCCCGACAGCAGATAATCGCCCAACAGCGTGGCGCTGCGGCCCGACGCTGGATTCTCGCTGAGTATCTGCAGACGGCTCATATCCCGATAAGCAGAACCTATCGTCACGGTCATGTTATAAGAGGCGGTGAGATCCCAGTCGTGCGATGCATCGATGCCCGACACCGGCTGTGCTACCTCGACCAGCTTTATATACTCTTCCTCATCAAACATATCCTTATTGCACGACACCAGCGCTACGGAGCACAACAAAAGGACACATCGACAGACTATCATTTCTAAACGTTTCATAGATGCAAAATTTTCTTTTTCGGCCCAAAAGTACAAAAAATTCCGTACATAAATACAAATATTTATGTCGTTTTTCGATTTTTAACGCAAAACATATACAACTTACAGAAATTTTAATTAATTTTGCACCGTAAATTCGAATATCTAAGTTACGTAACGCATGAAGAATCTTTTTTTGACAGGGGCTACTGCACTCGTCCTTGGTGGATATTTGGCAGGATGCACTCACGACGATTATGACTACACGTCGATTGTCGAAAGCAAGAAACAGGCATATCAGGAGGTCTTCGTGGATGCCTATGGATCTATTGACCCCAATCAAACATGGGGTTTTACTAACCTTGACGTCACCCGTGCCGAGAACGCTAACGGCAACGAATGGGCTGACATTAAAAACTCAACAGGATTTGGCGGTTGGCTTGTGCCCGACACGCTGACCGTCGGTCAGAAGTTGCGCGTCATGGCCTACTTCCAGGCCAATCCTTACCTTACCTATCAGGATCCGCACTGGCGGAACTTCTTTGTACAGCAGGTTTATAAAGGCGGTACGAACGTGACGGCTAACAACGAGTCGACAGAGACGGTTGTCGCCGCCGACGGCAGCACGTACAACAGCAACAACATGAACCTGATGACCGTCGGCCAGAGTGCCGTTCACATCAACAACTTCAACTACGGCGACTGCAGCGTCTACGGCAACGTGTTGGACAACGGCAGCGACATCCTGGCCGGGATTACCAGCTATCATCCCGACAAGATCATGCTGATGGTCGACATCGACGACACCTCCTGCTTCGGCTACCACGAGACGGGCAGCAGCAACGAGGAGAACACCCCCACCGGTCAGCATAACGACCGCGCAGCCTTGGTGGCAGCATCGGTCATCGACGCATGGGCTACCGCTCACAGAGACAGTCTGACAGCCATCGGCCGTTTCGGCGAGAACGTCGTCGACAAGTGGAACCGCTCGTTCTTAGGCTACGACCTGGCCATCAAGGAGGGCGACCAGATCTACAGCGGCGAGACGCAGAAGCTGACGTCGGGCATGAACATGGGCTATGACGGACTGTACTATAGCGACAGCAACATCGTCTACTTCAACATCGACGACAACTACAACCGCTCGATGCCTAACGGCATGTCGGACGACATGTTAGGAAAAGACGGCCAGCCGCTGAAGATTCTCGAATCAAACATGAACTTCTACTCAGGCCAGGCCGTCACGCTCGACGGTTCGGAACTGAGAAAGGACATCGACGGCAAGGTGCTGGTCAACATGGTGAAAGTCAACCAGCTGATTGACGACGGCTACCTGCCCGTCTCCGGAGCAGCCCTCCAGACGTGGGTCAAGCCGGCACACTCCTACGACAACTACTACTCTGACTGGATTGTCACGCTGACAGAGGCCAAGCGGATTGCCGGCCTTGACGAGACAACCATCCCCGTCGACCAGAGCGAGACGGGCGAAGGCCGGATTACCATCGTTACGACAAGAGAATTTGCAGAACGGAAAGAGCTCATCGAGCAGGGCCGCGTGTTCTGTGAGGACCTCGGCCAGATCAGCAGCAACGACCTCGACTTCAACGACGTCGTCTTCGATGCTTACGTCTACAAGATAACACCCATCACCCACCTCGTCGTCACCGAGGACGGTGTTGAGGTCACCAACACTACGACCGAGGGCGAACCGACCTACAAGACCGAGATTGTCCTGTTGGCAGCTGGCGGAACGCTACAGCTGTCGCTGGCCGGCGTTGAGGTTCACAACAAGCTGGGCGGCAACCCCACCTCGACCATCATCAACACTGCCGGCACGGGCGACAATGCCTACGGTAACGTATCGGCAACGAGCGATCCGATGGTGTTAGGCACCGACTTCAACTACTCAAGCATCGTCTCCATCCCCATCCGCGTGCTCTACGGCAACGGCGAGACGCTGGAGCTGACAGCCGCCCAGGGTTGGGCACCTCACAAGATTCTTGTTCCCGTCGGCACGAAGTGGTGTAAGGAGCGCGTGAATATCGCCGATGCCTACACCAACTTCAGAAGCTACGTAGGCACTTCGAGCAAGTTCTGGGAGGGCACCATCGACGACAGCAAGCTCTACAAGCACCCGAAGGACAACTACAGCCCCCGTTCGACGGAGGCAGAGACCACCCGTACTGGTACGGAAGGGCCGACAACCACCTATCGCAACACGGGAACGCAGTCGACAACCGGCGGCTACCAGGGCGAAGAAGTCCTTTCGCGCGAGGGTCAGAACCTGTTTAACGAATAATTGAGGGAGGAAACAAGATATGAAGATGAAGCATCTATCCAAGATATTTTTGATGGCCGCCGCATGGATTGCAGGCGCCACACAGGTTCAAGCCAGCGACTGGAGCATCACGTTCGACGGGAAGGTCAGCACCGACAAGACCGCCGTCACCATCTCTGAGAGTGTAGCGACCGTCGGTGGTGTCACGATGGGTACCGTATCGTGGGGTGGCAGCGAAGCCGTTGAGATTCCGCTGCTGACAACGCCAACAAGTTCGGAATTCGCCATCGACCCCGACAAGTTCGACGGCACTAACGCCTCTACCAAGCTGGTGTTGGAGTGTTCCGACTTCGACCAGTACTACTGGTCGCTTGGCGCCGTGCTGAACAACCAATGGCCCACCGACCCGGAGTATGCATCGCCCGCCGGTCTTGGGGGCTGGGTCAGCAACAGCAATACCACGGTGGGAGAGGACGGTATCATCGAGTTCACGTTCGGTGAAAACACAGCGGGACTGTTCTCTCAGTACGGTCTGAAAGTCAGCCTTACCAATGTCACCGTCAAGAGCGCCAAGCTGGTGATGGCTGGCGGGCACACCCTCGACCCGAAGTTCGTGCTGCAGACCGGTACGAGCTGGCTGCTGCGCACAGGCGGTAACAACGGACTCTACTCGAACAACAGCGGCGCCCGTTCCTTCGGACTGCTCAACTGCAAGGCCGGACAGGTGATTACCATCAACGCCTCGCTCGACCCGAATCCCGCCACTAACGCCACGTTGAAGTCGCAGGACGGCGATAACTACAAATACGTGGTGACGGCTGACGGCGACGTACGCTTCCAGCCCGCCCGCTACATCTTATTACATAGCATCACCATCGACCCAGGTTATAGCGTCACCTTCAAGATTGGCGACGACGTGCAGAAGGTCGTCTGGTATGAGGCTGGCGAGACGGTAGCAGCAGAAGAGAACCCCACACAGGAGGGCTACACCTTCAGCGGCTGGAGCGGCTATCCTGAAAACATGGTGATGCCAAATTACAACATCACGGTCAGCGGCAGCTACAACGTGAACTACCATAACATCATGTACAAAGTGGACGGCAACGACTACCAGGGTTACTACTATATTGCATACGGCACGACCCTAAGTCCCGACTATGTGCCTGCAAACCCGACGAAGGAGGGACATAGCTTCACGGGCTGGGAGAATCTGCCTGAGACAATGCCTGACTACGACTTAGTTGTCAACGCCCTCTTCATCGAGGTGGCCACCTACACAATCAGCTATGTTGTCGACGGAGTAGTTGTCGCTACAGAAAGCCTGCAAGAGGGTCAGACGCCCACCCCACCGGCAACGGGCACGAAGACGGGTTACACCTTTACCGGCTGGACCGGGGTGCCCGCCACGATGCCGGCACAGGACGTCACTGCAACCGCCCAGTTCACCATCAATAGCTACACGCTGACCTATATGGTCGACGGTCAGGTCTACGGCACGCCCGAGACGCTGGAGTATGGTGCCACCATCACCCCGAAGGCCGAACCGACCAGAGAGGGCTACAGCTTCTCCGGCTGGCAGAACCTGCCCCTGACGATGCCGGCTCAGAACGTCGTCGTCACAGGCGTCTTCGGCAAGGACAAGACATACACCACCATCAGAGTGGGTGCAACAGGCTACAGTACCTTCTGTTCAACGTCGGCATTGTCGTTCGTAGGCAATGAGGCCGTCAAAGCCTATATCGCCGTCAGCAAGAACGCTACGGCCGTCACGCTGCAACAGATTGTAGGAAACGTTGCTGCCGGCACAGGACTGCTGCTGAAAGGTAGCGCCAACGCCGCCACAAGCATCGAGATGGTAGAGACTGGCACGCAGTATGAGAACAATCTGCTGGTAGGTGTCACGAGCGGCACGACAACCATCAACGCAGCCAATAAATACGTGCTGGTGGTGAAGGACGGCGTCGTAAAGTTTGCCGACACCTACGGCCGACAGGCTGAAGTACCGGCAGGCAAGGCTTATCTGCAGGTCGAAAACGCTAACGCCCGCGAACTCACCTTCTTCTTCGAAGGCGAGAGCACGGCCATCGAGACCATTGCCAAACAGGATGAGACCGACGGTGTGTTCTACAACCTCCGCGGTCAGCGCGTCGACAATCCCGGTAAGGGTCTTTATATCGTAAACGGTAAAAAAGTCATCATCAAATAAACAATAACAATTATGAAACACATTAATAATATAATAGGTATAGCAGCCCTCGCCATCAGCGCAGGCTTCAGCAGTTGTTCACACGATCTCGGCGACTGGACGCCAACCGACGAAGTCAATGATACGTATAACCGTATGTTCGTAGAGACATTCGGCCAGCCGGCCGCCAACCACAACTGGGGTTTCGACCAGCAGACGAGAGCAGCAGGCAGCAGAATCACCCGTTCGCAGACGACACCTGCCGTGGCGTCGATGACGGCCCCCTACGACGAGGCATGGGTGACGGCCTACAACCAGACGGCCCAAGAGCCTAACAGCACCAACATCACCTACAACTACGACAACAGTTCCTACGCCAGAAAGCAGGACACCTACGTCGAGCCTTACACAACATGGTATGCAGAATTCCAGACCCTTTACCCCGAAGCCAACTACGGCTGGAACTGGAATCAGGCAGTAGCCGCTGCCAAGGCCGACGGTTGGGCACACTTCGACGACCTGTTCGTATACAATCCCGACACCAACTATGTCCTCAACTTCAAGATCACCGGTACATGGGATGGCGGCATCTCCGTGGCCGGCTCTGAAGGCTTAATAGACGGTGGCACACTCAGCCATGCCGAGCGCACCATCGTCGTCACTGGCACATGGAACATCACCGAAGACCAGCGCATCGGAAGCCTTGGTAAAATCATCATTGCCGACGGTGGTACGGTCAACGTGGCTGAAGGCAAGAGACTGAACATGGTGAACCAGGCACAGCTCGTCGTGCTTCACGGCGGTCTGCTCACCGGCAAGGGTACGGTCGAGGTGAACAACGGCAACGAGGCCGGTCGCGAGAACTACAACGGCGGCACCATCGACGTAGCCGTCTTCAACAACAACTTCGGCAAGTTCTTCAACTACGGCAAGTTCCTCGTCACCGAATATCGGGGCGGCGCTAAGGAGAGCAACTTCTACAACCACTCACTGGTGCATATCAAGCATACCCAGCTGGGTAGCGAGACGCCTAACGCCCGTATCTTCAACGCCTGCCAGTGGTACTGCGAAGGCGATATGCGTTGCCGCAACTACGAGGGCATCATGGGTTCGGCCTTCATCGTCGGCGGACAGCTGATGGTCAGCACCAGCGAGGACGGCACGACCGACCCGACCTATTTCGCATTGGCAGCCGGCGCACTGGTCAAGGCTGGTACGCTCTACAACAACGGCACCAGCTGGACAGGTCCCACCGAAGGAGGCTATGCCGTGCTGAGCATCGGGCAGTTCGACCACATGAACTGGGAGCAAGATCACCCGGAGCAGGGCGGTTACTTCATCAACAACATCTATCTGCAGGCCGACAACCTGAGCAATATTCCGACTGGCAACGGCTATCACCAGACCGATCCCACAGACGAATACAACTACTCACTCTCTATCGCAGAGTATAAGTTCAAGAACATCGTAGCCAACGCCGGCGGCAACGGCAACGTACGCGTCATCGAGAAAGGTGAGACCGAGATAATACCGGCCGACACCGACTTCGAGATCGGCGTAAAAGGCTGTACACCAGGCTTCAAGGGCAATACGACACCTCCCGAGGAAGACGAGTGGGGCGAGTGGGTACGCATCATCGTCGAGGACCTGAGTGTTCAGACCCGTACCGACTTCGACTTCAACGATGCCGTCTTCGACGTACGTATCAACAGCACCAAGACCAAGGCTCAGATCAAGCTGAAGGCTGCCGGTGGCACGCTGCCGCTGACGATTGGCTGGACCGGTGACGCCGGAACGAACTACGAAGAGTACGAAGTCCACAATATGTACAACGTGGCTACGAACGTCATGGTCAACACCAATGCCCGCAACGGTGTCGACGGCAAGGCCGACGTCACGAAGACACTCACCGGAACCTTCAACAGCGCCAACGATGTCAAGGTGATGGTCCAGAAGCGTGGCGAGTGGATGGAGATCACCGCTCATACGGGCCAGCCTGCCAGCAAGATACAGGTCAAAACGACCTACACATGGTGTCAGGAGCGCAAGAATATCAGCGACATCTACAACGGAACCGTCTACGAGAAGAGCTTCAACGACTACGTCAGCGACCCGAGTGTAGCTTCCGACTGGTACGAATTCCCGTCAGAGTAATCGTTTACGTATCATTTTCTTGTTTTTTTGGACAAATCCATTGCGCATTGGAAAAAACATTGTATCTTTGCACCCGGAATTGGTTAATTTGTCCTATAACATTAAAAATCAAGTAAATGAAAAAGTATTTGTTGACAGGAATGACAGCGTTGTCTATGTGCGCTGCGTTCACAAGTTGTTCGCATGACGATGATTTCTACACGTCACTGCAAGATTCAAAGAGTGCTGAATACCAGGAGGCCTTCGTCAGGGCTTTCGGGGAGATAGCAAGCAATCAGGACTGGGGTTTCGGTGCCAGCAATGTCACCCGTAGCGATGACCCCGATGCCAACATGTGGGGCGGTCAGGGTGCCGTGAACTCCAGGTATCCGCAGTTCACCGTGCCCGACACGCTGACAACGGCTCAGAAGGATGTGGTGAGAAGATGGTTCCAGACCCACAAGAATCCTGACAACACCGCCATCACCTTCACGAACTTCTTCGTTCAGCAGGTCTACAAAGGCGGCACGAACTTAGAGGGTTCGCTGACAACGGAAACCTATCTGGCAGGCAACGGCGACGTCATCGTCGGCAGTTCCAAGATGAACTATCTGACAGCCGGACAGATTGGCACACAGCTTGACTGGCAGAACATCGAGCAGCCTGTCTACGATCACATGTACAACTTCAACGGTGCCGACTATAGCGGTGGTGCCAAGAGCGTGAACGTTTGGAACGGCGACCTCGATCCCGACACCAACAAGGACTTCAACGATCGTAAGAAGTACTACAGCGACCAGATCCAGCTGCTGATCAACTCCAGCACGTCGAGCTTCGGCTTCCACACATCACAGTCTAACGAGTACTTCCACAACAAATACGTGGTGATTCCCGGCGACATCATCGACCCCAGCGTAGCTGGTATGTATTTCGTCGGCTTCGACTATGAGGCTACGGGCAACAACCCCAACGAATATATCGTCACTGAAGCCGAGGGCGGCAATCTCACCATCAACGGCAAGACCTACACGAAGGGCGGTGCCGACGGCTACTACAGCGACTGGATTGTACGCATCACCAAAGCCGATGGCAATGGCGACCGCGTCGTTTCAAGCGGCCGTATCTTCTGCGAGGACTTAGGTAGCGTATTCGACTTCGACTTCAACGACATCGTCTTCGACGCCTATATCTATCAGAGCGGTAAGATTAAGATTACCCTGCAGGCTGCCGGTGGCGAGCTCGAGGCTTACGTCGGCGAGATCATGGCCGACAAGTCTAACGAGGTACACAAGCTGTTGGGCAGCAAGATGGTCAACACAGGTCTGAGGACTACTGGTCCTTACACCTTCTGGATTGACGCCGTTGCTGAAGGCACACCGAAGTATGCCACACTGAAGGACATCCCCGTCTATATCGTCCAGACGTTGGCTTCGCAGTACACAGAGACCATCATGCTGAGATCCGAAATCGGTGCTGCTCCCCAGAAGATCTGCTTCCCCCTGACAGCCAAGTGGGCCGACGAGTGGGTAGACATTGAGGCCGCTTATCCCAACTGGCGCAACTGGATCAGTCACCGCGACGGCATCACATCAGCAGTCGAGGTTGTTGAAGGCGGATGGAGAGAGGCTCTGGTCGACCTCGACCTCACCAACAACGGTGAATTCACAAACCGTTATGTCAATCAGTAATTATTAGCAAATACTTTTATCATAAGAGAAAAGGGTGGCTACGTGATGTAGCCGCCTTTTTTTTGTATTTTTATTTGTCTGTAAGACAAAAAAGACGTAACTTTGCACGCTGTTATGGTATTGAATTACATTTGGATAGCTTTTTTCCTCATTGCGTTTGTCATCGCATTGGTGAAACTGATTTTCTTCGGCGACTTCGACGTCTTTCCTGCTATGATGGACTCGACGTTCGACACGTCGAAGACAGCGTTTGAAATCTCGCTCGGACTGACGGGCGTACTGGCCTTGTGGCTCGGCATCATGAAGATTGGCGAGCGTGGCGGCGTGGTCAACGTCCTGGCAAGACTGCTAAGCCCCGTCTTCACACGGCTCTTCCCGGAGATTCCTAAGGGACATCCCGTCACGGGCAGTATCTTCATGAACATCGCGGCCAACATGCTGGGCCTCGACAATGCTGCCACGCCCCTCGGTCTGAAGGCCATGGAGCAGATGCAGGAGCTGAACACGAAGAAGGACACGGCGTCGAACGCCATGATTATGTTCCTCGTGCTGAACACCAGCGGCCTGACCATCATCCCCGTCAGCATCCTCGTCTACCGCGCACAGATGGGAGCCGCCCAGCCCACCGACGTCTTCATCCCCATCCTGCTGGCCACGTTCTTCTCGACGCTGGCAGGCATCATCGTCACGTCGCTCTACCAGCGCATCAACCTCTTCAACCGCACACTGCTGCTGACACTCGGCGGCGCCTGTGCCCTGATAGCCGGCATCATCTGGGGTTTCTCGCAGCTGGAAGGCGAGATGATGAACCGCGTGAGCACCACCGTTGCCAACATCCTGCTGATGACCATCATCATCGGCTTCATCCTCGCCGGTATGCGTAAGAAGGTCAACGTCTACGACGCCTTCATCGAGGGTGCCAAGGACGGCTTTACCACCGCCGTGCGCATCATTCCCTACCTCGTGGCCATCCTCGTCGGCATCGGCGTGTTCCGTGCCTCCGGCGCTATGGACATGCTCATCGGCGGCATCCAGTGGGGCGTCGAGCAGACGGGTATGAACAGCGACTTCGTGGGCGCCCTGCCAACGGCGCTGATGAAGCCCCTCTCGGGCAGCGGTGCCCGTGGCATGATGGTCGACGCCATGACGACGTTCGGCGCCGACTCGTTCGTAGGCCGCCTGTCGTGTATCTTCCAAGGCTCTACCGACACGACGTTCTATATCCTCGCTGTCTATTTCGGCTCTGTCGGCATCCGCTACACGCGCCACGCCGTGGCCTGCGGCCTGTTAGCCGACCTCGCCGGCATCATCTCAGCCATCGCCATCTGTTATTTCTTCTTTGGATAAGACCCATAAGTCCCATTAGTCCCACCACAATATGCCCAACTTAAAATCCCTGGCCAAGGACACGGCCATCTACGGTCTCTCAAGCATTGTCGGACGGTTCCTGAACTACCTGCTGGTACCGCTCTATACACACTATATGCCGAAGGCTTCCGGCGACTACGGCATCAGCACCAACATCTATGCCTACACAGCACTGATGATGGTGCTGCTGACCTTCGGCATGGAGACAACGCTCTTCCGCTTTGCCAACGACGAACGATACAAGCCCGACACGGTCTTTTCCACAGCCTTTGCCACCGTCGGCACGCTGACAGCCATTTTCCTGCTGTCAATCTTCGGCTTCATCACCCCCATCAGCAGTGCTCTGGGCTATGCTGCCCATCCCAACTACCTGACGATGATGGCTGTCGTCGTGGCACTCGACGCCCTGCAGGCCATCCCCTTCAGTTTTCTGCGCTATCAGAAGCGCGCCGTCCGTTTCGCGTCGCTCAAGTTGCTGTTCATCTTCCTGAATATCGGCCTGAACCTCGTCTACTTCGTCCTGTTAGGCAAGACGTCGGTGTTCTACGTCTTCTTCATCAACTTGCTCTGCACGGGCTTCATCACGCTGTTCTTCCTGCCCGACCTGTTCCGCATCCACTGGCACTTCGACGGCCGGCTGCTGCGGCAGATGCTGAGCTACTCCTGGCCCATCCTCATTCTCGGCATTGCCGGCATCCTCAACCAGGTGGCCGACAAGATTATCTTCCCCCTCGTCTATCCCGACGAGGCCGAAGCCAACGTACAGCTGGGCATCTACGGCTCCTGTGTCAAGATAGCCATGATTATGGCGATGATAACGCAGGCCTTCCGCTACGCCTACGAGCCCATCGTCTTCGCCAAGAACAAGGATGCCGACAAGACCGAATACTACGCCGCCGCCATGAAGTATTTCCTCATCTTCACGCTCCTGGCCTTCCTCTGCGTCATTGGCTGGATGCCTGTGCTGCAGTATATCATCGGCGCGGACTACCGCGAGGGTCTCGGCGTGGTGCCCGTCGTGATGGTGGCCGAAATCATGATGGGTGTCTATTTCAACCTGTCGTTCTGGTATAAGCTCATCGACAAGACCATCTACGGCGCATGGTTCTCGCTGGCCGGCTGCGCCGTGCTCTTCGCCGTCAACGTCCTGCTCATCCCCAAGTACGGCTACTGGGCCTGCGCCTGGGGCGGTGTCGCGGGCTACGGCACGGCAATGGTGCTGAGCTATGTCGTGGGACAGGTGAAGAACCCCATCCCCTACCCTATGAAGGACATCTGCTGCTATGTAGGGCTCGCCGCCGTCTTCACGGCCGTGATGTACACCATAACCAACAGTCTGCCTGTGTGGGCACAGCTGCTGGGCAACACGCTGCTCATCGTCCTCTTCCTGGCCTTTGTCGTCAGGCGCGACCTGCCGCTGAGCAGCCTGCCCGTGATTGGCCGCCACTTCCGGAAGAAATAACCAATTAAAAACCAACATTATCAACCATGTGGACAAGCATCTTAAGCATTGCCATTGTCATCAATGAAATTATGGCATCGAATGCAGGCTCAGTGATGAGCCCGGCCATTAACTTCGACAGCTGGATTGAGCTATACAATCCTACCGAACAAGCTGTTAACCTCTCAGGAATGTATCTCAGCGACGACGGCGCCAACCTGAAGCGCTGGCAGATGCCGAACGACATCGGTACTATTCCGTCCAAGGGCTACCTCGTCGTGTGGATGGGTTCCAACGACCTCAAGAGCAATCAAGCCCCCTTCAAGCTCGACTGCGACGGCGGCACCGTCTATCTGAGCGACAAGAGCGGCAGCCTTGTGACCAGCCAGGAGTACCCCGCCGCCATGAGCCGCACGTCGTGGGCTCGTAAGTCTGTCGACAGCGAGGCATGGGGCTGGACGGCCGATGTCACGCCCGGCGCCAGTAACGCGACGGCCACTTTTGCTGACACGCGTCTCGACGCCCCTGTCGTCAACGTTGACAGTAAGCTCTTCACCAATACCCTCAACGTCAAGGTGAGCATTCCCAACGGCGCCACACTGATGTACACCACCGACGGCAGTCTGCCGACGGCACCGAAGTCCGAAGGCCAGACATCGCCGTGGAAGGAGTTTGTCGTCAACGGCGATAGCGAAGGCCCGGAGGCGGTGAGTCTCGTCAGCCGCAATGCCGGCGGCAGTGGCGACTCTTATGTCATTACCGACGGTGCGGGCGTCAACGGTTCTCGCGGCATCAAGATTCATGCCGTCCAGAACCCCACCAAACCCTGGGACGCACAGTTCTTCGTTTATACCCCCGACCACAAATGGCAACCGGGTGAGAAATACCGTTTCCGCATGATGGTGCGTGCCGACAAGAACGCCTACATCACCACACAGACACACGGCAAACCCCACGACTACATCACGAACGACATCCTCGACGCCCATTACAACATCACCACCGAATGGAAGGAGATCAAATACGAGGGTGTCATCACGGAGGGGCAATCAGGCTTCAGCTATGACCGGTGGTCAGGACAGACAAAGCCGGCAAGAATGCAGTCCATCGTCTTCAACCTGAACGAAGACCGTCAGGAGAACAACTTCTACTTCGACAACGTTTCGTGGGAGCTTGACACCTCGGGCGGCACCGTGGAAGAAGCCAGCAAGAAGAGCGAGGACGGACAGTTCATCATCTCGAACACCACAAACCTCACGCTGCGCCTGTTCAAGGACGGCTACCTGCCCAGCGTTCCCGTCACCCGCAGCTATATCAAGACCTCGAACCAGTACACCCTGCCCATCGTCTCCATCGTCGGCGACCAGAAGTACTTCACCGACCCGAAGATCGGCTTCGACTGCGACGGCGACGGCACTAACGGTGCGGTTGCCAGCTATACAAACGGTCAGAAAAGAAACTATGCGCAGGATTGGGACCGCCCCGTGAACTTCTCATACATCAGCCCTGACGGCAAGATGCTTTACAATCAGGACGTGAACATCAAGGTGTCGGGCGGCTATACCCGCACGCTGGTCTACCGCTCGTTCAAGCTGAAGGCCGGCAAGGTGTTCGACGGTCAGAACCGCTTCGACTATCCGTTCTTCCCGCAGAAGCCCTATACGCGCAACAAGACGCTGCTCATACGCAACGGCGGCAACGATATGTGGCGTCACGACGCCCGCTTCATCGACGCTGCCTTAGAGACCGTCATCCAGCGTTCGGGCCTTGATGTAGACGTGCAGTCGTACGTGCCCGTTATAGAATATGTAAACGGCGAGCTGCGTGGTGTCTTCAACCTGCGCGAGCCTAACAACGACGACTTCGCCTACGCCAACTGGGGCTACGACGACGAGGAGCTCGACGCCCTCGAGAACATGACGATAAAGAATGGCGACGATGCGGCCATCAAGCGCATCTTCGAGTTAGGCAAGAACGCCACCAACGCCGCTGCCTACGAGGAACTGAAGACGCTGCTCGACATTGACGAGTTCACCAATTACATGGCCGTCACCTTTTACCTCTACAACGACGACTGGCCCGACAACAATATCAAGGCCTACCGCAGCCGCAACGACGGACGCTACCGTTTCGTCAGCTTCGACCTCGACTACGCCTTCAAGGACTGCTGGGACTACAGCGACGACAATCCCTTCACCACCTTCGAGAAGTTCAAGGACGATGCGACGGCTCCGCGTACGAGCTACAACAAGGACATCGTCAACTTGTTCCTGAACCTGCTGAAGAACGATGAGTACCGCCGCAAGTTCATCGACACCTACTGCATCGTTGGCGGTAGCGTCTTCGAAGCTACACGTGCCAGCAAGATTGTCAACGAACTGGTGAACAACGTCAAAGGAATGTGCCAGCTGATGAAGAACATTGCCGGCCAGAGCTGGGGCAGCAATCTCGGCAGCGGACACAATGTAGAGAACTCTGCCAAGACCATCAAGAACAACATCAACAGCAGCCGCAGCGCCACGATGACCAACTACCTGAAGCAGTTCTCGCCCATGAAGCTCACGAGCATCAGCCGTCAGACGGTCACGCTGAAGAGCAACAATACGGACGCCCACCTGTTCATTAATGGTATCGAAGTGCCTTACGCCGACTTCAACGGTCACCTCTTCGGCCCTGTCACCCTGCGCGCCGAGGCACCTGCCGGCTACCGCTTCAACAGTTGGAAAAACGGCAGCACCATCGTCAGCACTGAGACAGAGATGACGATGCCTACCGGCAGCACCGTCAACCTTACCGCCTCGTTCGACAAGCTCAGCGATAGCGAGATGACCGCTCAGAGCATCATGCCCGTCCGTATCAACGAGGTAAGTGCCGACGACGGCATCTACGTCAACGACTACTTCAAGCGCAAGGACTGGGTAGAGCTCTACAACACCACCGACCAGTCCGTCAACGTCGAAGGTATGTACCTCAGCGATAAGCCGGAGAATCCGAAGAAATACCAGATCAGCAAGAGCAACAGCCAGGCCTCGACCATCATCCCCGCCCACGGCCACCTCATCGTCTGGTGCGACAAGGAGAGTCCGCTCAGCCAGCTCCACGCCTCGTTCAAGCTCGACAAGGACGGTGGCGAGATCGTACTGACAGCTGCCGACGAGTCGTGGGCCGACCACTTCGTCTATGCCGCCCACACGTCCGACCAGACCGTCGGCTGCTATCCTGACGGCAGCAGCCAGGTCTACGTCATGAACATGCCGACCATCGCCAAGAGCAACGTCTTCTCGAGCTACGCCGTCAACGTGGAACAGCCCGTCATTACAGGCATCAGCGACAGACTGGCTGAGCGCGAAGACGCCGGACAGGTTTACGACCTGAAGGGTCAGGCCGTGCAAGGCCCCTTGGCACCTGGCATCTATATCAAGAATGGACGTAAGTTTATCAAGAAATAATACATAAGATTTATGAAAGTGAAACGTTTTTGTCTGACCCTTGCTTGCTTGGCAGCCCTTGGCGCCAAGGCCGACGAGGGCATGTGGACACTCTACAACCTGCCCAACGCCGTCTACGAACAGATGCGTATGGAGGGCTACCAGCTGCCCTATAGTCAGCTCTACCAGGCCGACGATGCCATCATGAAGGCGGTCGTCAACTTCTCAGGCTACTGCTCGGGCGTGGTTGTCTCGCCCGACGGACTGGTGTTCACCAACCACCACTGTGGCTTCGAGGCCATCCGCTCGCACTCCACCGTCGAGCACGACTACATGATTGACGGTTTCTACGCCAAGTCGTTCGAAGAGGAACTGCCCAACAAGGATATGTTCGTATCGTTCATGGTCGAGCAGAAGGACGTCACCGATCAGATTCTGACGCCCGCCTTTGAAGCCATGAGCATATACGACCGTACGGCCTTCCTCGATAGCATCGAGAACGCCATGTCAAAGCAGGTCAAGGAGCAGGACTCCACCCTGCGCCTGGAGCTGAAGCCCTTCTACGAGGGCAACCGCTACTTTGCCACCACCTACCGCGACTTCCGCGACCTGCGCCTGGTGTTCACCATCCCCAAGTCGATGGGTAAGTTCGGCGGCGAGACCGACAACTGGATGTGGCCGCGCCAGACGTGCGACTTCAGCGTCTTCCGCATCTATGCCGACCCGAAGACGGGCGGCCCGGCCGACTATTCAAAGGACAACGTGCCCTACCACCCCCAGCACTGGGCCCGTGTGTCGGACGAAGGCTATCAGGAGGGCTCGTTCTCGATGACGATGGGCTACCCGGGCTCCACGTCGCGCTACCTGTCGAGCTACGGCATCCGTGAGCGCTACGAGCAGAACACCATCCGCGCCCAGGTGCGCGGTGTGAAGCAGGAGGTGATGAAGCGCCACATGGACGCCGCCGAGGCCGTCCGCATCAAGTACGACTCGAAATACGCACAGTCGAGCAACTACTGGAAGAACTCCCTCGGTATGAACAAGTGTATCGATTCCATCGGGCTGATTGGCCAGAAACAGCAGTTCGAGGCCTTGCTGCGCCAGTGGCAGGACTCTACCGGACTGTTCAAGGGCCAACTCGATTTCCAGCGTTTAGAGCATCTCTACGCCGAGCGCTTGGAGGTGGCCCAGGCCATCATCAACTTCAGCGAGACTTTCCGCCGCACCGACGAGCTGTCTACCCGCGCCATGTTCGTCCATAACGGTGCCAACCCCGTGGGTCACGGCCGTCGTCAGCACATCAACATCAAGGACAACAGCGAGACGTGGGACTACGACACCGACCGCGAAATCCTCGGTACGCTGCTCAAGAACTACCGCGAGAAGGTGCCCCACCCTGTCTACCTGCCGGAGTTCTACAAGACCATCGACGCCAAGTTCGGCGGCGACTGTCAGGCTTACGCCAACTATCTCTACGCCAAGTCGCGCCTGATGAAGCCGTCAAAGAAAGGCTCGCGCCTGTACCCCAACAAGAAGTCGTTCATGAAAGACCCGGGCGTAGCCTATGGTCTCGACCTGACCACCATCATGGACGACCTGCGCAAAGGCTATATGCTGGTGAGCGACAGCATCGACGAGCAGGAGCGTGCCCTCTGTGCCGCCAAGCTGCGTATGGAGGAGGATATGCCTCACTACAGCGACGCTAACTTCACCATGCGTCTCTCTTACGGACAGGTGAAGGAGTACCGCTTAGGCAACTGGCGCTCCGGCTACCGCACCACCGCTCCAAGCATGGTGGCAAAGATGAAAAAGGGCGATTCCATCGAGGATTATAAGGTGCAGCCCGAGATGATCGACCTCATGCAGCAGGCTGGCGACATGCCCCTCTGCTTCCTCACCACCAACGACATCACCGGCGGCAACAGCGGCTCGCCGATGTTCGACGGACAGAACCGCCTCATCGGCCTGGCCTTCGACGGCAACTGGGACTCACTGTCCTCAGACATCTTCTTCGACACCCAGCTGGCCCGCTGCATCGGCGTCGACATCCGCTACGTCCTCTTTATGATGGACAAGTGGGGGCATGCCGACCGCCTGCTGAAAGAGATTCATGCGAAATAGGATTGTCATATCTCTCATCCTCATACTGCTGAGCGTCGCCGGTGACGCTCAGCAGTATTACTATAAACTCAATTTCGACCTGTCGGCCAAGGATTTTGCCGACACACTGGCCATCGACGTCGAACAAGGACGGGTCTACGTGCCCGTCACCATCGGCGACGGCGTCTACCGCTTCTTGCTCGACACTGGCGCCGGCATGAGCGGCATTTACAGCGACGTACATATCGACGGCACCCGTCCGCAGGGACATATCACCTCGCACGACGCCAACGGGCAGACCTACGCCACACCAGTGGTCTGTCTGCCGCCTGTCCGCTTAGGCTCGCTGACCCTCACCAACTACCGTGCCAACGTCGTCAGCCGCCCACCGACGGCTAAGGGTGCCGATGGCATCTTAGGTTTCGACATTTTCAACAAGGGCATCATCTGTAAGATTGACACGCGCCACCGGCGTCTCATCCTGACCGACCGCAAGAGGCTCTTCGACGACGAGCCGGGCTACGAAGCGCGCTACCGCCTGCACAACCACGTGCCCTTCGTCACCCTCAGTCCTTTCGACCGCTACGAGGAGCCCGTACGCTTCGACACCGGCGACCGCTCGTTCTACGCTCTCTCACGCTATAGCTACGACACCGCACTCGACGATTCCCCCGTTGAGATACAGCATCAGGTGGAAGGCCGCACGCACGGCAGCCTCCGCATCAGCCACTACGGCGCCGAGGCTACCGACGTCGTCACCGCCCTCTGTCTCACCGCCCTGCGCTGGGGCGACTACACCTTCAGCAGCGTACGCACGCTGACCACGCAGGGCCGCTCCACGATAGGCGCCGCCCTACTCGCCTACGGCACCGTCATCATCAACCCCAAGCGCCGTCGACTCGTCTTCCAACCCTACGACGACGGACGGCTGACGGTAGTCGACAACCGCCTGCCCGACATCTACTACGTGCCGCTCCACGGCATGGCATCCGTAGGCCTCGTCTGGGAAGACAGCGAACCCTATCGTCAGGGCTTCCGTCAGGGCGACATCATCCTGCAGATCAACGACACCCCCATCCGCTCTTTCCGCCAGTTCACCACCTTCCCCTTCATCAAAGGCATGACCTACACCCTGACCATACGCGACAAAGAAGGGCGCGACAAACAGGTGCGACTAACCAAATAAACGAGCGGCCGCTGTAATGCGTAGCAGTCACTATGCTCTTATTATGCTTTGTTTGATATCCTCTAACAGGTCTTCACCGGCTTCGAGGCCGATGCTGAGGCGGACGGTGGCGTCAGGGACGGACATCTCCGCACATTGTTCGGGGGTGAAGAGGCCGAAGATGGTGGAGGCGGGATGGATGGCCAGCGACTTACGGTCGAAGAGGTTTGTGGCACGACGGATAATCTGGAGTTTATCAATGAAGGCGAAAGCGGCTTCTTTCGATTCGAGGTCTATTGTGAAGACGGCACCAGGTAACGGGCCAAATTGCGCCTTCGAGAGTTCATAGAAAGGATTATCCTCCAAGCCAGTATAGTTGACGCGCTTGATCTCTGGCAGTTGCTGACATTGTTTGGCAAGCCACAAAGTGGTCTCCGCCTGACGACGGAAACGGATGTCGAGGGTGTCGAGGCCAAGGGTTTCCATGTAGGCTGCCTGAGGTGTCATCAGTGAGCCGAGGTTCGTCACCAGTTCTGTTTTCACACGAGCCGTAAACGCCAGTTTCTTACCAACCTTCTTGATACGAGCTTGTAAGGCTGGCGAGGGCGACTGCGACCAATCGAACTTTCCGTAGTCGATGAGCAGACCACCGAGGCCTGTGCCGCCACCGGAGATATACTTCGTGCTCGACACCACTTCGATATCCACGCCGAAATCGACGGCGCGGAAGGTTGAAAACGGTACGATAGTAGTATCTGCAATCAGGGGTACACCGGCCTTGTGGGCAATGTCGGCCAGCGCGCGAATGTCTGCCACGAACAACTGCGGATTGGTGATGATCTCAAAGAACAGCGCACAGGTCTTGTCGTCGATCTTTGCCTCCACTTCCTCAGGTTTCGTGAAATCGACAAAGCGTGCTTCTACGCCGAAGTTGCCGAGGGTGTCACGAATCAAAGAGACACTATTGCCAAACAGATGCTTCGAGGCCACAATGTTGAGTCCTGCTGCGCTGACAGCTGTGAGGGCATAGTGGATGGCCGCCATACCCGTATTGAGTGCCGTGACGCTCGTGGCGCCCGTCAGCTGTCGCACACGTTCCTCAAGGTAGGTCACCGTCGGGTTAGCGATGCGGGCATACGACGGGGCCATGGAGCGACCGCAAAATGCGTCGCCCATGGCCTTGGCAGACTCAAACTCAAACGCCGCCGTATAGTAGACGGGCATCGACAATGCCCCGTATGCATCAGGTTTCTGATACTTCGTCGTCAATATTTTCGTTTCGTACTGCACAATGATTCTTTTTTTACCACGAATTACACGAATTACACTAATTATTTCATTCGTATGGCAATTCGCGTAATTAGTGAAATTCGTGGTTGTTAAAACTATCTTTGTCCTACAATCTTTCGTACAGCTATCACGAGTTTGTCCACATCCTCGCGAGTGTTGTAGAGGGCGAAGGTGGGACGGACGCTCATCTCGTAGCCCAGGGCGCGGAGGGCGGGCTGGGCGCAGTGGTGACCGGCACGGACAGCGATGCCCTCCTTGTCGAGCAGGGTGCCGACCTCGGGCACGGGGATGCCG
>JAEEGL010460806.1_pt1 | contig 22124 bp, 17 predicted proteins | sample 9134231 | NCBI WGS metagenome assembly JAEEGL01 (sample SAMN16246548, study PRJNA631951) | gut metagenome | biome: gut microbiome; feature: rumen; material: fiber-attached | host: Bos | place: Iran: Karaj | collected 2018-10 | reverse complement strand
GTGGGAGATGGCTGTGATGAGCTCGCTGTTGGCCTGCCAGGCGCGGCGCTCGTTGCCCATGCGCTCGATCACGGCCCGGCGCATGTGGTCCACATCTGTGGCCAGAGTTGCCAGCTCGTCCCCACCTTTGACGGTAATGGGTGCTTCCAGATCACCGCCGCCGCTGGCACCGGCCTCCTGAGACAGCAGGATGACCCGCCGGGTCAGGCGGCTGATGTACACAAACACCACGGCAAAGAAGCTGATCAGGGACAGCAGCAGGGAGATATCCCAGTTGAGCTGGTCCTCCCGTATGTCGGTCAGGTCCTCAATGGCGATCTGATACGAGCCGTCGGCAAAGCGCATGGGATAGAGCCGATTGGCCTGGGCCGCATAGAGAAGCAGCTCATAGCTCTGCATATCGCTCGCCGTCTGGGAGATACCGTCCCAGGCGCGCAGCAGCAGCTCGCTGTCGCGAAAGACCTGCAGCGTCACATAGCGCTTCTCCCTGGTCCACTGGGCGATGGCCTGTGCGTCGCTGCCCCGAATCTGATATTGGGTGACGTATTGGTTGAAATCGGTATAAAACGCGGCCTGACGCGCGGAGACGGACTCCGGGCTCATATAGATCCGGTTCAGGGCCAGCGTACCAAGGCTGTAAGCGGCAAAGTACACCAGCGCCGCACAGAGCAGAGCCACCAGGATCACATAAAAGATCTTCGCATTCAGGGAGCGCGGCAGATGCTCAGTCAATCTGATAACCCCTTCCCCAGACGGTGCGGATGATTTTGGGGCTGGAGGGATTCTCCTCGATCTTTCGGCGCAGGTTCAGCACGTGAACCATCACGGTGTTGCCGGAGCCGGAGAGAAACTTTTCGCCCCAGACGGACTCATACAGGTCGGCGGCGGTGACGACGGCGCCGCGGTTTTTCAGCATATACTCCAGGATGGCGTATTCCGTATCGGTCAGCGTGACGGCCCTGCCGCTGCTCTTGACGCTGCGCGCGGCCAGGTCTACCTCCAGATTCTCCAGCGTCAGCACGGTGGCGGGCTTGCCCCGGTACTCCTGATAGCGCCGCAGCAGGGAATTGACCTTGGCCAGCAGCTCCGCCTGGGAGAAGGGCTTGGACAGAAAATCGTCCCCGCCGCTTTCGTAGGCGGAAACCCGGTCCTGTTCCGCGGATTTGGCAGTCAGGAACAGGATGGGGGCGTTGGAAAAGCTGCGCAGGGTCTCGCAGGTCTGGAGCCCGTCCAGACCCGGCATCATCACGTCCAGGATCACCAGGTCGGTATCCGGATTGCTGCGCATGTACGCGATGGCGGCGGGCCCGTCGGCCGCTTCCGCAACAAAATATTTATCCTGAAGCAAAAGTTGGAGAACTTTTCGGATGTCCGGATCGTCATCTACAACAAGGATGCGGGCAAGTGCAGACATGAGCTACCTCCGATTTGTTTTTTGCAGTAATTCAACCATAATAAGCGCCTTTGTGCGCTTATTATACCATAGACGCAGGGCGGCTATGGTATAATGGTCATGTTTTTTGATGCGCTTATTGTACCACATTTTTCCGCAGATACCAAGAATTTAAGAAAACTTAAGATACAACAGCTGTATTATGTGATATACTACGGCTGGCTGTCAAGGCTGAAAGGACAAAATTGAAAAACGCAGGAGGATCAGAATGAAAAAAACCTTCAAAACAGTATGCGCGCTGCTTCTGGCGCTGGCCATGATGGTGAGCCTTGCCGCCTGCGGCGAGAAGAGCGAGGAAGAAGTCAAGCCCGCAGAACCCGAACACACAGAGCTTGTCTACTCCACAACATATAAAGCCATAACAGGCAGCGAGAACTATATGAATCCGCAGGTCTTTACGGACGACGGCTTCTACGTGATTTCCAGCGAGAAGGTGGGGACCGAGGTTCCGGAGGGCGCGACAATCGAGTACGAGGGCCAGTACGATGTCTATGCATCCAGGCTGTACTTTGTCTCCAATGACGGCAGCTGCCGGAAGCTCAGCGGATATGAGCCGCTGCCCGGCGCCGAAAACACGGAGAATTATATTAATTTCTACTCCGGTACCGGCGTTGCCGGTATGGGCGTGATGGACGACGGAAAGCTGATCGTCATGGAGAACAGCTATGTCAGTTACTTTGACGGTCCGGAGTCCCAGCTGGACAAGGACGACAACTGGCAGTACTGGAAGTATACCAACGACTACTATATCCGTACGCTGGATGCCGATGGCCGGGAGCTCAGCTGCGCCAAGGTGGACTTCGACACGGAAGACAGCTCTCTGGGCGTTGACACCATGAAACTGGATCCTGACGGCAACGCGCTCTGCACCAGCGAACAGAAAGTTGTGGCCGTCGCCCAGGACGGCAGCATTGCCTATACCATCACCTGCGACGAGTATATCGATTCCTTCGTCGAGCTGAAGGACGGCCGTATCGGTGTTACCCAGTGGGGAGAGAAGGGCGTGGAGCTGCGCCTGCTGGATACGGAGACGCACAAACTCGCCAGCGAGCGTTACATCATGCCCGACAACGCCTACAATCCGGTCACCGGCGGCGGAGACTATGACCTGTGTTACATCAGCGGCCAAACTCTGTACGGCTATAAGCTGGAGACGGAGGAGAAGGAAAAGCTTCTCAACTGGCTGGATGTGGACATCAACGGAAACTACATCAGCGGCATCAATGTCCGGGAGGACGGCAGCATCACCGGCGTTCTCAACAGCTATGAGGGCGATAAGGTGACGTCGGAGCTGGTGACGCTCAGCCAGGTGCCCTATGACTCCGTTCCCCACAAGGAGGAACTGACGATGGCGCTGATGGACATCAACTATAACTATCAGCTCAGCAACGCCGTCATCAAGTTCAACCGCAGCAACGAAAGCGCCCGCATCCGGGTACTGGACTACTCCGAGTACAACACGGAGGACGATTACGGCGCCGGCCTGACCAAGCTGACCACGGAGATCCTGTCCGGCAACATGCCCGATCTCCTGTGCCTGAGCGGGCTGCCCTACAGCCAGCTGGCGAGCAAGGGGCTGCTGGAGGATCTGTATCCCTATCTGGATGCGGACAAGGAGCTGAGCCGGGACGATATCTTCCCCACGGTGCTGCATGCCATGGAGGTGGACGGCAAGCTGTACGAGGTCACGTCGACCTTCGCGATTGAGTCTCTGATCGGCGCCAGCTCTGTGGTAGGCGACACGCCGGGCTGGACCTACGCGGAATTTGACGCTGCGCTGGACAGCATGCCGGCGGGATGCGATCCCCTGGATCAGTACACCACCCGCAACGAGATGCTGCGGAATCTGGTCTCCCTGGAGATGGACAGTCTGGTGGACTGGAATACCGGAAAGGTCAGCTTCGACAGCCAGGACTTCATTGACATCCTGCATTTTTCCGCCCGTTTCCCGGAAGAATTTGACTGGGACAAGTACGAGTGGACCGACGCCGACCAGGTGGAGAACCGCATCAAGGAAGGCCGGCAGATGCTCATGAGCGCCAGCATTTACAATATCGACAATATCCTCTACAACGATATGTACTTCGGCGGTGAAACCACCTATATCGGCTATCCCACCAACAGCGGCGTGGGCAGCACGATCCGCCTGGGCGCGGGAGACGGCACGCTCTACGCCATGAGTGCGAGCTGCCGCGATAAGGATGCCGGCTGGCAGTTCCTGCGCAGCTTCCTGACAGAGAAGGGCCAGCAGGACAACTGGGGACTGCCGACCAACATCAAGGTCTTCAACAAACTGCTGAAGGAGGCCATGACCCCCACCTACCGCAAAGATGCGGACGGCAACTATGTGCTGGATGCAAACGGCGAAAAGATCCAGGTGAGCAAGGGCAGCTACGGCATGGCCGACGGTTCCATCCACAATATCTATGCGGTGACACAGGAGCAGGCCGACAAGCTGCTGGAGGTCATCAACACCGCGACCAAGGTGTACAGCGAGGGTGATGACAGTATTTATGACATTGTCAACGAGCTGGCCCAGGCCTTTTTCGCCGGCCAGAAGAGCGCGGAAGAGGTCGCCCGTCTGGTTCAAAGCAAGGTGAACATCTACGTCAATGAGCAGCGCTGACAAAAAGGCGGGAAATTCCCGCCTTTTTCTTTAGAAATTTCTTAAGAATCCTTAGCTGTTCTTGCATGAAAACGCAAGATGTAGTATACTATTCTGGATATAAATACAAGGTGTTACGGAATGGAAACAAAAAGATGAAAAGGCGCGGCATACAACTGAGCGATCGGCAGAGGGATTTTCTGCACAGTCTCTGCTATCTGTCTCCCAGCCTGCTGGGCGTGGGCGTGTTCTTTATTCTGCCCTTTGGGGTGGTGGTCTATTACGCGCTGATCGACGGCGTGGGCTCCCGGAATTTTGTATTCCTGGATAATTTCATCAAGCTTTTCCGCAACTCCGCCTTCCTGATGGCGGCCCGGAATACGCTGAACTTTTCGGTGCTGGCGGTTCCGCTGGCGGTGGTGCTGGCCATCGTGCTGGCGCTGCTGCTGGAAGCCCGGATCCCGCTGAAATCCCAGTTCCGCACCTTTTTCCTCAGCCCCATGATGGTGCCGGTGGCCTCGGTGGTGCTGATCTGGCAGGTGCTGTTCAATTATAACGGCACGGTCAACGAGTTTCTGCTCCTTTTTGGCAAGGATAAGATCGACTGGCTGCAGTCCGATTACTGCCAGATCGTGGTGCTGATCCTCTACCTGTGGAAGAATCTGGGCTATAACATGATCCTGTTCATGGCGGGCCTGTCCAACATCCCCAGGGAGCTGCTGGAGGTGGCGGACGTGGAGGGCGCCTCGGAGACCTATAAATTCTTTGCCATCAAGCTGCGGTATCTGTCGCCCACGGTGCTTTTTGTCACGATCCTCTCGCTGATCAACTCCTTCAAGGTGTTCCGCGAGGTGTACCTGCTGACGGGGGACTACCCCTACGAGAAGCTGTATATGCTGCAGCACTTTATGAACAACACCTTCCGCAGTCTGGACTATCAGAAGCTGTCCGCCGCCGCGGTGATCATGGCCGTGGTGATGGTGGTGCTGATCGCGCTGCTGTTCAAGGCGGAGGACTGGTTTGGAAAGGATGTGGAAGGATGAAGAGGAAGCGCTATTTCGGGCGCGGCGTCATCTTTCTGCTCTGCGCCGTCTTTGCCGTGGCGTTTCTGCTGCCCACGGTACTCACCATTACCAACTCCTTTATGTCCGAGTCGGAGATTCAGTCCAACTACGGCATGATCTTTTCCACCACCACCGGCGGCTATGTGTCCAAAACGGTGAATCTGAAGTTTATCCCAGACAAGGTGACGCTTTCCCAGTATATGACGGGGCTCATCAAATCGCCGGAATACCTGCTCAAGTTCTGGAACAGCATCATTCTGGTGGTGCCCATTGTCATTTTCCAGGTGGCCGTGGCCTCCGTGGCAGCGTATAGTTTTACCCGCTGGCGGGGAAGGATAAGAAGCGGCATTTTCTTCTTCTATGTCATTCTGATGCTCATGCCCTACCAGGTGACCCTGGTGCCGAACTATCTGGTCAGCCAGTGGCTGGGGATCATCAACACCCGCTGGTCCATCATCCTGCCGGGCATCTTTGCCCCCTTCTCGGTCTTCCTGCTGACCAAGTTCATGCGCCGCATCCCCTATTCGCTGATCGAGGCCGCCAAGGTGGACGGCGCGGGAGAGTGGGAAATCTTCACAAAAATCTGCCTGCCCCAGTGCCGCTCGGCGCTGTATTCGATTACCATTTTGGTATTTATCGACTACTGGAACATGGTGGAACAGCCGCTGATCCTCCTGCAGAATGCAGATTCCCAGCCGCTGTCTGTGTTTCTTTCTTCCATCAACGCAGGCGAAATCGGGCTGGCTTTCGCCATGGCCACCGTGTATATGATCCCGGCCCTGCTGCTGTTCCTCCACGGCGAGGAGTATCTGGTGGAGGGCATCACCAACTCCGGCAGCGTCAAGGGCTAAACCGCTTCCACGAATCACAGGAGAATCATTATGGAATCTAAACCGAAAAACAGAGAGTGGGTTAAAAACGCGGCCATCATTTTCCTGGCCGTGCTGCTGGTGCTCACATTTTTCTCCAACACCTGGATGAATCGCAGCCTTCCCGAAGTGGCGACCCAGTATGTGACCGATGGCTCCATTGTCGCCAAGGTGCGCGGCACCGGAACGGTAGTGGCCAACGGCACTCATCAGGTCAAGGCGGAAAAGACCCGGGAAATCCGCGCCGTGATGATCAAGGTCGGACAGGAGGTCGACGCCGGGGACGTTCTTTTCGTCCTGGGCGAGGGGGCAAGCGAGGAGATCGAGGCGGCGCAGGAGACCCTGCGCCAGCTCCAGGTCAGCTACCAGCGGGCGGCGGCGAGCGTGCCTACGTCGGATTATACTGCCGAGGAGCGCAAGCTGAAGCAGGCCAGGGAGGATCTGGTGGATGCGAAGGCGGTCATGCAGGCGGCCAAGCAGAAGATCCCCAGCCAGAACCAGGAGCTGATTGAGCAGGCGGAGCAGGATCTGGCCGATGCGGAGGCCCAGCTGGAGGCGGCGGAGGCCGCCCATGACGAAGCGCTGCAGGCGGCGATCGACCGGGCGAACAACGCCCAGGCGGAGGTTGACCGGCTGCGGGCCGCGATAGAAGCCTTCACGCCAAGCGAGGATCCGTCCGAGCCGACCCTGGAGGAACTGGAGGCGCAGCTGGCCGCGGCGGAACAGGAGCTGTCCGATGCGAAGATTTCTCTGGATGTGCTGAACAACACCACGGACCCGGTGGTGGCTGCGGCCCGGACGCTTCGGGATCAGTACAAGGCCAAGCTGGATGCGCTGACCAGCGTAGCCACCCCGGAGACGGAGGCGTACAATCTGGCAGTGGCCGCCTATAAGGCAGCCAGAGAGAACTATCTCAACCTGAGAGATTCACTCAACGCCCAGAAGAACAGCGACGCCAGATCCCAGGCGCTGTCCTATATCGATCTGTCGGATCTGGCGGCGCAGATAGAGCGGGCCCGCCAGAAGCTCAGTGAGCTGTCCGGCGGAGAGACAAACGAGATTACCGCCAAGGTCTCCGGAACGGTTCAGTCTGTGGAATGCACCGCCGGCGATACCAAGCTGAAGGACGATGTGCTGTGTACCATCGAAGTGCCGGATATGGGCTATACGCTCAGCTTTTCCGTGACCAATGAGCAGGCGCGGCGCCTCCGCACCGGCGATCCGGCCACGGTCAGCAACTACTACTGGGGCCGCCAGATCAACGCCACGCTCAACACCATCCAGACCGACCCCAAAAATCCTCAGAACAACAAGCTGCTCACCTTTGATGTGGAGGGCGATGTGAGCACCGGTACCGAGCTTACCCTGTCCGTGGGACAGAAAAGCGCCAACTATGACGTCATCATTCCCAACAGCTCCATCCGCAGCGATTCCAACGGCAGCTTTGTCCTGGCCATCGAGGCCCGCAGCTCGCCCCTGGGCAATCGCTATGTGGCGAAGCGTGTCAATGTGGAGGTTCTGGCCAACGACGATGTAAACTCCGCCGTCACCGCGGATTTGAGCTATGGGGATTATGTGATCACCACCAGCAACTCGCCGGTAAAGAACGGCGACCTGGTGCGCCTGGCGGACAACTGATATGAGACAAAGACAGCCATCGAAGAAAAAAAGGACCGTGTTTTGGGTCCTGAATCTTGTCCTGGCCCTGGCGGCCGCGGTCTGCGTGCTCGCCATAATCCGGCTCTCCGGCCTGTTGAACACCCAGAAGGAGGCGGCGCGCTGGCGGGGGGAGAACGAGATGAACTTTACCCAGCTCAGCTGCTTTATCCCCACCGATGAGCAGATCAGTCTGGAGGATGTGTACGCCTTCCGCTACGCCATGCTGGACAAGTTCAAGGAGGCTTCCCTGGAGGCGGACGGCGGAAGCGGCCTCTTCGTGGACGCGTGGAGCTGCCCTGGCAAGGCCTCTGTATCCACCGGCCTGGGCAAGGGCGACGCCGCGGTCACGGCCGTCGGCGGATCTTTCTTCTCGTTCCACCCGGTGCGGCTGATCAGCGGCAACTATCTGACGGAGACCGATCTGATGCAGGATCGGGTGCTGCTGGATGAGGATCTGGCCTGGCTGCTTTTCGGCGGGACGGATCTGACCGGACTGGAGCTGCGCATTGACAACGTGCCCTTCGTGGTGGCCGGCGTCATCGAACGGGAGCAGGATTTTGCCAGCCGGAAGGCGTATACCGACGGCATGGGCCTGTTTATGTCCTACGACGCCTGGAAGACCCTGCATGAGGACGCGGGGATCAACTGCTATGAGGTGGTCATGGCGGAGCCCGTGGACAGTTTTGCAGTGGGCGTTGCCCGGGAAAAGTTCCCCATCGGCGAAGGGGTGATTCTGGAAAACAGTGAGCGCTTCGCCCCCGGCAGCCTGCTGAAGCTGCTGAGACAGTTCGGCACGCGTTCCATGCAGAGCCGCAGCATTCTATACCCCTACTGGGAGAACGCGGCCCGCTGTGTGGAGGACTGGTGCACGCTGCTGTTGCTGCTGGCCATTCTCCTTGCCGCGGTGCCGGCGGTTTCCCTGATTGTCTGGCTTGTGCGCCGGATCCGGCAGGGAAGGAATAAGATGGCGAATGATGTGCTGCCTGCCTGGAAGGATAAGGCCGAGGAGGCCGTCCGGGTGAGACAGCGCCGCCGCTGGGAACGAAAACACGGAAAGCACGAATAGAGAAAGCGCCCCGCCGCACAAGCTGCGGCGGGGCGCTGTTTTGCGGGAGAGCTTATTGCAGCGTGACGCTGATTCGAACAGGGTTGTGGTCGGAATTTTCAAAGCCCAGATCGACGCTCTCCACACTGTTCAGCTGCACATTGGGGGAGAGGATGAAGCCGTCGATCACATAGTACTGGGTGTTCACCGTATCCTCTGGGTTGTAGGGCTGATTCAGCAGACGGCAGGTTGGCGTGCTCAGATCGCAGGCGAACTGCCAGCCCTCCGGCAGCATGCTGTCATCCAGCGTGTTGATAGACCAAAGCTCCGGATGGGTGTTGGGGTAGACTTCCAGACTGCCGGGGAAGGCCTGATTGAAGTCGCCGCCGGCGATGACGTAATTGCCCTTTTCATACTCGCTCTGGATGAAGTCCCGCAGCTGTTTGGTCTGGGCGATCTTGCCCTCCCCGTCGTCATAGGCCTCCAGATGCAGGTTTACCAGCACCAGCTGGCTTTCACTGCCCTCGATGGGAAGATAGCTGACCAGCAGACAGCGCTTGAGGTTGGCGGTGCGGGTCGGCCAGGAGAAGGGGCAGGGCAGCGCGATCCGCTGGGCGGAACTGATGTTCGTCTGCGTCATGGTGTACAGCCCGCTGTGGACTTTGCCCATAGGCGGCAGAGGGAAGGGGACGAAGCTGCAGGAGTAATTCATCGCATAGACCCGGGACAGCACCGCCCTCTGGCTGTCGGTGAGGTAGGCAGTTTCATCGATATCATAGGTGCGGGAGGAATCCGTATCCACCTCCTGAAGCAGGACCAGGTCGGGCAGATCGCCATAGAGATAGCTCTTGATCCCGTTGAGGTATTCGCCGACGGCGTTGGGGCCGGCGGCTCTGACCTCGCTGCCGCCGTCCATAAAGAAATCAGACGCCTTGCCGAGGCCTCCGTAGCCGATATTCCAGGAGAGAACGTCCAGAGTCTGCCCTGCGCTGAGCTTCTGATACGATGTGCTCAGCGGTGTCAGATCTTCCACGGCCGCGGGTTTGTACTCCGTCACCGTAAGCCAGGCGAACAGTGCGGCCACGGCGAGAACAAGGATCAAAATGAGGCATAAAAGTGCTTTCAAAAGCTTTTTCATGGGGCACCCTCCGATAACAGGATGGAATCATTGTACCATCTTTCAGAAAATGCTTCAAGTACCCGTGCAAACTTCGTCTATTTGGCCTCTTGCCAACGGGCGGCGCTTATACTATAATTCATCTGGATTCGTCAAAACAGATACGGAGGATAAGCATGAGCTACGAATGGATTAAACAGCAGGATCCTGAGATCTATGCCTCCATGGCCAGAGAGCTTGGCCGTCAGAGGGATCATCTGGAATTGATTGCGTCGGAAAACTTCGTCAGTGAGGCTGTTATGCAGGCCATGGGAAGCCACCTGACCAACAAATACGCGGAGGGCTATCCCGGCGCCCGCTACTACGGCGGCTGCCAGTTTGTCGATGAGGTGGAGAGCCTCGCCATCGAGCGGGCCAAGGCCCTTTTCGGCGCGGAGCACGCCAATGTCCAGGCACACTCCGGGTCTCAGGCCAATGTGGCGGTATATCTGGCTCTGCTCAAGCCGGGCGATACGATCCTGGGCATGGATCTGAGCCACGGCGGGCATCTGACCCACGGCTCAAAGGCGTCCATCTCCGGAAAATACTTTAACGCCTGCTTCTACGGCGTGAATCCGGAGACAGAGACCATCGATTACGATCTTGTCCTGCGCCGCGCCGAGGAATGCCGGCCGAAGATCATCATTGCCGGCGCCAGCGCCTATCCCCGTTTTATTGATTACGCCCGTATGCGGGAGATCGCCGACGCTGTGGGCGCCTGGCTGATGGTAGATATGGCCCACGTGGCGGGGCTGGTGGCGGCCGGCGTCCATCCGAATCCGGTGCCCCACGCCCACGTGGTCACCACCACGACCCACAAGACCCTGCGGGGGCCCCGCGGCGCGCTGATCCTCTGCAAGGAGGAACTGCAAAAGAAAATCGACAGCGCCATTTTCCCCGGCACCCAGGGCGGCCCGCTGATGCACATCATCGCGGCCAAGGCTGTCTGCTTCAAGGAGGCGCAGAGCGAGGAGTTCCGGGCCTATCAGCGCCAGGTGGTGGCCAATGCGGCCGCCATGGCGGATGAACTGATGGCCCGCGGCGTGCGGCTGGTCTCCGGCGGCACGGACAACCACATGATGCTGGCCGATGTGATGAGCCGCGGCAAGACCGGCGCCCAGGTGCAGGAGCTGCTGGATATGGCCAACATTACGGCCAACAAGAATACCATCCCCTTTGACACCCAGTCGGTCAAGCAGACCAGCGGCGTGCGCCTGGGTTCTCCGGCGGTTACCACCCGCGGCCTGAAGGAGGCGGAGATGCGCCAGATCGGCGCGATGATCTTCCAACTGCTGGAGGAGGGCGAGGCCGCCGTGCCCGAGGTGCGGGAGCAGGTCATTGCGCTCTGCCGCCGCTTCCCCCTGTACCCGGAAATCGAGATGTAATCGAGAAGAAAAAGCATAGAAAAGCAGCGCCTGCCGTTTCGGCAGGCGCTGCTTTTGTTTGGAAGCTTACAGCTCGGCAATGACCTCGCATTCGACCAGGAAATCCTTGGGCAGCCTTGCGACCTCCACGCAGGAGCGGGCGGGGAAGGGCTCGGTAAAATACTGGGCATAGATGGCGTTGACAGCGGCGAAGTCGTTCATATCCTTGAGGAACACGGTGGTTTTAACGACTTTGCTCATGTCGGTGCCGGCCGCCTTGAGGATCTCAGAGAGGTTTTTGAATACCTGATGGGCCTGGGCCTCAACCGTATCGGCGGCGACGCCCGTCTCGGGATTCACGCCGATCTGGCCGGAGGTGAACACGAGATTTCCGACAATCTGCGCCTGGGAGTAGGGGCCGAGAGCGGCAGGGGCTTTTTCTGTTGCAACAACGTTCATATGCGTTCTCCTTTACGATATCGATTCCATTTCCACTTCATACCCCTGCTCCGTGAGGCGGTCAATCAGCGCTTGCGCATGCGCCTCGCCGCCCACTTCACAGGCGATATGTACATTGGTTTCATTGGGATTCAGCCGGGCGTTCAGCTTGTCGTGCTCTATGGTCAGGATGTTGGCGCCGACTTCCGCGATGATATGCAGCATCTGCACCAGGCTGCCCGGGCGGTCCAGAAGCTTGACCAGGAAGCGGATGCGGCGGTGCCGGGCGACCAGACCGCGCTCGATGATGCTCTGAATAAAGCTCACGTCGATATTGCCGCCGGAGAGGACACAGACCACCCGCTTGCCCTGGACGTCAAGCTTGCCGCTGAGCACGGCTGCCAGAGGCGCGGCGCCGGCCGGCTCCACAATCTGCTTGCAGCGCTCCATCAGCAGCAGAATGGCATTGGCGATCTCGGAGTCGGATACAGTGACCATGCCGTCCACCAAGTGATGGATGATGCCCACGGTGATATCGCCCGGGGCCTTGACGGCGATGCCGTCCGCGATGGTGTGGACGCTCTCCGTGGTCTGCAGCTTGCCGGCGGCGTAGCTCCGGACGATGGCGTCGGCCCCCTCGGCCTGTACGCCGTAGACCTTCACCCGAGGATTGATCTGCTTGACAGCGGAGCTGATGCCGGCCAACAGGCCGCCGCCGCCCGCGGGCACCACGATCACATCCACATAGGGCAGGTCGGAGAGAATCTCCAGCCCCAGGGTCCCCTGCCCGGCGATGACATCCGGGTCGTTATAGGGGTGCAGGAACGCCGCGCCCTCCTCTTCGCAGATGCGGCAGGCCTCCGCATAGGCGTCGTCATAACAGTCGCCCGCCAGGACGACTCTGGCGCCGTAGCCCTCGGTGGCCTGCACCTTGGCGATGGGGGCGGCCTTGGGCATGACAATGGTGGCGGGAATGCCGAAGCGATGCGCGGCATAGGCCACGCCCTGGGCGTGGTTGCCGGCGGAGGATGCCACCACGGGGCAGGCGTTTCCCGCCTCCATCATGGCGGCAATCTTGTTGCTGGCGCCGCGGATTTTGAATGAACCGGTTTTTTGCCGGTTTTCACATTTCAGATAGATTTGACCGCCGGTCATGGCGGAGAAGGTTGCTGACAGATCCAGTTCAGTGTGATGCAGGACCGGCTTGAGGCGCTCGGCGGCGCGCTCAATTTCGCGAAGCTGAATTTCCATGGATATCCCTCCTTCACCATAGAATTCTACTCCCTTTTGCCGATGAATTCAATATGAAAGCAGAAAAACCGGGGCGCACACGCGGCATGCTGTGTGCGCCCCGGTTTTGCCGCCGGCTTCAGCCCTGCAAGCAGTCCAGCACGTAGGGGAGGATTTGCTCCCGGCCGATCACATCCCGGTGCAGGACCTCTTTTTCCCGAAGCCCCGCAAGACCCCGGGGGATGGGCAGGCCGCTGACTGCGGAAAGCCGCTCCATCTGTTCGAATTCATCGCCGGACAGGTCGCCGCCGATGGCGCGCAGTACCGCGGCGGGGAATTTGAAGGGGGAGGCGGTGGAGAGCACCACCACCGGCGCATGCTCCGGATGCGCCTGCTTGTATTCCTCCGCCACATGGAGGGCCACGGCGGTGTGGGTATCGCTGAGATAGTGATAGTCCCGCCAGACGCGGCCTATGGTCTCGGAAGTCTGGGCCTCGTCGCAGCAGCCGGCGGAGAACACCGCCTGAATCCGCTTCAGCGGCGCTTCGGGCAGCGTATAGACCCCGTCCTCGCTCAGCCGCCGCATGCAGTCCGCCACCAGGGCGGTATCGCCCTCGCTTGCCAGGAACAGCAGACGTTCCAGGTTGGAGGAAACGAGAATGTCCATGGAGGGAGAGCTGGTCTTGAGAAAGCTTCGCCGCTTGTCGTAGACGCCCGTCTCCAGAAAATCGGTGAGGACGCGGTTGGCGTTGGAGGCGCAGATCAGCCGCCCCACGGGAAGCCCCATCAGCTTCGCAAAGTAGCCCGCGAGAATATCGCCGAAGTTCCCTGTGGGAACCACGTAATCCACCGCGTCGCCGCAGGCGACGGCGCCGCGCCGAAGCAGCTCCGAATAGGCGATGAAATAGTATACCACCTGCGGGGCAAGCCGGCCGATGTTGATGGAATTGGCGGAGGAAAGGCGCAGCCCTCTGCCGGCGAGCGCCCCGCTCTGGTTGATGGCGGCGAAGGCCTGTTTGACGCCGGCCTGGCAGTCGTCAAAATTACCGCGCACGGCGCAGACCCGTACATTGCTGCCCACCTGGGTGACCATCTGGGCCTTCTGAACCGGGGAGACGCCGTCATCCGGGAAGAAGACCACAATCCCGGTGCCGTCCACGTCATGAAAGCCCTCCAGGGCCGCCTTGCCGGTGTCGCCGGAGGTGGCGGTGAGGATTACGATTTTGTCCGTCACGCCGTTCAGGCTGCGCCCGGCGGTGATCAGCTGCGGCAGCATGGACAGCGCCACGTCCTTGAATGCGGCGGTGGGGCCGTGAAACAGCTCCAGCACATAGTCCTCGCCCAGCTGTACCACGGGCGTCAGGTCGTCGGAGTCGAATTTCCCGGCGTAGGCCTGCCGCACCAGCTTGCCCATGTCCCGGTAGCCGGGCAGCAGGTGGGTGAGAATGCGCTCCGCCATGTCCAGCGGCGGAAGCCCGAGACAATCCTGCCAGGCAAAGGGCCGCCCGGCCAGATCGGGATCGATGTAGAGTCCGCCGTCCGGGGCGATGCCCTCCAGAACGGCTGCGGTATCGGCGGCCCGAATGCCGCTGCGGGTGCTTTGATAGTCCATACTGTTTTCCTCCTTATTCTACTGCCAGCAGTTTCAGATTCTCGATGCCGCCGGCGCTGCCGATGGCATCCAGCAGCGCCGCGATGGGGACGGACATGCCGCTGATATCCAGCGTGATGGTCACACTGGCCATTCCGCGGATCGGCGGGCTCTGGGTGATGGTGACCACGCTGGCGCCCACAGCGGAGATCCGGCTCAGGATCGCGCTGAGCACACCGGGCGTGTGATCCAGCATCATCTCCAGTACGGCCATGCGTCCGGCATCCATATCCTCGGGTGAAAAAATATAGTCCTTGTATTTGTAGTAGGTGCTGCGGGAGATGCCGACCTGCTTGACGGCCTGGCTGACTTCCCGTACCTTGCCGCACTCCATCAGTCGGCGCACCTCCAGAACTTTCTCATAGTACTCCGGGAGGATGCTCTTGTGAATGATCAGATAGTTTTCCAACATCGTATGCGCTCCTGTACATGAAAAAATGCAAAAATAGGACTTGATTTCCGACAGGTACTATGATACACTGTCCCCGTTAAAAAAACAAGTGTCTTTTTTACGCGGACACATATTTTTTTTAAAAGCTTCGGAGGCAGAGATGAAAGTTGCATTATTGGGATTTGGCACTGTCGGTGTCGGCGTATATGAGATGCTGCAGCATGCCCAGGGCCTGGAGGCCGGCCCGGTTCTGGTCCGGCCCGGGAAGGATGACGCCCCGTTTAAGGTGACGACGATCGAGCAGATTGCGGAGGATCCTTCCGTCGGCGCTGTGGCGGAAGTGATGGGCGGGGTGGACGCGGCCTTCCGCTATGGCGCGGCGGTGCTTCGCGCGGGCAAGCATTTTGTCACCTCCAACAAAGCGCTGGTGGCGGCCAAGGGCATTGAGCTGAACGCCCTTGCCCGCGAGCACGGCACTGCGTTTCTGTTCAGCGCGGCCTGCGGCGGCGGCGTGCCGTTCCTGCACAATCTGGCCCTCGCCCGGCAGAGCGACGAGATCCTCTCCATGGGCGGTATCCTCAACGGCACGACAAACTATATGCTGGACGCCATGCAGCGCCTGGGGCTGGAGTATGCGGACGCCCTGAAGGACGCGCAGCGTCTGGGGTATGCCGAGGCGGACCCCACGGCGGACGTGTCCGGTCTGGACGCCCTGCGCAAGATCATGCTGGCCTGCGCCGTCGCGTATGACAGGCTGCCCACCGACGGCCTGCTCCATGAGGGCATTGAGTCCATAACGGCGGCGGACGTTGCCCATTTCCGTTCCCGCGGCTATACCTGCCGGCTGCTGGCCAGAGGAGGCAGAGCGGGAGAGGGCGTGTCCGCCTATGTGGAGCCGGTGCTGCTGCGGGACGGCGCGCCGGAGTGCGCGGTATTGGAAAACTACAACATGGCCAGCTATGTGGGCAAAAACGCGGGCCCCATTGTCCTGATGGGGCAGGGCGCCGGGCGGTATCCCACGGCTTCGGCGGTGCTGCGGGATCTGAGCGGCATCCTCCACGGGGAACGCTATATGCTTCAGGCGGCGTGCAGACAGGCGAACGCCGACAACAGCCATCAGGAGCACATTTACTATGTGCGTCTCCCGGCGAGTCTGGCCGGGGAAATCCCGGGAGAGAGCGCGGAGCTGGACGGGGACACGGCGCGGATTCTGACAAAGCCGCTGTCCGTCTCCCAGATGCACTTTACGGCCCGGCGGCTTCGGGCCGCCGGCGCGGAGTTGTTCTTCGCCGAGATCGGGGGCTGAGATCATGCTGAAGGTTGCGAAATTCGGCGGCTCCTCGGTGGCGGGGGCGGAACAGTTCAAGAAGGTCAAGGCCATTGTGGAGGCAGATGATGCGCGGCGCCTGGTGGTGATCTCGGCGGCGGGAAAACGCTCGCCGGAGGATCACAAGCTGACGGATCTGCTGTACCTGTGCCACGCGCATCTGACATACGGGGTCTCCTGCGCGGAGATCCTGCATACAATAGAGCAGCGTTTCCTGGAAATCCGGGATGAGCTGGGGCTGCAGTATCCCATTGAGAAAGACCTGCAGGCTTTGGAGGGCAGGCTTTCCAAGGACATGTCGGTGGATGAGCTGGTAAGCCGCGGCGAGTATTTTACGTCCCGGCTGATGGCGGAGTATCTCGGATTTGCATTTGTTGACGCGGCGGACTGTGTTTTCTTTGGCTTTGACGGCCAGATCGACCGGGAAAAGACGGACGCGGCGATCGCGGCGGCGCTGGCGCAGCATGGGAAAATCGTGCTTCCCGGCTTTTACGGGAAGCTGCCCACGGGGCGTATCAAGGTTATGACCCGCGGCGGCAGCGACATCACCGGGGCACTGGCGGCGGCGGCCGTGGACGCGGATGTGTATGAAAACTGGACGGATGTATCCGGCATTCTGATGGCAGATCCGCGGATTGTGGAGAATCCCTGTCCCATTGCCAGCATTACCTACTCCGAGCTGCGGGAGCTGGCCTTTATGGGCGCCTCTGTGCTCCACGAGGAATCGGTGCTGCCGGTGAAAGAGCGGGGCATCGCGCTGAATATCCGCAATACCAATCGCCCTCTGGACCCGGGCACGTTGATTGTGGAGCGGGTGGAGGAGGAAAAAGGAAGCCAGGAGCGCTTCATCACCGGCATCGCCGGACGGCGCAACTTCACCATTCTCACCGTTAACAAGCGGAACATGAATCAGAGCGCGCCGCTGCGGCAGGCGCTGGAGGTTCTGGATCGCTACAAGGTGCCGGTGGAGCACATTACCCTGGGTCTGGATTCCTTCGCGCTGGTGTCCGCTACGGCGGCCTTGGGGGACAGCCTCTACGACGTGATCGCGGACATCCGGAACGCGTGCCGTCCGGACGATGTGCAGGTGCAGGACGGGATTGCCCTGGTGGCGGCGGTCGGCCGCAAGATGCCGTTCCGGCCCGGCGTATCCGGCCGCCTGTTCCAGGCCTTGGGCGAGCACGGCGTAAACATCCGCACCATTGCCCAGGGGGCGGACGAGATCTCCATCATCGTGGGCGTGGAAAACGAACAGTTTGAAACCGCGATCCGCGTTATGTACGACGGATTTGCAGATAAAATGGGAGGATAACAGGATGAAAGAGTACAAAATCGCCGTTTTGGGCGCCACCGGCGCGGTTGGCCAGGAGATGCTGAAGATCCTGGAGGAATACAAAATCCCGGTGAGCGAGCTGCGGCCGCTGGCCAGTGCCCGCAGCGCCGGCGCCGCGGTAACGTTCCAGGGCAGGGAATATGTGCTGCAGGAGGCCACAGATGACAGCTTCGAGGGACTGGACTTCGTTCTGGGCGCCGTAGAGGGCGACATGTCCCGGCGCTTTGCACCGGCCATCAAAAAGAGCGGCGCGGTCTATATTGACAACAGCTCTGCCTTCCGCCTGGAGCCCGACGTGCCCCTGGTGGTTCCGGAGATCAACGGCGAGGACGCCTTTGCCAATCAGGGGATCATTGCCAATCCCAACTGCTGCACCATCATCGCCCTCATGGCGGTGGCCGGCATCGCCAGGATCTCCCCCATAGAGAATATGGTGGTCTGCACCTATCAGGCGGTCTCCGGCGCGGGACAGAACGGCATCAAAGAGCTGGAGCAGCAGATGAACGCCCTGGCCGCCGGGGAACAGCCTGAGGTCAAGACCTTCGCCGCCCAGATTGCGCTGAATGTGATTCCCTTCATTGACGCGCCCTACGGGAACGATTACACCAAGGAAGAGATGAAGATGCAGAACGAGGGCCGCAGAATTCTGCACGAGCCGGAGCTGAAGGTCAACTGCACCTGTGTGCGCGTGCCGGTGATGCGCTCGCACTCCATTGCCGTGACGCTGCGCACCCGGGAGAAGGTCTCCGTGGAGGAGGCCAAGGCCGCGGTCGCCGCTTTCCCGGGCGTACGGCTCATTGAGGAGTATAAGGGACGCTGCTATCCCACGCCGCTGGACACCAGCGATCAGGATCTGGTCTGGGTGGGCCGCATCCGCGACGATCTCACCGATGACAGGGGCCTGACCCTATGGTGCTGCGGGGATCAGATCCGCAAGGGCGCCGCCAGCAACGCCGTACAGATTCTCAAGCTGCTGGCCGAGAAAGCGTAATTCAGAAAAACGAAACGGGAAGCCGTCCAACAGGGCGGCTTCCCGTTTGACGCGGCAGGGGCTTTCTTTTTCGGCTGGAGTGTGGTATACTGTCCGCGCTGCGCTCGCGGCGGCGATCGCGCAGCCTTGGACGGAAACACAGACAAGGAACCTGAGCAATGAAATCCACGAAAGAAGGAAAACAGTATAATCGGCGGATGATCGGCCGCTTCCTTCGGGGCAGCCGGCTGTTTTTTGTGCTGAGCATGCTGGCCTCCGCCCTGGCGGCCCTGGCAGACATGGTGGCGCCGCAGATTGTGCGCATCACGGTGGACAATGTGCTGGGCGGCGCCTCGACGGAAGCGCTGCCGGCCTTTGTCCGGCGCCTGATTGCGTACGCGGGCGGCCTCTCCTGGCTGCGCGCGCATATCGGCGCGCTGGCGCTTGTCCTGATTGCGGTGGCCCTTGTGAAGGTGGCCTCCCAGTACGGGTATGAGGTCTGCAAGACCAGAGCGGCGGAGACGCTGGTGAAAACCATGCGGGACGGCCTGTTTTCCCATATTGAGCGCCTGCCCTACGCCTGGCACATGCGCAACCGGACCGGGGACATCATCCAGCGCTGCACCTCGGACATCGACACGCTGAAGAATTTTCTGGCGGAGCAGATGACCAATCTGATCCGGGTTGTGATTCTCCTGGTGCTGTCCCTGATCTTTATGCTGGGCATGGACAGGGGGCTGACACTGATCGCCATGATTCCGGTTCCGGTTGTGATCCTGTACTCCTTTATCTTCCACCGGCAGATCGGGATCGCATTCGAGCGCTGCGACGAGAACGAGGGCATTTTGTCCACCATTGCCCAGGAGAATCTGACAGGGGTGCGCGTGGTGCGGGCCTTTGGCCGGGAGCGCCACGAGAAGGACCGGTTTGAAAAGCAGAACCGCATCTATACGGAGATGTGGATGAAGCTGGCGCATCCCCTGGCCCTGTATTGGAGCACCGGAGATGTGCTGTCCGGCATGCAGATTCTGCTGACGACCGTTTTCGGCGCAGTATTCTGCATCCGCGGCCGCATGGGGGCAGGGGCCTATATCGCCTTCTTGTCCTACTGCGCCATGATGACCTGGCCGGTGCGCATGCTGGGGCGCATGATTTCGGAGATGAGCAAGGCCGGCGTTTCGCTGGACAGAATCCGTTACATCATGCAGTCCCCGGAGGAGAAGGAGAGCGAGAAGGGGCTGACGCCGGATCTGCGCGGGGATATCTGCTTCGATCAGGTCTCCTTCGCCTATGAGGGCGGGGCGGAAGTGCTGCACGAGCTGAGCTTTACTATCCCCGCCGGCACGACGCTGGGCATACTGGGTGGAACCGGCAGCGGCAAGTCCACGCTGATGCTGCTGCTGGACAAGCTGTACGAGCTGCCGGAGGGGCAGGGAAGTATTCGTATCGGGGGCGTGGATATCCGCGACATCCGCACCGATTACCTGCGCCGGCAGATCGGCATCGTCCTGCAGGAGCCCTTTCTCTTTTCCCGCACCATTGCGGAGAATATCGGCATCCATGACAGCAGCCTCAGCCTGGACAAGATCCGGGAGGCCGCCCGGGCGGCCTGCCTGGACGAAACGGTGATGGGCTTCGCCAAGGGCTATGACACCTTCGTGGGGGAGCGGGGACTGACGCTGTCCGGCGGTCAGAAGCAACGGGCGGCCATTGCCCGCACCCTGAGCCAGGGCGCGCCGATCCTGATTTTTGACGACTCCCTTTCCGCGGTGGATACCGAGACCGATGCGAAGATCCGCGCGTCGCTGGAGGAACGCTTCGGCAGCGCCACCGTGATTCTCATCTCCCATCGGATTACGACGCTCTCCCGGGCGGATCAGATTCTGGTGCTGGATCACGGCCGCATTGCGGAGCGGGGCAGCCATGAGGAGCTGAAGCATGCCGGCGGCCTCTATGAGCAGATTTGCCGGATTCAGTCCGGAAGCGAGGAGGCGTCGTCATGAAAAAAGCCAACAGACGCTTCTTTGGCTTCGGGCGGCTTCTGCCCTACCTGAGGGCCTCCCGTGGGCGGATCCTCGTGATGCTGCTCACCAGCGCGCTGGGCAGCACCGTGGACATCGGCGTGCCGCTGTTTCAGCGCTATGCCCTGAACCGTTTCGTGCGCGAGGGTACCCTGGATACGCTGCCGCTCTATCTGCTGGTGTATCTGGCTGTGATCCTGGGCAGCGCGGTGTGCAATTATATCTGCTGTATGCAGGCCATGCGGATTGAACTGGGCGTGGACCGCAGTCTGCGCAACGCCGCCTTTTCTCACCTGCAGGAGTTGTCCTTCTCCTACTATAACCGCAACAGCGTGGGCTATATCCATGCCCGGCTGATGAGCGACATTTCGCGGATCGGCGAGCTGTGCTCCTGGCTGCTGCTTGACGGCTCCTGGCAGTTCTGCTATCTCATCGGCGCCATCGCCGTCATGCTGCTGAGCAATGCGCGCCTGGCGCTGCTGGTTCTGGCGGTGCTGCCGCTGACCGTGCTGCTGTTCAGCCTGTTCCAGAAGAAGCTGATCCAGGTGAACCGGGAGATCCGCGAGATCAACTCCCACATCACCGGCAATTTCAACGAGGGAATCACCGGCGCCCGCACCATCAAAAGCCTTGTCATTGAGGAAAAAATGGAGCGGGATTTTGTGGCGGAGACGGAATCCATGCGCCGCAGGAGCATTCGTGCCGCCCAGCTGCGCGGCCTGTTCAGCAGCACCATGCACTTCGCCTCCTCTCTTGCCATTGCGCTGGTGCTGTGGAAGGGCGGCTATATCGCCAAAGAGCAGATCGGCACCTTTTCCATGTTCATGTCCTATGCCCAGGGGATGATGGAGCCGGTGCGCTGGGTGGTCAACACCATCGGCAGCATGATTACCACCCGGGTGAACATCGAGAGATTGAACACCCTCCTGGAGACCGAGCCGGATGTGAAGGACAGCGAAGCGGTCCGGGCCCGTTACGGCGACAGCTTCGAGCCCAAACGGGAAAACTGGGAGCCGATTACCGGCGATATTGAATTTGAAGACGTGAGCTTCCGCTATCCGGACGGAGAAGAGACGATCCTGGAGCATTTTAATCTGAAAATCCCCTTTGGCACCAACCTGGCCATCGTAGGGGAAACCGGGGCCGGAAAGTCCACCCTGGCCAATCTGGTGTGCCGCTTCTATGAGCCGACGGCGGGTCGGGTTCTGATCGACGGGCGGGATGCGAGGGAGCGCTCCCAGCTGTGGCTGCACGCGGCTATCGGCTATGTGCAGCAGGTTCCCCATCTGTTTTCGGGGACGATTCGGGAGAATCTGCTCTACGGCAATCCCGAAGCCACGGAGGAGCAGATTGAGCGGGCGCTGGAGCTGGTCTCCGCCCGGGAGCTGGTGTCCCGGCTGGAGAACGGTCTGGATACCGATGTGGGCGAGGGCGGAGACCTGCTCTCCACAGGGGAAAAGCAGCTGATCAGCTTTGCCCGCGCCATTCTGGCCGATCCGCGCATTCTGATCCTGGACGAGGCGACCGCCTCGGTGGACACCATCACCG
>JAEEGL010196919.1_pt1 | contig 22124 bp, 7 predicted proteins | sample 9134231 | NCBI WGS metagenome assembly JAEEGL01 (sample SAMN16246548, study PRJNA631951) | gut metagenome | biome: gut microbiome; feature: rumen; material: fiber-attached | host: Bos | place: Iran: Karaj | collected 2018-10 | reverse complement strand
CCTTCATTTTCATATGGTAATTCTGGAACAATATTACTTAAGTCAATATTTAAATAATTATAATTATTATCACATTCTGTTAAAGTATATGTTATAGTTCCATTTTTTGGACTTTTTGCATTTTCCCATATATTTAAAGTTTTTGTTTCTTTTATATTTTGATTATCTTCTGAGTCAACTTCCCTTAATTTTAATACATCTTCTTCACTTATTAATTTAATTCCATCAACTTGTAATGATTTTAATAATTCATATTTTAGTTTTAAATTTTTTCCTCTTCCTAAAGTATAAAAGACTTTTCCTTCGTAATCTCCTGATGAATATGGTACTCCGAATTTAATATCAGGAATTTTCAATTTATAATCATGAAATCCAGTTTTAGTTGGATCATTATAACCTGGTAATTTATCAAAATATGATTCAACAATATCAACTTTAATACTCCATAATTTTCCTTTATATTTATCAGGGAAATCATTATGTATCTTAATTTTATAATAATAACTTCCTTCAAATCCATCTCTAATTGTTACAACATTAATATTTTGGAAATCAAAGAAATGAGGAGCAATATCTGCATTATGATCACTAGGAACAATAGTAATATAATTTTTAATTTCTTCTGGAATAGTTAATTTCAAGAAATTATATTTAGTAGGTACTTTAATTGTTCTAATTATATTTTTCATTAATTCAAAAGCACTTACAACTTGTTGTCCTTGTTTAGTAAATTCAATAGCATTTTGTTTCATATTCCAATCAAAACCTGCATTATTATAAAATACAATTTTAACATAAGTTGTTCCACCAGGATTTACTTTACAAGATGAATCCTGAGTTCCACCAACATAAACTAATACTGTACTATCACCAAATCCATAACTATTATCATAAATTGATAATTTATATTCTCTTAAATATTCTTCTTTATCTTCAATTGAATGTAATTGATAAGAAACAATATTAAAAGTATTTATTGTATTTGGATAAATTTTACTTACAATTTCATAATCAACTCTTGTTCCATAAACTAAATTTACAACATTATCAACATATAAAAATGAATTAGGACCATTTGCAGGATTCCAATAAGTAAATCTTCCTCCATCTTGAACTTTAGTTTCTCCTTCATATTTCCTATCACTATAAGGTTTAAGTGTCATTAAAACATTTATATTTTCTAAAGCTTCTCCTCTTAAATTGACTGCAAAATATAACCAATCTCTATTTGTTGATGTATATACTATATTATCAACTTGAGATATATTTTGAGGAGAATATTGATATTTATCAGAACAATCATAATTTGTATATTCAGCACTATCACTGTCTAATTCAGGAATTATAGGAATAATATTATTTTGATAAACATTGTTTGGATATGAGAAAATACTTTGATATGGAGTTATTCTCACTCTATGTTGATTGAATAAACACACATAAATATTCTTTTTTCTTTCATTTATTACTTCTTTATCTTTTAAAGAATTTTGTAAATCATTTGAACTTATCCAATCTGATTCTTTTAATAAATCATCTTCTACTTTATCTACTGAAACTTCATTATTTTTTTCTTGACCAGCTAAAAGAGTTTTATCTTTATTTTGTAAATTATCACTCCACCATCCTTTATAAACTCCAAATTTATTACTTAATCCAAATTCTTTATTATATTCAATTTGATATCCTGAACCTTTGAAAATAGGAAAAGCAACGAAATTATGAGGTTTATATAAAGCAGGATTTTGAGGAGGTCCAACATCAATAGCAGGTAAATTATTATCCATATGCCAAACATAACCTTTACTAAAAGCATTATCTTCATAATCTTTTTTAGTTAAATCCCACATTATTTTTTCATTAATATAACCTTTTGGATAATAACTATCTACATCAGGAGAATAATTATAAGTATGATTTGGAGTATCATCTTTGGCATCATCATTAGGTCTATGATTTAATAAAGGTAATTTTAACTCCTTTAATCTTAGAACACATTGTTTAATTTTGTCAACATCATTTGTATCAGCACAACTCATTGCATATTTCATTTCAGAACTTATATCACTTGTTATTTTAGTTCCACTTAAAAATGAACCTTCACCTTGATAACAAACTCCATATACACTACTTTGGCCTAAACTAACTTGATGATCATTTCCAAGTTCTGTATTTGCTAAAGTATAATCTGGAGTTAAATTATTCTCATCATAATGATTAATATGAGTTCTATCTCTATCAAAATGTGAAATTTCTTCCATTTCATATGGATATTGATTTTTTAAGCAAATTGAAGGTAAGAAGAATTTAAAGTAATTATTTAAGAATTTCATTTGAACTCTAATTACTGCTTCTTCATCAGAAGGCCATTCTAATAATCTCTCTTTACCATCTTTAGATAAAAGTTCAAATGTTGTACTCATCATAAAATTCATAAGAGGGGATGGAACAGGTGGTATATCTGGATATAATGATCTTATTGGTTGAACCCATTTTCTTCCCCAAACATCATTCCATTCTATTCTAGTAGTTGAAACAGCACCTGGAATCATTAAAGCTGATCCATGAGTAACATAATCTGCAAATGGAATAAATGAAATACCTACTGCTGATAAAAGTGAAAATCCTGAACTTGAACTTTGTAAACCTGGATCTGAAACATGATGACATTCTCCTTGTCCCCATACTGTTCTATGAAGTAATAATTCTTGAAAATATAATCCATATCTACAATATGGATTTAATAATTCATATTCTTTTATTGTAGATAATTCATCCCTTTTCATTGTATTTTCTATATATAATGCTGGGAGCGACCAATAAAAACTATAAACGGCTCTTAATTTATTTGTATATTCTGAATTATTAATTGTATCTTTATATGTAACTTGTGTATATGTTTCAAATTGTGTTTCTTTAGCATTTAAATTATATTTTAATTCTTCTAACATTATGTCTATATCAAAATCAAAATCTCTAATATCAGAACCATTTGAATATTGAAGATTTTCTAAATATATTTCACACAAAGATGGTTTTCCATATGCTTCATTTGGCATTAAACCTCTTCTGAAATATAATATGATATAATTTGAATTAGGATCATATAAAGTTTTAAAAAAGGCAACATTATCAGCACTAATTATTATATTTTCATTATTAATTGGGTCATTTCCTTTAAATTTATAACCATTAGGTATTTTTAAAGTAATTCTTCCTCCTGCTCTCGTTTGCTCAGGTAATAATTTAATTTTTATTGTGTGACCATCAATAAATCTTAAATTAGGATATTCAATATTATATCCTTTTCTAACATCATTATCACCTGGAACTACATCCACTTGAAAATTATATACACTATCAGCATATTTTAAATCTCCATCTTTAACAGGAACTAAATAATGAGTTAATTTAATCGTTCCATGTGAAATATCTTTTATTCTGTTCATATCTTCATCATTTGTAGGATCATATGTTGTAAAAGCTTTATTTTGTAAAAGAACATTAGAATATTGATTAGGAACTAATTTTTCTGATAAACTAGAATTAAAATGACCATTAAAAGTAAGATAAGGTTTTGCTTCCCCTAAAGTTTCAGCTAAATTTTCAGTAGGTTTAGGATATTTATCAATACTTAATAAAATCTTATCATCCATTCCAATAGGTTTTTGAAGTTCACTACTTTTATAAAAATATATATCTACTCTAGTCCAAGGAATATCATATTTGCAAACATTATCTCTATGAGGATCTTTTTGGGTTCTACATTTTGATACATCACTATCATATTGTGCTTTAGCTCCTTTTACTTTAGCAGTATCAATAAAAATTAATTGTCTTTGATAAGCATGTTCATAAAATAAATCAGAATCATTGAAATAAATTTCTTTTAACATCATTTCTGAATTAGTTGTTGTAAGTAAATTACTTCCTAAAACTTCTATTTTTTCAGAAGTCATAAATTCACCATCGATTATAATATTATGTTTATTGACTTCTTCAGTAGGTAGATCACTTTTCATTACTTTAGAAATTCTAACAGGAGTATCCCAATCAACAACAGAAACAGTATCTTTACCAGATAATTCACTAAAATCAAGATAATCATAATCATCAGAACCTCCTGTTTCTACAAAAGGAAATTTATATTTATGATCATCATAATAATGGTCATAAATTTCAATTAATTTTGCAGTGGCTCCTTCATCACTACCATCAACAACAGGAGAAATTAAAGGGACAATACTAATAAAATTAACATGAGATGCAATAGTACCTTCCTTATTTTCAACATTTAAAACATTATCTGTAAACCAACCTTTTCCTGGAATAGGATATGTTCCAGATGGGTCTGGATTAAATGTGGCTCTTAATAATGCTGCTAATTGAGTATCTACTAACAAAGGACCTGATTCTAAGTTAACATCTTTGTTTGTTTCATTATCATGATATTTTAATATTGGATAAATTAATGGAATTCCTGTTTTTTTTTGAGTTACTTCTGCATTTTGAATTTCTATATTAAATTCAATTTCTATTTTTTCCAATTGATTAATTGAATCTTTATTACAATGTAAATATTTATTTAAATTCATTGATTCAATACTATTTGGATAATTGTCTTTTATTTCACATCCTGATATTAAATTATCAGTAAAAATAACTTTGTCAGGTAATAATATATCAAGATTGAAATTTGAAATTTCATTTGAAAATACATTATAAAATTTAAAATATATTGTTAATTGCACTCCTTCTTCTCCTCCTGGAATTGGAAGATCTTCATCTCCATTTCCCATTTTAAAATTATATTCAAATATAGCATTTTTAGACATTGAATAAAAGAAAATATTCATCATAAAAGATGCATAATCTGAATTAGTAAATGCTTGACCATTAACAATCCAAATTCTAGAATTACTATTATATTCTTTGGTTAAAACAAATGGAAAATCATTTTCATTTCCACTTAAATTTTCTTCAACACCTCCAATTTTATATTTTAATCCATTACTGTTTTTATCTATTTTCATTAATATATCAAAACCAGTAGTATCAGTCATTAAATAAGTACTTGTCAAAAATGATTGAGTTTGAGTTCCTAAACATATAAATTGAAGAAGGAAATTATCATTTGGATTTTCAGGTGATATACTTGAAGTTCCTTCACATCCTTTAATATCTATATAGGATTTTTCATCTATTGAAGTTAAATATTTTTCATTATTATACACTGGATCTATAATTCCCCATAATTGTAATAAATAACCTGATTTACCAGAAGCTAAAATATTTCCTCCATTAGATGCAAATTTCTTAATCTTTTCAATTCCTTCATTTGTTAATTTATTCATTATAATTGAATCAACTCCAAAAACATGATCAGGAACAATCAACAAATCAAATTTATTGATGTTTGTATTTTCATCGTATAAAGAATTTTCCTTTAATAATTCTGTGTCATTAAATAAAACAACTGCACCTTTAGAAGTATAATTTGTTTGGAAACTTTCGAAATCTTTCATACTAAATAAACAAGTTGGAATTTTTCCTAACCTTTGTACAAAATAAGCACAATATTGTTCTGATTCATAAAATAAATTTGTTTTAATACTATCAATTTCATATTCCATGCTTAAAATAGCAATATTAATATCATATAAAGCTTTAGCTCTAGAAATATTAATTGAAGAAATATTTTTAATATAATTAAAATAATCAGAACTATAACTAGGAGGAAAAGTTGTTTGGTTTAAATTAAATACTCCTCCATTATCTATTAAAACTAAATTTCCATCTTGACTATAATTAAATTTATAAGGATAATAGATGAATTGACTTTTATATCTTTTTAAATTCGATAATATATATCTATAAGCATTTGTCATTTGTACATTATTTTCTTGAGGAAGATTTATAAATCCAATATCCTTGAATTCTTGTTGATCTAACAAATTTCTCATAGAAATTTTAGATTTTTTTTCTACTATTTTATTTTCTTTTGCTGAAAAAAAAGGAGTTTTGACATTATCAATGATTAAACCTTTTCTCAAAATTTCTATTTCAGATTTATTCCTTTGAGGTTTTTGAGGAAAGAATTGCTCTTTTCGAATAATTGTATCTGAATTTTTTTCTTTCATAAGATTATATGAAAAAACATTAGATAAAACTAATATTATTAAATATGAGATTTTTATCTTTTTCATTTTGTTTGTTTAATTCTTTATAATATTTATATGAAAAAAAAAGAGAATTATTTTTTTTTGTAAATGATATTAAATTATGTAATAAAATAAAAACATATTATCAAATCTCAAATTTTTAATTCATAAAACATAAAATAAAAAATAAAAAAAATGGTAGTAACCTCAATACATCAAATATGAATTATAAACGAATAAGTGTAATAAGTAAATCTAAAAAAAAATTAATTTATATATTTTTTATATATTAAATTTATTTACAAGTTATTGTCATCAATAAATGATCTTAAAAAATGAAAAACTTTAATTAATCATTATTAAAATTCACGTCAGCTTTTTTTAGTCTCATACTTCCTCCTTTGCTAAAACTTTGTTTTTTCTTAAGAGTTGAACCAGTTCCACTGATATCATAATTATTTGTTCCGTCAAATTCTCCAGCGTTATTTTTAGTATAAGATTTTTGAAATGAATTAGGATTTTTTTCTAAATCTTCAATATTTCCAACACCAGTTCCTTTTTTAGAATTATCTAAAATTGCTTGAATACAAATATCAATTGAAGTAATTTTTAAAAATATATTTAAAACAAATGTTATAACTGAAAAACCAATACAAATTCCCCATTGTTTAAGAGTTAAACCTCTTTCACTGACTTTAAAAGCTTCTTTTCCAAATTGAATTAAAATAATTTGTAAACCTAACTCAAAGAAAACAATTAAAGGGAAGAAAATATTTTTATTTATCCTTACAAAAATATTATAAGAATCATCAAGAACTCTACAATTAAATTGATTAAATAAAGTATAAATTACAAAAACATTAAAAACAATAGTCATATGAGTTGAATTTCCATTCACATTCAAATATTCATCAAATGCAACTGCCATATCTTGTTTATCAGCAAAATTTCCACATTCCATTTCATCATTTAATCCATGAATAATTTTATCTTTACTTTTCCAATAAATATTTATACCATAAATAATATTTTTGACACTTTTAATCCCACCTGGCATTTTTCCATAGCAATAAAAAATAATTCTATTTTCAGCTAATCTAACAACATCATCTTCCTTAATAAAATGAGGAGCATAAAGATATAAAAATAATAATAGACCTAATTGAAAAAGTGATTGACCAATAATATGTTTCCACATTTTACCATTTATTATACTTTCATCTTTTTTAGTAGGTTCTCTATCTAATAATTCATCATAAGGAGGTTCAGTTGCTAAAGCTAAAGAACCTAAAGAATCCATAATTAAATTAATCCATAACATTTGAATAGTAGTTAAAGGACTTTCATTACCAATACAAGCACATATAAAAACAAGTAAACAAGCACAGAAATTAACACTTAATTGAAATTGTAAAAATTTCCTAATATTATCATAAATATTTCTCCCGTAAATAATAGCAACTACTAAAGATGAGAAATTATTGTCCATTATAATAATGTCACTTGCTTCTTTTGCAATATCAGTTCCTGCAAACATAGCAAAACCAACATCACTTTTACTTAAAGCAGGAGCATCATTAGTTCCATCACCAGTAACAGCAACAATTTTATCCATTTCCCTTAATCCAAGAACTAAAGCATATTTATGAATAGGTTGACTTCTTGCCATTACTCTTAAATTTTTTGTTAATTCAATAAATTTCTCTTTATATTTAATAGTATCACTTTTTATTTCTTTAACTTCTTCACCATTTTTTTCAGCAATTTGTTCTGCTTCTGCTTTCGTTTTTGGACATTTACATAAATTTGTTTCTTTTCCACAAGTTCTACAAATTAATCCTCCTATTGCTGTATAAAATGTATTCCCAGTTATAGCTTTTGGTTTATTATTTAAAACATTGTTAATATGTTGATCTCTTTTATTTGGATCATTAGTTAAATCAGGATCTTCTTCAACATCTAATGCAGTAATATTATTTAAATTCACATCATCACCTAATATATGGCAATCTTTTGCAATTGCTGTTGCTGTTACTATATTATCTCCAGTTACCATTATTACTCTCACTCTTGCTTTTTGACATTTTAATACTGCTTCTTTTACTCCATTTCTAAGAGAATCTCTTATTCCAAAACATGCTATAAAAATTAAATCATATTGATCAATATATTTTCCTTCTTTGTTTTGATATGTTTCTGCATTTTCATATTCTTCTTGGGAAATATCTTTATAACATATATATAAAGAACGAAGCATATTTTTGTTAAAGTTTTCAATTGTATTTTTTATTAGGTTTAATTGTTCTTCTTTTATATCTTCAATATTTCCTGTTTCTGGATCTAAATATCTTGAACATATGTTTTTTACGTTTTCTGCTCCTCCTTTTGTAAATAAACGGTATCCTGTAGGAAAATCATTATTTTCAATGAATGTTGTCATTCTTTTTCTTTTTGAATCAAATGGTATTTGCTTATAAAATCTTTTATCATTTTGATATTTATTTCTTTCTATACTTATTGGAGATTTAAATCTATATAAAAAATCTATAAATGCATTATCTGTTTTATTTTTTGTTTCACATTCTTCCATATCACCATTTATATTAGGGGAATCTAAATGTTTAATTGCTCCATCAATATTTAGTGCAATAGACATTTTTAACAGATTCCAATAATTTTCATTTTTAAAATATGAAGTATATTCTTCTCTTAATTTTTTTTCTGTAGTATTCATATCATTTTTTTTAAATAAATTATCTGAATGCTCAACGTCAATTGTTTCTTTTAAAGTAATTTCACTTGATCCAGTTAAAACTTTAAAAACATTCATTTCATTTTTAGTAAGAGTTCCAGTTTTATCAGTGCAAATAAAATTAGCACCTCCCATTGTTTCACATGCATGCATTTTTCTTACTAAATTTTGTTGATCCATTAATTTTTTAATTGAAAAAGCCAAACTTAATGTAACAGCAAGAGGTAATCCTTCAGGAATAGCAACAACAATAATAGAAACACAAAGCATAAAAATATCTAATAAATTAGCAGTAATATTTTTCTTTGGATTAGTCAATTCAGAATTAACAGTAGACATAATATAAGAATTCAATTGTTCATTTGGTTTATTAGAAAGATATGAACCTAAAAGTGATTGTTCACTTGATGATTTTCTATATTCTTTTCTATCATTTACATAATTTACTCCAAATCTTATCATTAAAGCAATTAAAGTTATTATTCCAGCTGCCATTCCAAAATAACCAATAATTTCAGCAATTCTTTCTAATTTTTCTTCAAGGGGAGTTTTAGCATTTTCTTGTGCATTATCAACAGTCCTTCTAATAATTCCTTTTTGACTATAATCACCTACTGCAATTACAATTCCTTTCCCTGTTCCTTCTATACAATTAGTCCCAGATAACATTAAGGGAGAAGGAGGTTTTGAATTTTTTATATTTTTCAAAATACACTTTTCATAAACTTCTTTTTTCAAAGTCTCACTTTCACCAGTTAAAGCACTTTCATCCATTTTAATTCCATTACCTTCAACTAATAATAAATCAGCTGGTAAAATATCTCCAACCATAATATTAATTAAATCACCAACTAATAAATCATCACTTGGAATATCTAAAGGATTTCCGTTTCTAATAACTTTATATTTGGTGCCTTCATTTTGAATATCATTTAATTCATGAAATTTATTTTCTTTCTTCCAATTAGTAATAGAACCTACTAAAGTAACAACTAAAACAGCAATAACGATACTTAAACCATCAACCCAATCTTTACTAGGATCTTCTCCTAGAGTTGCTCCTAATACAATTTGGACTATTGCAGCAACTATAAGAATTCTAACCATTAAATCTTCAAGAGCTTCCCAAACGTATGAACAAAATGGAGGAACTGGTTCAACGAATACTTTATTTGAACCGAAATCATTTAATCTATTTAAATCTGATGAAATTCCGTTTTTTGAATCCGTTTTTAATTTTTGTAATATTATATCTATTCCACCCAGTTTTTGAATTTGTTTTAAATCTCTATAATCTGAGCCTCTTTCTTTGTAAAATGACATTAATTCTTCTAATTCATGAGCTGTTATTCCATATGTACCACTTGGACCTGTGTTATTTTCATTTTTCTGTGAATTTATTGATTGAGATTCTCCTTGTTTTAAATCAATTTCCACATTGTCTTCATAAATCATTTTTTTTTTTAATATTTTTATTTTTAATTTTAAATATTCTTTAAAATTATTTTGAATAGAATTCAAAGAATTTATGATTTGATTATTTATTTTAAGTTAAATATTATTTAATAATTTATTTTTTTTCACCAAATAAATTTCCAAATTTTTTATTAGGGGGAACATTTGAAGGATTAGGTTTATTAGTATTGGACATTTGATTTTGTTGAGTAATATTTTTATTTAAATTATTTGCTGGATTATTTATGGTATTACTTAATTTATTAGGTTCATTTACTTTCGAATTTTTTTCATCTTTTGCTCCAGGATGAATATCACTATCATTAATATCTATTTTCATTACAGTCATTAAATCAGGATCTCTTCTAATTACTTTTTGAGCATTTCTCATAACTCTAATTAATTCAGTTAAATCTCTTCTTCTTTCTGCAATATGTTCTGGTTCACTTAATAATGCTACCATTTCATTTGATTTATATAATTGATTATATAATTGAATTTGCATATTATCTTCTATTTCTTTTATTAAGTTATTTCCTATTATTTTTGGAATACTATCCCTTAGATTTCTTACTATTAATTTGAAATATGCTTCTATTCTATTTCTTATTTCTAGTATGAAAATAGTTTTAGCATCCATTGTTTGGAAGTCATTATTCGTATTGTTAGGATTCTTATTATTTGGATTGTTTATGCTTTTATTTTTAGGAATGAAAGTGGTGAAATTATTTAAATAATCGAAGTCATTAGTAAATAAATAATTGATTTCCATATCAACAATTGAATCAATAATATACTTACATTTATCTTTAACCTCAACTAAGAAATTATTAATAAAATCTCCCATGTCATTGATGATTTGTGGGAACCTTGCAAAAGTTCTTTCCAAAATTTTTCCAGATAAAAAGTCAATATATTGATAAACTTCTGCAAAACATTCTTCAATGGGTTCTCTTAATTTTTCTAATTGGGGTTTAAGTAAATAAGTAAAAGCATCAACACTTGGAAAACCAGGAATTGAGTCACCTTCATGTATAGTTAAAGCATAATTAATATTCTCATCAGTATAAGCTGCAGTAGCTTTATAATCTCCAGTATAATCTTCTAATAATTTTTTATATAAAATTTTAATCTTATATCCACCTTCTTCTTTAAGAAAAGCTAGTCTTTTATTATCATATTTTCCTTTTAAAACATTTCTAAATATATCACAATATTCATTTAACATTGACCATAATAAACTCATTTTTCCAGCATCATCAATTGGCATTGGATTACCTAAAGAAGCTAATTCGTCTTCAGCTTGTTTCATTCTATCATTAATAGCTTTAATAATTCGAGGTAAATTATCCCTAATAATTTTAAAATATATTTTTGTTAATTTTTGTATTAAAACATCAGTTCCTAAATAACCTTGAGGCATGTTTTTATAAACAGGATGACTTCTAAAAAATTCTTTTTCTTTCTTAACCATTTCACTCATAGGAAGCTTATTATTTAAATCTTGTTTACTTCTATTTTTAACTCCAACATATCCTAATTTAAGAGGAATTTCCTCATTCATAAGAGCTTTTCTAGCATCAGTTCCTGCATCCATAATATCTAATTTAGTTAAAACTCCAATAGTTCTAACTCCTCCAGTATCAATTTGTTTAGCTAACATTAACCCATCACTAGTAGCAATATCACTATTTGCAGCAATTACACATAAAATAATTGTTAAAGGATCTGAAACATATCTTCTTGCCATATTCTTAGTAATTTCTTCAATATTTTTAGGTTGATCACCTACAGGTACTCTAGTAACTCCAGGTAAATCAACTAAAGTTAAATCAGGGCAAGTTTGACTATAAACATTTAATATTATTGGTTTATCTACAATATTTTTATCTTTTTGACATACTTCATCTGTAAGAGCTTCTATTGTTTCTCTTACTTTATTAAAATCTGTGAATTTTTGACCTTTTCTCTCTTCAAACACTGCCCATGGTTCGCCATGATTAATGTGACATAGACGAAGTTCGAGAGGACGTCTTGTCACTACCCCATCACCTCGAGGAAGGAAATCTAATCCTACGATTGATTCAAGAACTGAAGATTTCCCTGATGATTGAGTCCCTAAGGAACAGATTCGAGGAAGCTTTATATATTCATTTACTCCACAATCACGAAGTTGATCTATTAAATTTATTAATTTTCTAAGCTTTTGGAATAATATATTGTCTTTGTCATCTGTATCTTTAGTTGACATTTTTTAAATGATTTTTTTTTGAGTTAATTATTTTTTTTATATTAATTTATTGTAAGAAATTTTTTTTATTTTATAATTAATTTATAATTATAATTCAATTAAAAAAAAACTTTTCTATTTTTTGATAGGTTTTATTTTTATTTTATTATTACTTAAAGCTCTAATCTCTTTATTATCATCTTTAACAATTAATTTGAAAGGATAACAAGTATTTTCTTTACTTGAATGAGTTCCTCCACTTGTTGAACTTCCATTGCTATAATGTGTTCTATCTATTAAAAAATCAGTTCCATTGTTTTGTTTTATTGGTTTTAAAGTCTGCTTTTTCGATAAAGTACTTCTAAAAGCATTTATATTATTTTTATTATTATTTATCTTATCAGTAAAGTTATTATCCTGTTTATTTTTATTACAATTTATTTTCTCTTTATTTACAGGAGATAAATTTGGTTTATCAATAATATCAATTTGTATTTTAGTTTTTCTTATCAATGGATTTAAATTATGATTTCCACCGATTCTAACATTACTTTCGTTATTTTTTATATTATTCATTTTTAATAAATTATCAATTTCTTTTTCAATTTTATTATCTGTTTTATTTTGTTGTTTCTTATTATTCAATTCATATAAATTATCATCAAATTGTCGAACAACGTCTTGAAATAAAATATTATGAGAATCATTCCATAAAACAACTTTAACATCAATTAAGGTATTTTCAATATTATTATTATCTTCACAAATAGGATTATTCCTAATATCAACATATTCTAAATTTGAAATTGATGAAAGAAACGTTAAATTATCTCCATCACTGATTTTATTTTTTTTAAGAACTATTTTCGTTAATTTACTACACATATCAATATCTAATAAATCTGATACTTCATTATCTTCAATATCCAATATTTCTAAATTTTGCATACAGATAATTCCATTAATATTTTTTAAATGACAATTTTTCATTTGTAAACATTGAATATTGTTAAAATTCGTTCCAATGTCATTAAATGATAAAATATTTGAATTATTTAATTTTAATGATTTTAATTCTGGAAGAAAAGTTCCAAATTGATTTAATAAACCATAATCATTTGTAATAATTATTGAAAGTTTTTTTAAAGAATTTAAATTTTCTTCTGGAATATTTAAATATTTACTTAAAACGTATTTTATTATATTTTTATCTCCTGAAAGAAATGATGATTCATTTTTATTTTCTATAATTTCTTTCATAAAATTTGAAAAGTTTTTTAATATTGAATCATTAGTGTTTTTAATTTCTTTTGAATTTTCTTCATTTATTTTTTTATCTAATTTAATAAGGGGAGTTCCTGGACGAAGTCTCATTTATTTTTTTTTAAATATTTCAATTTTAAAAATTAAAAAATAATTTATAAATTTATTTATTTATTTCCTTTCTTTATATGATCTCTATAATTATATACGTTATTTTTATTCATTACATTCTTTAATCTTTCTCTTTCATATTCTTTCATTTTATCATTTTTACCTTTTATTAAAACATTATTATTGTTATATCTATTATTCCCATAAGCATAATTATTATTATATTTTTGAGGTTTATAAATTATTTTTTCAATAATAACATTTTTCTTTTTATTTTTTTGATTATTATCAACAATATTTTTTCCATTTCTTAATTTGAAATCATTATTTAAATTATGTTGATGATAATTTTTATTATTAACATATTGATGATTTGGGTATGCATTATATATTATACCTTTATTTACTCTATGATTTGGATTTCCTGTAGAAGGTCTATTTTTTATATTATTATTTATTGGATTTTGCTTAAGATTATTTCTATATATATAAGCTCCTCTGTTTCCTACAGCAGAAGCTGGTCTACTTGGTTTTTTATTATTATTATTTACGTTTAAATTTAAATTTACATTGTTTACTTTATTATTATTATTTAAATTATTATTTTTATGTAATATATTATTCCCCGTTTTTGGCCTATTTTTTTGAATATTATCTAATTTTTTTGCATTATTAGGATTATATATATTATTATGAATGTTCTGATTATTATATTTATTGTAATTAGGTGTCACTAAATTTGGTGTTCTAGGATGATCTGAATTAGGATGAGTATTTTTATTTGAATTCATTATATTATTATGTTCTTTTTGAATATAATTTCCATTAATTTGTTTATTACTATATACTGCATATTGTCTATTACTGTTACTATTATTATTTTTTTTATTACTTTGATTTGACATCATTTCTTGATGAAATCGTTCGTAATTATTTTTATAATTATCATTATACCAAGGATTTTTATTATTGTTATTATTTATATTATTATTTCCTTGAATTTTTTTATTATATATATTATAATTTTGATAACCGTTATTCCTATTTATTTTTTCTTCTACTTCATTAAACAAGTCTAAGGCATTCTTTACATTATTTCTTTCATTTTCTTTCTCCTTTAAAAATCCATTTTTCATAGTTTCATATTCATCATTCATTAACATTTCTTCTCTTTGCTTTTTCTTATATCTCTTCATAGGTAAATTCCTATTAATTTCTCTTAAATTTCTAGGCATTTTAATAGTTTTAATTAATTTAGCTTTTTCTTCAATTAATAAATTTCCGCCATTTTCATTTTTTAAATGTCTTAAAATAATATCTGTTTTCAACAATTGCAAACTACTTGGTCTATTTTCAGGTTTTAAAACAAGCATCATTCCAATAATTTTTTTTAAATCATCACTATAAAAATTACTAATTGGTTCATAAACTCCTTTATTAATATTTTTTGCTAACTCTTTAATAGATTTTCCTCCGAAAGGTGGTTTTAACATACATAATTCATAAAGTATACAACCAATACTCCAAATATCACTTTTATAATCATATGATTTATCCATCCAAATTTCAGGTGAAGCATAATATGGTGTTCCAATTTGAGTAAATGCAATTCCCATTTCTGATATTTTTGAAACGTTTAAATCTCCTATTTTAACTGTTCCGTTTTCCATTAAAAATAAATTTGCACTTTTTAAATCTCTATGCATAATTTTATTTTCATGTAAATAATTAATTCCTTCTAATATTTGAATTAAATAATCCCAAATAACATCTTCTCTAAAAATTAAACCATTTTTTAAATTATATTTTATTTTTCTTGATAAATCACCATCGTTTGCGTATTCCATTACAATGTTTAAAGTTCTAGAAATTTCATCAAAAAATGCTTCATTGTAACCTATTATATTTTTATGATTTAATGAAGCTAAAATCCTTATTTCATTTAATGCATTTTCTTTTTCTTTTTCACTTAATTGAATTATTTTTACTCTTTTCATTGCATATTCTTGACCATCTATATTTCTTTTTACTAAATATACAGAACCAAATGCTCCTTTTCCTAATTCTTCTTTAATTGTAAAATCACTTAATGGCATTTTTTCCCTTTTTGAATTTATTTTTATTTTATATAATGGAGAAAAATAAATTTTAAATATAATTATTATATTTTTTAATTCTAATTTTAAATTAAATATATTATCATTTTAATTTTATTTTCGTTTTTCAAAATTATTAAATTAAAAAATTTAAAATGGAAAAAGCAAGAATCAGTGGAGATAATTTTTATAAAAGAGTAGGAAGTAGTAGAGGAAGAGAATTATTAACTTTAAATAATTTTTATGTTCCATCAAATAAATCAGAAACTTTTTCAACATTAATTCAAATGTTAAAAAGTGATTTGCTATCAATTCAAGAAATGATTAATTCAAATTGTAATGATATAAAAATGTATAAATTATTATCTAAGAGTCCTGGTTTAACTAAAAAACTTTCTGAAATTGAAGAAAGTAAAAATATAAATAATTATATTGATAAAATTACTGAACAGAGTTCTAATATAGAAAAAATATCAAAAATATATGGAAGTAAAAACTCAAATGAATGTATTCAAAAATTATATCTTGAAAATGGATTAAATGATTTATTAGTAAAGAAAATTTCAGATTTCTTTACTTTAATGAAATTAAAAATAAATAATGATGATACTTATCAAGAAAGTTTATCTAAAATAATTATTATTAAAGAATTTATTGAAAAGATTATAAACAAAAATAAAAACTCAAATAATGTTTCTAATTCTAAAACACTTCCTCCTTTAAATAACAAAAATGAAATTGATGAATTTATTAAAATTAATACTTTAAATGAGCTATTAGATTTAAATATGAAAAATAAAAAAATAGGTCCTCATGTTGTAAAATTAGTGAATGATTATTTTAAAAATTTAAATGTTAATATAACTAATACAATAAATAAAATAGATACTTTAAAAAAATATTCGAATGAAATAAAAAATTTGAAAGGAACTCATGTTGAAAAATTTTTTAAATTAAAAGATATATATGATCAAATCTTGACAGATTTAAATAAAAATTATGAAGATTTAATAAAAGAAAATAAAAATATTCCAAATTTAAATGAAGAAATAAATAAAATAAAAGAAAAATATGAAAATGAAATAAATAAATTAAAAAATCAATTTAAAATAGAAAAAGAAGATTTAGAAAAAAAAATAGCAAAGAATGATAATGTTGAAAAAATAAAAAAAGAATTTTTAGAAGAAAAAAAAAATTTAGAAGAAAATCAACAAAAACAAATTGAAAAATTGAATTCTTTGATTAAAAAATTAGAAAAAAAAATAAAAGAATTAGAAGAAGAAAATAAAAAAAATAAAGAAAAAGAAAAAGAAAAAAATATAATAGAAAATAAACCAATAGTAGAAAAAATAGATATGAAAGATTTTTTAAAAAAACACGAAGAAAAATATTCAAAAAATCAAAAAGAAACAATAAAAAAAATTGATAAAGAAATAAGAGAATTAACTTTAACTGTAAATGAATTAAAAGAAGAAATAAATATCTTAAAAACAGAAAATATTGATTTGAAAAAAAAATTAGAAATTACAGAAACAAAAAATTTTAATCCTGAATCTTATGAACAAGTTCTGTTACATCAATATGAAAAAATGAAATTATCTTTTACAGAAAAAGTAGAAGAATTAACACAAAATTTAAATACCATTCAATTTGATGCTAGAAAAAGAGTTTTTCAATTAGAACAAGATTTAAAAGACGCTGAAAATGTTAAATCACTTTTTTTAGAACAAATACTTATGTATCAAAAACAATTAAATATTAAATAAAAAATTAATAAACAAATTAAAATAATTCAATGGAATATAAAATATAAATTTGTTATATTTAATTTAAATGTTATTTGTTTTAGTATTTATTTGAAAAAATTCAATATTTAATTAAATTATATTATTTTTTTAATTAAGAACATTTTTATATATTAAAATCTGTATTTAAAATTTAAAATAATATTCCATTAAAATTTAAAATAATTAAATATTTATTTTTTATAATCTAAAATAGGATGAGTGATATTATAAAGCATATAAGAAACAATAAGTAAAGCACCAATAATATCAGTAAAAAAAATAGGTTCTCCTAAAAAAATAGCCCCAAAAATAAATACAAAAACTAACTTCATATATGATACAGCTGCACTTTTAGATAAATCAACAATTCTAATACCCATATTAAATAAAATATTACCACAATAAAAACCAAAAGCATGTCCCATACTTCCAATAATATATCCAAAGCAATAAGGACATCCTTCAAATAAAATATAAATAAAAGAATAAAATATAGTACTTAAACCAACATAAAATAATTGCGATATTACAGGAACTTTATTTCTTGCTAATATTTTATTTGAAATACTTATAAAAGATGCAAATAATACATTTAAAAAAGCACATGATAACCCTATTAATGTTCCTTTTGAAAATATTGGTTTTTCATTATTGGTAATGTTTTCTTTTTTTGTTCCACTTGATGAATTTATTTTCCTTTCATTTAAAACTATTATAAATGCACCACTTAAACAAATTAAAGTTCCAAAAATATATCTGAAATGAAATTTTTCTTTTAAAATTAAAGTAGATAATATTATTAACATTATTGGATTTAATGTAGATATTATTTGACTGGTTGATACTCTTAAATACTAAACTCCTAAAATGAATAAAGCTACACTAAAAAAATTTAAATTCGTTCGAATAAAAAAATGAAATTTTAAATTTATTTCATGTATTCTTAAAATATGTTCATTCTTTATATACGAAATCAAAGTTGATAAAAATAATATCATTATTCCTCTAAAAAATAAAAAAGGAATTGTTTTAAAATAATCAGAATATTTTCTCTGTACCCATTTTAAATATACTGAGTTTGAACCCCAACAAAAGTGAGCTAAAAATACATAAAAGATTCCAAGTTTTTCATTTTTATAATATAATTTCACAGAGTCTGTTGTTGATTTTCTTTCAAATTTATTTAAAAAATCTTGTTTTAAATTTTTTGAAACATCTTTTTCTTCTAAAGTAAAAGGTAAATCTCCATTTGCAGTAAATGAAGACCTAATTGAGTCTACTCTGGAAAAATATTTATAATTATCTTCATCTTCCATAATAAATTTTTTTTCTTTTTTATACAGTTAAGAATATATTTATAAATTATATTGAAAAAAATAAATAAAAAAGTTAATAACAAAGAATATTGTATTACAAAAAAAAAATTAAATTTAAAAAAGTAAAGAATTAATTTTTGGAAGAAAAAGAACACATAATTTTCATAAATTATAGTATAGAGCATTTTCTTAAATTATTAAAAGCACATCAACCTTTTAAAAATATTTCTCCCGAGGGTAGATTTGAAAAAAAATTATTATTATTTTTTATTTGATGATAAGAAATTAAATAAGAAAAAAGATAAATAAAAAAATATTCATTATTTAATATATATTTAAAAACATTTATGTTTACTTTTATTAAAATTATAAATTTTAATTATTAAATTATTAATTATTAATCATATTTATTTTTCAAATTAAAGTATTTTGATAAAATTATTTGAGGATAAAAAAATCATGAATAAATAAATTTTAATATAGGATTTTGATTTCCTCAATTATTTGCAACTCATTCATAAATAAATAATTTATTAATTAATTTTATAAATTTTTTATAAATAAGACTTTTATTTTAATATTAATATTTGATATTTATTTCATTTCCTTTGTCTGGTTTTGTTGTCTCTATTTTTCATATTACATATAATAATTATTATCTTAAAAATACATGATTTTGTATTATTGTTTTAAAAAAATAAAGTTATTTATTTTGTCTTCCTAAATTCATTATAAAGTTATAATTTCAATCTTTAATCAATATTATAAATAAAAATTTTGTTATTATTATATTAATTGATGATTAAATAATTATCTGTTTATTTATTTTTTAATTTTATGTTTGATTATCAACTGTGTTTAATTTAATTATAATTGTTTATATCAGAATATATAAAAAACTAGATGCAAGAATTTCTGTTCATGAAAATTTTAAAAATTAAATTTTCACTATTTACATAAAAGAATAAAAAATAAAAAAATTAAAACTTCAATTAAGGATAACATTAATTATATTATCTTAATTGTAAAATATGGAATAAATATTTTTTTAAGAAGTTATAAGATACAATTTAAAAAAGTAAATAAAAATACTATAAATATTTTTTGGATAAAAAATATTTTAAAATTAACGGTCGATTTTTTAATTCATTAATTATTTCTTTTCCTTTCTTTTAATTAAATTAATAAATTATTATTTAATTATGGGATAAAAGTATTATGCTATTTAAAAGTTTTAAAATATAATAAAAATGTTTTCAATATCAAAATATGATATTATATCGAATTTTTTATTTCCCAAATTTAATCAACCAAAAGAAAGTAGATTTAAAATATTCTTTTCCTCCATTCAAAAGGTTTCACAAAAAGCAAAAACAAATAATTACTCCATTTCAATTGAAAAAATAGAAAGTGGAGAAGATAAAAGAACTACGGTTTTAATAAAAAACATTCCTAATTTTATTTCTAAAGATATTTTTTTAAAAGTGCTTGAAGGAATAGGAAATATTAATTATTTATATTTACCATTTAATAAATTTACTTGTAAAAATTTAGGTTATGCTTTTGTAAATGTAGTTAATTATAAAAATATTATTAATTTATATAATAGATTAACTAATTATGACTTTGATGAATTTGAAGTTGGGAAATCTATTGAAATCAGTTATTATAAAATTCAAGGAAGGAGTAATCTTTGTAAAATGTTTTTAAAAAATAAATTTAATTACTTAAATTATTAATTGCTATACAAAACAATTAATGAATATGCAAATTTATGTATAAATATTTTTATTTTAAACATTTATTACTAATTGTTTAAATTTATTGTTTTATATATTTAAAAAACTTATGTTATTCATTATAATAAAATATTTTTTTTATATCCATATATTGTTTAGAATTGAATGAAACTATTTAGAAGTTATAATTATGAAATTTAAAGGATTATTCATTCCATAAATTTGTCTTTAAGAAATAAATTTTCGTTTATCAAAATTAGTTTAATCTTTAATTCCTTTCACTCTATTACTTTTAAATTGAAGTGAATTTTTGATTTTATAATTATATGTCAATATCTCACATTTTCCTTCACAATATAAATTAATTAATTTCAATACACATCTTTTCTTAATAAATGAGCAAATATAATTTCTATTCTTTTGTTTAAAGTAATTCTATTAGAATGATTAATATTTATTTCTTGAATTAATGAATTTTCTGTTTTATTTATTATTTCTTTTTTCTTTTTGATTTAATTTAATTATAATTTACTTAAATTATTTCATTTTTAAATTCATTTATGTACTTTATTATAAATGATTTTTTGAGATTTATAATAAACTTAGTTTTTTATTCTTTAAAATTTCATGACAACAAAATCTATAGGAACATATTTTGATAAACAATCTAAACATAAATAAGTTAAAATTATCTATGCTCAATTATATACATTATTATTATAATTTATAATATTATTGTTATTAAAAAATGTAATATTAATATAAGAAGTGAATTGTTACTATCATATTAATACTATGATTGTTATTTAAGTTTGGAAAACTACTATATTTTTTGTGTTAATTATTTATTTCCATTTATAATTTTCTTTTGTCTTTTCATTATCTTTTTCATTTCCATATATATCACATATTAAAATTTGTTTATATATTCCTTTTGATTCTTTTATGGAAAATTTTTTGCAGCAGACATAACCTATCCTCACAAAAAAAGTAATATTTCTTGTGTTTTTTATATTATAATTAAAAAATTAAAAAAAAAATAAGAATTTTCCAAATTGTTAATATCATTTATTTATAAATTAATTTATTTAAAGAGTATTAATTTCTATATTTAATTTAAAAACATTTATCAAATAAAGAAGCATAAATAAATAAACATTTCTAAATTATATTTTTTTTAAACTAAAATACTTAATGGGGATTGGGGATTGGGG
>JAEEGL012429740.1_pt1 | contig 22125 bp, 18 predicted proteins | sample 9134231 | NCBI WGS metagenome assembly JAEEGL01 (sample SAMN16246548, study PRJNA631951) | gut metagenome | biome: gut microbiome; feature: rumen; material: fiber-attached | host: Bos | place: Iran: Karaj | collected 2018-10 | reverse complement strand
CGTATAATGTAATCAGTTGTCTGAAAGTGAGGGTACTTATATGGGAAATAACCATCAAAAAGGAATCACCGAAATAGCATTTCAAAAACTCAATGACGATGAGCTTATGGAGCGAAAGTATTCGAATCCGGACTCGATCATTGATTATTTATGTGACAACAGTAATTTCAGAACGCTTTCATCGCTAATAAAAGAAACGATGATAAATGCAGATATATGTACCGAAAATGAAGAAGATAAAATCTTTATAGACACTCTTATTGATTTGCTTGAAAAAATCAATCCTGAATACAAAGGTAATGATTCTGTTAAGAAAAGAGTTAGGCGTTGGATAAATGGCGAGATTGAAAGTATAGAATCATTCGATGAGGCCATAGAGGTCTGCTATGCCCTTGGACTGGATATTGATAATACTAATGTTTTTCTTAACAAGTGTGGTTTCAGCAGTTTAAGTGTCAGGAATGCAAAACATGCTGTGCATTATTATTGCATTATCAACCGCAAATCCCTGGAAGATGCCCAAAAGCTCCTTACAGCTTATAACAATGCCGGGTTTACTGAAATCAAGAAAGAACCCCTGCCGGTAGACCAAAGTCATGGTAGTACGACAACTGTCATACTTTGGCGCGGTCTTTTGAGTGATTGGGAATCAGACGATGCTTTCCTCAATTCATTCCTGATTCCCAACAAGTGTAATTTCATAGGTTACTCAAATAAAGCCTTATTGAATTACTACAGAATCAAGAATATTTTTATGACTACCATTTTCATAAAAATGGCAAAGACTGACAGGGCAGATGTAATAGATGATGATGAGAAAGCGCAGAATTTCAAAAAGGATGATTTCTCACTTCAGTATAAGCTGCGTTCTGTTGCCACAAAATATGCTTCCAGATCAAATGTTGAGGCATTTCCCGAACTGTCAGACAAAATACTCAGCAAGCTCAAATATCCCAAAATACCAGGCAAAACAGGTTCAATAACCCATCAGGCTATAACAGAAGATACAATAAAAGCTTTTTCCAATATGAAAGAGTTGGCTATCAATACAAGTGATATTGATTTACAAATCGAATTGTCAAATCTTTTAAAAGCCATCATGACTATCGAGGGTGCCTACAAGATAATTCTTAAAAGTCTTATTGGCGGTAAGGATGGCAGGATCAGGCCGCTAATCAAGGAATCATTTGACGAATTTGCTCCGGTAATGAAATGCTTCCCAACTCCGAAAACAATTAACAAATACGAAAAAAACCCCCAGCTTGTTGATAGTGTCTTGTCAGTCCGCAAGATATTGATACTGATGTATTTCTGTGTATTCTGTTATGAATATTTAGCGTTTTATAGCAGTTCAGTTGAGGATTATACAGATAGTACCACAGATTTCTTCCAAGATCAGAAATTTTCACAATTCATAAAGAAGACCAATTCTGCACTTGTTCAGTGCAGTCTTTCCCAACTGTATCCACCGAATCAATTTGACTGCTTGATACTAATGATTGTTCGTAAACTTGAAACTTCTCCAGATGATGAGATTGATGAGAACAATGAGCCCTTGCAGTTTTTCAATGAAGTCCTGAAACTGATGTTCAAGTCTGATAATGATGTGGATTAACAAGAATATCCGGACATTCATTTCCCGTTAAAGCTGTTTCCTCCCTGTAAAATACGCCCAAAGATAAAACAAGCGTTTTTGCAGGGAGGATTTTTATGCTCAGAATCAAAGCTTTACTGATCGAAGAAATTCTCATGATGGTCCTTATGTTCTATTCAGGATTTATAATGAGCGATTATATTTCCGCGGGAAGTGAAGTTCTCAGAATTATGCTTATCATGGGTATCATGATCGCTATAGGTAAGTCAATTGAAGCGATCGTTGACCACACTGTCTGCAAAAAACGCAAAAACACAGGCCTTTTCGCCAGATTCATAAGAACTTTTATTTGTCTTCTGCTTTCAAGCACAGTTTTCTTCGTCATTTTCAGCTTCTGTTTTGAGATAGTACTCAACAATGCTCTGATCATTATTTTCGCCATTATCAGCATTCTTTCTGCGATCATGCATTTGGCTGTAAGCAGAACAATTGATAAAACCTTGGGACTCTACAAAAATCAGACATTCATTTCCCGCCCGTAAAAATCCGAGGCCTACAATCATCTTAACAACTCAATAAACCTCCAGGTTATCGTGGAACAGTTCGATAACAGTGACCGTCAGCACTAATCTGACGGTGCACCGCAAACGGAAACTAAAAATCAAAGGAGATAAGATTATGGGTTACAACTACTATGACAGAAACGGAAAGAAAACAGGCTACTCAAGCAAGGACATCTGGGGCCGCAAGTGCATCCGCGGTACAGATGGAAGGGTCAAATCCTATCAGAGTACCGATATCTGGGGCCGCAAGTGCACCCGTGGCACCGACGGCAGGGTTAAATCCTACCAGAGCAAAGACATCTGGGGCCGTAAGTGCGAAAGAGGAAGAGACGGCCGAGTTAAAGGTTACTATGACAAAGATATCTTTGGAAGAGACTGCTTCAGAGGAACAGACGGAAAGGTGAAAGGATACAGAAACAAATCCTGGTGGTGAAAAACAAGGGGAGGCCCCAAAAGCCTCCCCGTCTCATTGCTATCGGAAAGAAATCAGCAAACCTCAGCTTGAGGCCATATGTCTTTTTGCCAATCATCAAGTATTTGGTTCAGTTTTACCTTCCATGAATCATCCGGGAACAGATCTTCACGCTGCCATTCATCGGATTCCTCATCTAAAGTAGTTTCCGGAGAATCACGCCAGCTGCGGACAACTTCAGTTAGGATCATCTTGAATAATTCATTAATAAATTCAAAAGGAGATTCCTGGAATTCATCCCAATAATCGGCAGTTTCAATATTACGGACACTCATAAGTATGAAACAATCAAATTGATTAGGCGGATATAAAGGTGAATAACTGTTTAACTTAAGGATTTCATTTACAGCTCCTACGAATCCGGCAAAAGAAAGGTTGCTAAACACACTCAAGTTATCTTCTTCAGCCCTGTTTCCTGATTCGCGCTTGTCCCTAAATCTGTCAAACGAGAATAAAAGATAATACATAAGAATAATCATCTTTCGATTTGCGCTAATGTTATTCCGGTCAGTTTTTAAATATGGAATGCTCTCAGAGCCGGAAATTGCCTCTTCGTTAATCAGATTTCCCCTGACAGACAGGAAACTTTTAAAAGAATGCATCTCGCCATGGTTCACCAACACGCTGAGCGTTGTTTTATACAGATCCTTGGGAGAGCTGATGTCTAAAAGAAACCGGGAGATGATAGTCTGAGATTTAATGTTTTCAGGTGAGTACGCAAGATTAAACACAAACTCTTTGACTCTTAGGAGGATATCATATGTTTCCTTTTCGATTTCATCAAAAACACCGTCATTGACATAGATGTTGTTGCTTTCAATATCAGAAAACTTCAGTTTCTCCTCATTTTCATGGAGAAAAACACTGGCAGGATCCGAATTACTGACATCCTCAAATTTGGCGAGGGCACTTCTGAGAGCAAATTGAATCGGGCAGTCTTCCTTCTTAAGCCCGGTTTCAGGATTTATCAGCCACTTGGATTTAGCATTATTGATCTGATCAAGCTCAAAATTCCGAATTCTATACAATAAAGATGTTGCAAAAAGGAGGTTTTTTGCCCTGTAAAATTCAAACAAAGCATGTTTTGAGTAATTAATAAAGCTCGATTTATAGCGAAGCATATACGACTTTAAGAATTCATCGTCCGATTCCCAAACGATATCTTCCAAAGTATTCCTAAGAACTATCGTCGTTCCATCGGGATTGCTTACAATCTGATTTGCTTCAGATATATCGATTTCTTCAGACTTCTCAGAATAATAACGTTCAATTAATCTGTGAGCATCAGAAAAACTCTTGGTGGTACCTTTCTCTTTTTGAAGAAGACAATATAAATAAATGGCATCTTCAGCTCTTCTTACACTCAAGCTGCTAAAACCGGCCCTATTCAAAAAACGGTTTGTTTCTTCCAGGTTCAGATTAAGGGCAAAACAGATTTCAATGGCACTTTCGGCTCTTTCAATACTTTTGACCGTACCATCGATCCAACGTGATACCCTGTTTCGGATCGAATCTTTATTTGCTTTACCTGTACATTCATTTTCCGTTTGAAACAATAAGTCTGTTAATATCTGCTTGAACATAGAATCATCGGACGCACTGTTACAGACCCCGGCCTTGATCATGGTATCTTTGATCAAAGATGACAACGTCCTGAAATTGGCATTATCTTGCAGATAATCCAGAATTTTATCCGGATTCGAATATATGGATTCCATGTTCTGATCATCGCAGATCCGTTGCCACGCTGTTTCTGTAATGCTCATGAGAACCTCCGAAGAACCAGTTAGTTTGACTTCAAAAACACATAATTTATAATCAATTATAGTGTATTCATTCTTGGAAAGGAAATTTATGGAAAAGTCTTTTATCACGAAAGATCATAAAAAGAATCTTCCGGTTATCAGGATCAAGAAAATCATCCTTCAGGACTTTAAAAGTGTTGGTTATGGCGAAGTAACCTTCAATTGCGGCAGAGAATTCGTTCCCTGCAATTCTGAAGCGGATATTCTTGGTCTGTACGGCCAGAACGGTTCCGGAAAGACATCGCTTATCGAAGCGCTGTCTGTTTTGCAGTATCTGATGGCCGGCGCCTCTGTTCCCAGTATATATGCTGATTGTATTTCAATTGAAAAGAATACTTCTAACCTGGAGTTCGTCTTTGATCTTCAGTATCCAAACGGAAACATAAGGGAAGCAAGCTATTCCTTTTCCATGTCCAAGAATGCAAAAAGGAAAAAAGAATTAGACCTAGAAACTGATAATAAAGTTGTCATCACCAACGAGAAGATTACCCTCATTAGGGAAAACTTGACTAAAAAGCAGGTAATTATCGACTCCGGCACTGAAGATGCTCCTTTTTATCCTGCGACAAAGAGAAAGGAACTCGCAGGCAGTTCCAAAGCTGTACTCGCGGCTTTGGAAGATCAAAAGAATCAGTCCAAAAAGAACTCTGAATCCTTTATCTTCAATAATGGTACTCTTTCACTCTTTGAAGAGTTCAATACTAATTCTGTTTACTTTGAAGTTCTCGTTGAACTGAGATACTATGCCAGACATTTTCTGTATGTCATCGATACCAAATCAGCCGGGTTTATCCGACTCAATTATGCCATTCCCGTTTACACGAGAAACAACAGATATAAGTTTTTTGCTAAAGAACCTACATCTATCCCTGATTCGGATTTGGAAAACTTAAAGAAAGTCATGCAGAATACAAGTTCTGTATTAGAACAGCTTGTCCCCGGTCTTGCAATCGGGATCAAAGAACTATCTCACAGTAAAGATGAAAACGGCAAACCGGCAACCGCAGTCATGCTTGTTGCAATCCGCAACGGCAAAGAGATGCCGCTGAGGAATGAATCTGACGGCGTTAGAAGGATTCTTTCCGTGTTGAGCCTTTTCATTGCAGCTTTCAACCAGCCTTCAGTTACTGTTGCCATAGATGAATTTGATGCCGGCATTTTTGAGTATCTGCTTGGTGAGATCCTGAAGATAATGGAAGACTACGGGGTTGGTCAGTTGATCTTCACATCTCACAATCTCAGACCGCTCGAAGTAATAAGCAAGAAGTTTATCTGTTTTACGTCTACCAATCCCAATAACAGATATGTAAGACTTAAAGATGTCTCTCTCACCAACAATCTCAGGGATACATATTTCAGGGAGATAATCCTTGATGAACAAGACGAAGATTTTTATAACAACACCAAAGACTTCAAGATTATTACTGCACTTTTGGATGCCGGGGGTGGTTGTTAATGGATAAAATGATCATTTTTATTGTAGAAGGCGAATCTGATCAGATAGCCCTTAGTGTTCCAATCAGCAAGTTAATTGATCAAATAGACTCTAGATTCAGAGTTGTTTTTCTTAGAAATAAAAACAGAGAAAGAAACCACGGTGGAGATATCACTTCTGATTTTTTTCTCGACAAAAATGGCATTAAGCAATGGATTAAACCCGACCATCTTGCAAGAGCTATATATGATAAGATTTTATTTCAAACTATAAATTTTCGAAATGTATTCCCGGAAGACATTTCTGAGATAATCCAGATTGTAGATACTGACGGAACATTCATTCCTGACGAGAAAGTTATTCTGAACATAAAACTGCCTGCCAGCAAATCGCCTCGCTATTATGACGACAGAATTGAAACTATTAGTCCCAAAGGCATAGTTCAAAGAAATAAAAGGAAAAAAGATAATATGAATCTTCTTTCCAACAGCAAATATCTCCAATTTGCGATTAGCAAGAATAATACTTTGTCTTCTGTCGCTTTCTCTGATCTTAATGACAAGCAATATGCCGGAGAGAAAGAAGATCGAATAGTATCTGTTCCTTACAGTGTATTTTTTTTCTCATCCAATTTGGATCACTATATTCATTCCGATGCCAACTATCCAAAAAACAAGAAAATTGAAGATGCACGTACTTTTTTGCTGAAATACAGGGAAACAAATAAATTCGTAAAATGCTTCTCTGATAAAAATATACGGGACTTGGATTATGTTAATTCTTGGCGATACATCAGAAAAGACGTTAATTCGCTGCAAAAACACACTAATCTCGGTGTTTTACTAAATGATCTTATATCACAACTAAATCAATGATTTCAAATTGATAATAGAAACGGGAGGATATTACTATCTTCCCGTTTAGTATCAATTCAAAAATGTTTCTATTCCTTTCTCTTTCCTTCTATCCATTCACCCTCATATAGAACATCGCCATTTTCATCGTATTCAATTCCGTAACCATTATATTTGCTATCTTTAATCTCACCTTTATATACTATTGATCCGTCTTTTCTATACTCTGTTCCCTGACCATTAGGCTTGCCGTCTTTCCATTCACCGTCATACCAAATAGAACCGTTTTCATAGTAGCAAATGCCTTTTCCATTTCGTTTATGATCTTTCCATTCACCTTCATACCAAATAGAACCATTTTTATAGTACATGATTCCTTGCCCATTGCGCAGGTTGTCTTTCCAACTACCCACATAATAAGTTCCTTCATAAATACCTTCTTTATAATGTAAGGTCCCCTGGCCATTAAACTTATTATCTAAAAACTCACCATCATATTTCACTGAACCATCTTCATAATAAAGTGTTCCATGCCCATTATACTTATTCTCTCTATACTCCCCCTTATGCCAAACAAAACCATTTGGATAATAATCTATTCCTTGCCCGTCAAACTTGCCTTCTTTCCATTCGCCTCTATATAAAACCCAACCATCTTTATGATATAAGATTCCTTGACCAGAACGGTTTCCGTCTTTCCATTCACCTTCATACTTAACAGAACCATTTTTAAAATACGATGTCCCAAAACCGTTGTACTTATCGTCTTTCAATTCACCTTTATACCAAATAGAACCGTTCTCATAATAAATGGTTCCCTGACCATTTGGCCGGTTGTCTTTCATTTCACCTATATAACTAATGATGCCATTTTCATAATATACGATTCCTTTGCCACTAATCATCCCATTCTGGAATTCTCCATCGTACAAAACAGAACCATCTTTACGATAATAAGTTCCGCGGCCATTGCGCTCATCATCTTTGAATTCGCCTGTATATCTTACTTTACCTTCACTATACTCAATTCCAAATCCATTTGGCTTATATTGTTTAATTTCTCCTACATAACAAACAAAGCCATTTGAATTATAAGCGGTTCCTATGCCGTCAATCTTATGGTCTTTGAACTCCCCTTTATACCACAACATACCATTGTCACGATAAAATGTTCCTATACCGTGCATATTATCTTCTTTGAATTGGCCTTCATACATAACAGAGCCATTTTCATAGTATATTGTTCCTTGACCATTACGCTTGCCGTTTTTCCATTCGCCTTTATACCAAACGGAACCGTTTTCGCGATAAGTTATTCCGTAATCGTTACGCTTGTCATCTTTCCATTCGCCTTCATACAAAACGGAACCATTCTTACGATAATATATCCCATGTCCATTATACTTACTATCTTCCCATTCGCCTTCATACCTTACGGAACCATCTTCATAATAAGCAGTTCCTTTACCATTAATCTTGTCATCTTTCCAGTCACCTTCATAACAAATAGTTCTATCATTACGAAATAAGGTTCCTTGTCCGTCGCGTTTGTCATCTTTCCATTCGCCTTCATAGCAAATGGATCTATCATTACGAAATAAGGTTCCTTGTCCATTACGTTTATCATCATTCCATTCGCCTTCGTAACAAATAGAACCATCTTTACGATATGAAGTTCCATAACCACTACGTTCGTTATTTAGCAATTGGCCTTCATAAGTGGTTTCATCTTTTTCAATATATTGATAATAAGTATAGCCGTGTGTGTTTTTTTTGTTTCCAGTAGAATTATCTTTGTTGTTATCTATGGTTAACTGATTAAATGTGTCATCTCCTCCAACCGCCTCATCTTTAGTTTCTTCTTCAAGGGACTCCGCTGCTGCTTCGAAAATGTCTAAAACACTATCTATATGTTTCTCAAGAGAAGTTACTTTAAAAAGAAGATCACAAATCAAGCTGCTATTTTGCGAAATACCGTCTATAAGATCTTTTTGAAGATCATTTTGCCTATCTTCCCAGGCATTATTAATTTTATTCAACTCTTTAACTATTGTTTCTGATTCAGCTCTATCCTTAAGGGCCTTTAGTTTATTGGATAAAACTCTAGCTGCATCAACAGTTTCATACTTGATCTTTCTTTCATCAGAATCCGGCTCAAGCATGCTTATCATAAGCTCATCCATTTCATAGATGAATTTACCATCTTCCAAAGCACATGTTGTATCCTTCAGTACTATGTTAGATTCCCAATCAAATCCTGACTCGATTGTTTCAAGTCCGATTTCATACGGATTCTTACCGGTTAACAGATAACAAAGCACAGCACCAATAGAGAAAATATCTGTATGGTATCCTATCTTGCTCGTATCTTTGTATCCTATTCCACTGACCAGAGACTGCTCAGGTGCAGAATATCCTTTAGAATAAGAACTAAACCTTATTCCGCCTTTGGGCTGCACAGTATCAAAATCAAACAGATATGCCCTGTTATTTAATACAAATATATTGTCCGGTTTGAGATCGAGGTATAATCCGTATGAACAGGGATAATCCTCAACAGCTTTTCCTTGCTTATCTATTAATTTTCTACCCGTATGAACTTTCCCTATTGCTTCACATATGGAAATACATAATTCTAACGCATCAATAATTGAATACTCATATAAACCTATATTTGATAGGACTCTCCCAGATGCCATAAGTGATACAGAATAGAATGCTCCTGTCTCTTCTGAGAACCCTGAACAGCATGGCGGAGGCAGCGAACTCTCTAAATTTTGTGATGCAAAAACTATGTGTTTAGCCTGCCCCTTACAAAACAGAGCTAATAATTGATCGTATTGTTTCTTTGCATCTACACTGGTGAATTCAAATTTATTGTCTTTGGTACGTGTTATCTGATCATCTAGTTTCTTGGGGTAAAATTCTTTGATAATAACATCACAGGGTGGTACTTCTTGGTTCCCCACCATCTTGTTTTGAGTGCCCTTATAAACAAGGCAGCTTCCGCCGCTGGACAGCTTTTTCCGAATTGTAACTTTATAAGTGTTTGTAATCTCGTTTTCAGTATCCTTATCGATTATGGTAAGTTCAAATCCATTTTTAGGGATATCGAGAGCAACTCTTTTATCTTCTGTGTTGGGTTCGTTATTCATAGGTGGCCTCTTATTCTACCCGTTTATCGTCTTTCCATTCGCCTTCGTATTCTATTGTTCCGTCTGGTTTGTAAAGGATTCCGTGACCGTTAAACTTGCCATCAATAAATCCTCCTTCATATACAATGGAGCCGTTTTTACGATATATCGTTCCTTTACCATTAGCCTTTTGTTCTTTGAATTCTCCTTCTAGGTATGAACCGTCCGTAAAATGATAAATCCCTCTGCCGTTAGTTTGGTTTTCTTTGACCTCGCCTTCATACCATACTGAACCATTTTCATAATAATATGTTCCTTGGCCGTTTGGATGATTGTCTTTCCACTCTCCCCTATACTTTACTGAACCATTTGGATAATATATAACTCCTTCTCCATGACGTTTGTTATCTTTCCATTCGCCTTCATAAGAATAACCCTCATCATAATAGTAGGTTCCTTTTCCGTTTAGACAGTCGTCTTTCCACTCTCCTCTATACTTTACTGAACCATTTGGATAATATATAATTCCTTTTCCATGACGTTTTCCATCTTTCCATTCGCCTTCATATTCAATGGAACCGTCTTTACGATATATCGTTCCTTTACCATTAACCTTTTGTTTTTTAAATTCTCCTTCTAGGTAAAAACCGTCCTTAAAATGATAAATCCCTCTGCCGTTAGTTTGGTTTTCTTTGACCTCGCCTTCATACCATACTGAACCATCTTCATAATAATATGTTCCTTGGCCGTTTTGATGATTGTCTTTCCACTCTCCCGTATATTTTACTGAACCATTTGGATAATACAGAATTCCTTCTCCATGACGTTTGTTATCTTTCCATTCGCCTTCATAATAATATCCCTCATCATAATAGTAGGTTCCTTTTCCGTTATATTTGTCATCTTTCCATTCGCCTTTATAAATGACGGTACCATCTTTAAGATACAGTGTTCCTAGGCCATTTCTTTTATCGTCTTTCCACTTTCCCTCATATAAGAGATTATTTACATAAAAAGACCCTAGGCCATTACGCTTACCACCCGCCCATTTGCCTTCGTAACAAATAGAATCATCATCATAGTATAAGGTTCCTAAACCGTTTTGATAGCCTTCTTTCCATTCGCCAATATAATATGTGCCATTTTCAAAATAGTAAACTTCTTGCCTGTGATGTGTACTTTTCTTATGTTTCCCGGTGTTTTTAACATTTTTATATGCTATGGTTAACTTATCAAATAAGCCATCCATTTCATCTTCATTCCTAGATATAATAGGTTTTTCTTCTGAAAACACAGCCAATTGTTCTGATAACTTATCCAAGCCCTTAACTATACTCTCAATACCAATTACTTTAGAATAGATATCAAATAACACTCCCTCGTTATTCTCTATACCTTCTTTAAGATCATTGTGTCTCTCTTCCAAAACGATATTGAGATTTTTTACCTCTTTAAGTATTGTTGCTGATATAGCCTTATCCTTAAGTTCCTCCAATTTTCTTGTTAAATCTTCAGTTGCATCAATACTTCCATACCAGCTCTTTCTTTCATCAGGCTGCTTGTCAAGTATACTGATCATAAGTTTATCCAATTCTTGGATAAAACCATCGTCTGTCAACGCTTTTGTTGTATCTTTAAGTCTTATGCTGGCTTTCCACTCAAATCCTTTCTTAATCGCTTCGAGTCCGATTTCATAGGGATTTTTACCAGTTAACAGATAACAGAGCACTGCTCCAATAGAAAAGATATCTGTATGGTATCCTATCTTGCTCGTGTCTTTGTATCCTATTCCACTGACCAGCTCCTGCTCAGGTGCTGAATATCCTTTAGAATAAGAGCTAAACCTTATTCCACCTTTGGGCTGCAATGTGTCAAAATCAAACAGATATGCCTTGTTGTTTAAGACAAATATATTGTCCGGTTTAAGATCAAGGTATAATCCACATGAACATGGATAGTTTTCAATTACTCTTCCTTGCTTATCTTTTATGTCTTTACCTTTATGTACTTTCCCTATTGCCTCACATATGGAAATACTTAATTCCAGTGCATCAATGATCGAGTACTCATCCAGATCCACATCAGATAAAACTTTTCCAGAAGCCATAAGAGATACCGAATAGTATGCTCCTGTCTTTTTGGAAATGCCTGAACAAAGCGGCGGCGGTAAAGCGTTCTCTGAATTCTTAGAAGCAAACAATATATGTTTGGCCTGTCCCTTGCAAAAACGAGACAATTCCTGTTCGTATTCGTTTTTGGTTTCTTCATCAACGAATTTCAGTTTAAATAATCCTTTGGTTCGGGTTATCTTTTCGTCCAGTTTCTTTGGATAGAACTCCTTGACTATTACATCCCAGGTAACTTTCTCAGCATCAACACTTTTGCTTTGTATGCCCTGATAAACCAGGCAGCTTCCACCGCTGGATATCTTCTTTTGTATCGTAATCTTGCATGAATTGATATTTCTGCTGTCAGTATCCTTATCAAAGATTGTCAGTTCATAACCTTCAGGAAGAGCAACTCTTTTATCTTCTGTGTTGGGGTCGTTATGCATAGGTGGCCTCTTATTCTACCTGTTCATCATCTTTCCATTCGCCCTTATACCATACGGAACCATCTTTGCGATATAAAGTCCCTTGGCCTTCACGTTTGCCGTCTTTCCACTCACCATCATATTTGACGGTTATTCCATCGCTATAGTAACAGCAGCCTATTCCATTAGGCATACCTTCTTTATGATCACCCTTATATAGCACTGTCCCATCCACCATATACGTTGTACCTTGACCATCGGGTTTATTGTTTTTCCATTCACCTTCATACAAAACCGAACCATTCTCACGATAGTAAATTCCTTGGCCGTGACGTCTTCCTACATTAAAACCACCTACATAGCAAATGGAACCATTTTCATAATACTCTGTACCATTTCCGCTCATAAGCTTACCTATAATAAACACGGCTCCGTTTTTGCGGTATCCGGTTCCTTGATAAGGCCGCCCATCTTTAAACTCTCCCACAAAAAAAGGGGTTCCACATTCATAGTAAAGTGTTCCTAGTCCGTGATACTTTTTACCCTTCAATTCGCCCTTATATCTAACGGATCCATCTTCGTTATAATATGTTCCTAGACCATTAAACCCGCCATTTTTCCATTCACCTTTATACCAAACGGAACCATCTTTTCGATACATTGTGCCTAAACCGTGACGGTTCAGTACTTTCACTTCACCAACATAATAGCTGCCAGTTTTATAATGGAATGTTCCATAGCCATTAGGTTTGTCATCTTTCCATTCGCCTTCATATATAATAAAGCCATCACTATCATATAGTGTTCCTTGACCGTGACGTTTTCCATCTTTATGTTCTCCCTTAAACCAAACTGTTCCATCTTCATAATATAATGTACCTTGGCCATTAATCTTTCCGTTTTCCATCCTGCCCTTAAACTTTAGTTGATAGCTTTCAGGATACCACCAATGAATATCACGAAAATCTGAAAATAGAATCATTCGATATTTATTCAAGATGTTTCGGATTTTTCTTTTGTGATCGAGGCTTTTTTGGGGGGGAATTGAAACACTTTGTTCAGATGCTTTATTTGCATTCTCTTCGAGAGTATGAGATACCTCATTTTTGTTGTCTGTTAATATCTTTTTGAAATATCCTTCAATAACAGCATTCAACTGCTCACTCATGACATCCATTTTGTCATTTAGAGAAACATAGGCATTGTTTATGCTATCATTCAATATTGCTTGTCCCTTTTTTGAAGATGTATAATTTGCAATTCGTACAAGAAAACGCAAATCTCTTATCAACATATCAACAGGAAAAACATCATTACTCATCTGTTCATTGCTGCAAATAAAGCTGTTCATTCGCTTATCAGCATCTTCTTCCAGCATTGACATCATCAGCCTATCAAGTTCATGTATGAACTCGTCATCTTCCAAGGCTTTAGTTGTGTCATTAAGTCTTATGCCGGTTTTCCAATCAAAGCCAGCCTTTATCGTTTCAAGCCCTATTTCATACGGGTTCTTGCCGGTCAACAGATGACACAATACTGCGCCAATAGAAAAGATATCCGTATGATATCCGATCTTTGATTCATCCTTGTATCCTATGCCTTCAACTATTTTTTGCTCTGGGGCTGAATAACCTTCTGAGTATGAACTGAACTTTAGACTTCTTCTTTTCTGAACCGTATCAAAATCAAACAGATACGCCCTGTTGTTCAAGACATATACATTATCAGGTTTGAGATCCAGGTATAATCCATTTGAACATGGGTATTTTTCTATTATTTCTCCTTGTTCATCTTTTTTATTTTCTCCCCTATGTACTTTCCCTATTGCCTCACATATTGAAACGCACAGTTCCAAAGCTTCAACTATTGAGTAGTCCTCAACAGCCATATTCTCTAAGACCTTTCCAGGCATAAAAGGAGATACCGAATAGAATGCTCCTGTTTCTATCGAAGTTCCTGTAATAGATGGCGGTAGTAAGGCATTTTCAGGGTTTTTATAGGCAAAGAAAATGTGTTCAGCTTGGCCGCTTTTAAAACCTTCCAGTCTATTTTCGTAGATTTTTCTGGCCTCTTCATTGGTTATTTCTATCCTTGTGCCGTTAATACGTTTGATTTGGTCTCTAAGACTGGATGGATAAAACTCTTTAATTATCACATCACAAGGCTGTGCTTTTTGGCCGCCAACACTCTTGTTTTGGATGCCTTGATAGACAAGGCAGCTTCCGCCGCTGGAGATCTTTTTCTGAACCGTCACAAAATAAGTGTTAGTAATTCCCTTTCTAACATTCTGATCAAGGATTGTCAGTTCATATCCTTCTTTCGGGATATCGAGAGCAACTCGTTTATCTTCTGTGTTGGTTTCTTTATTCATATAAGGCCTCTTATTCTACCGGTTTGCCGTCTTTCCATTCGCCTTCGTATTCTATTGTTCCGTCTGGTTTGTAAAGGATTCCGTGGCCGTTGCGCTTGCATTCTGCCCATTCGCCATCATAGGTTCTGCCATCGGAATAGTGCATTACACCATGACCACATATCTTTCCATTTTCCCAATGACCTTCATAAGAATCTTCAGGGTATTCATTTTGGTTTTCTTCACTATTTTCAATGATCAACATTTTGGCATCACCAAAATACACGGTACCTTCGCCATGCTTCATGCCGTTATGCACTTCACCGCTATAGACACTGCCATCCTGATAATAAAATGATCCCTGGCCCTCAGGGAAATTATCTTTCCATTCACCTTCATACCAAACGGAACCATTCTCGTAATAAGCTATTCCTTGTTTATTACGCTTGTCATCTATCCATTCGCCCTTATACCAAACAGTACCGTCTTCGTAATAGGCTGTTCCCCGGCCATTGCGCTCCCCGTTTTTCCAAGTGCCTTCATATTTGACGTTGCCATTCTCATAATAAATAGCACCTTGGCCGTTTCTGTTGCCGTCTTTCCATTCGCCTTTATACTTAACCGGGCCACTCTCATAATAAGATGTTCCCAAGCCATTACGCCTATCGTCTCTCCATTCACCTTCATAAACAACAGAACCACTCTTGTAGTACTGAGTCCCTATTCCGTTTGCTTTGGATTCAAAGCTCTCTCCTCTATAAACTAAATGCCCCTCATTGTCATATATGGTTATCTGCTTTTCTTCGTTACTCATAAGCGGTCTCCAAGTCGGTTTTAAGATCATTCACAATCAAAAAGGCAATCAATTTTCCTTTATTTATTATAATATAGCCAAATTAAAATGGTGAGAAGAAATACTATGTCTTCCCACCATCCGCAGTTAACTGTTTCTGAACGCCTCTCTCCTGTCTTTGAAAGCCATGATGGCTTTCTTCTTCAGTTCATTTTTCGCATCCAGCCATTCATAGTATTCTTTCCAAAGCGGATAACTGTGAAGAGCTTCTTCATCCTGCTTTGAAGGATATAGTGTCATATTGATCACCTGATCGTCTTCATAGCGGAAAATGTAAATAAGCGCTTCTTTCTGACCGTCTTTTCTCTCTCGGGCAGTATATCCTTCTATGTTTCCGGTACAGACATACACCTTTGTTTTCTTGGCGTTATCAGCCTTTTCTTTCTTTTCTGCAAGCTTCATTCTGTTTTCGGGATCCATAATTTCCCTTGAAGAACCGGGTCTGCAGCTCAATACTTTAAGATTTGTTTTTAATCCAATGGTATTGGATAAAACATATTCTTTTCCGGCAGGATCATTATCCGAAAACATTCCGCCATCATTAATGCATCTGTACGGAACTGACCAAACAGGAGTTCTCTTACCGTCAGTAGTGGAGTTGATGATAAATACAAACGGAACTTTGATGTTTTCCGGTACGGTGCTGTAATATTCGAGGGGGATATTCAGGAGTTTTATCAGCTCGAATAAAGTATTGCCGTCGCCGAACTTTTCGGTCTTTTCTCCTCTGAGCCATGCCTTATAGCCTTCCTGGAAAGTGTCCTGGGTTTCTTTACGCCACATTTTTGAGCCAAAATACTCACGATTGAAGTCTGAAAAAGCCAGCATCAGCTGATGATCAACCTGATCATAGTAATCGGCTTCGGTAATGATACCGTTTCTGTAGTCTTCTGCTAAACCGATGATCTTCTCTAATTTGCTGTTCTTCATATGACACCTCGTTTTTGTTGATAACCCATTCTTGCATGCGTGTTCTGCGCAGCGGAAAATCAATGTCCTCTCGGTGGAAGAGCCGGCGCTCTGGGCGGCAAAGCAGCAGCAACCCTGCGGGAAGCATTAGAACGTGAATAGCCTGAATCTTTTGCATAGATACAGCTTGGATCAATGGTCGGGAATCTCTTTTCACGAACACCCTTCTTGTGCCAGGCTTCCATGCTGTAGTTGGCCATGCTGTCATAACGGGTAACCGACGGATCGTGGATCATGTCACGCACCAGCTTATCAACGGTTGTGATAAGTGAGCTCTTAAACGGATACCATGTATCTATACAGGCCTTTCCGGGTGTTGATGTAAATACGTTAGGGCTTGCAAGGAAATGATCGGGAGCATAGAACGCCTCCACTTTTACGAGAGGATATCCCATCTTAACTGCTATGGTTGCAGACATCGATCTGCAGGGCTTGGGATCCTCGTCATCCCCGGAAGTCAGATAATGTGACGGAGCATTTACTGTCACTTTAAACCTCATGGCTTCACCTGCTTCAGGCCTGATCCTGGAGAAAGTAACAACATCGGGATTATACTTCTTAATAACCTCCGAATAGTCATTTTTGACCGCTTCTAAAGAGTCTTCCGTATTCACGGATACTGTTCTCTTGATTCCGTTATCGTCTGTAATGTTGGCTGAATAATTCATAAAACACCTCCGTATGGATTAAAGCTTTGTAATGTTATGTATCTGCGTATGATCTTCGCTGAAAGCGAACGTCATTGTTATCATCTTGTCCGAGTCAAAGCAGTCAAAAGCACCGTTTCGGTTAAGAACACTGATATGTGCGCCCAAAGGATACCCGAGCTCGTATAAGGTCATGTTCATCATCTCTTTGGAATTGTCTTTAGTAAAAGCATTTATACCTTCTCCATCACTTGAGATAATGCTGTTTTTTGCAATAATCCCCTTTGATGGGCATTCCGGACAAACAAGAGACTCTTCACTGAGCCTTCCTTCATGTTTCATCAGATTGATAACCTTTCCACAGTATCCGCATACTCCCCTCAAATAGAACTTTGAGTAGGAAGTGTTGTTATAGTTCAGCATGTGAACCTGGATCTCAAGGTCACTGCAGCCTGTTTTCTGCTCAAGCTGTTCAAACATGTTTTTCAGTGTCACGTTCATTACGCTTCCTGAAAGCCAGATAATATCCTTAGGCGGTCTTATTGAACATCCGGGACAATCTTTCTTGACGATCGGGTATGATGTTGCCAGGCCCAATGAAGGATAGGCCGTATAAGAGATCCTCCGGTTCATAACATCGGGAAGACCGATAATATCAGCTCTAAGCTGCTCCGCACAAAGATGGGCAGCCATTGAACTGGCCAGATTCGATGTTCTTATTATTTCATTGCTCCCGTTGATTCTTCTGATCATGGGGCCTACACAGGAATGTCTTTCCATGCCGTTTTCAAGCCAGCTCTCATCCATAAGGCAGCGGATGCAGAACTCTTTATGGTCCAGAATGACACTCTCTGCCTTCTCATCATAAGTCCCGCACATTATCACCTTGGGACGTCTTTCTTCAGGAAGCTGCTTGATCAGCTCGTCAAACAAAGCTTTTGCGGCATAATTGTCAACTGCAAGTATCACGTACGTATAATCAGCAAAAGCTTCAGGACCGAAATTGCAGATGTCGCTGTCGATACCGTTTGACGTACAACCTTCATCAAGCAACGGCTTAACGCGCTCGGCAACACACTGTGCCTTGTTGCGTCCGGCATCATCCGGAGTTCTAACAAGACAACTGTGCTTGGCAGCGTTCTCGATCGTAAAACTGTCAAAATCGATTACATCCGGAGAAAGGCCCATCTTGGCAAAGTACTCCATCAGATATGTTCCGACAGCACCGGCTCCGATAATGCATACCCTAATACCGATAAACTTCTCTCTGTATTCTGATAACTTCAGCGGATTATATAACTTATCACTCATTGCTTTATTTCCTTTATGTAAAGATCGGTTTTCCATTACTCTTAAACTTGTGTCCTTTTGAGCATACGTAACATTGATTATTCCTATCCCACTTGATCAGCTGGCTCATGCCGGGTTTATTCCGCTGCCTGTCATACGGACAGCACGGAAAATCAATTGGGGTGACACCATTGGGCCCCGCGTTGGCACTGATCAATGAGGGGGAAATATCGACCGGCCTGCGGGGAAGCCCTTTGGCGACAGTACGCTTAGCCCTCACGGGTGAAGAAGCGCGAGGGGGCAGCGGCGGATGGTAATTGTTCCTTGTTCTTCTGTGAAATGTTGTTGTAGTAGTTGTTGTGCGGCGGGGTGTCACCGCATGATTGTTCTGATTCTGGTTACTGTCTTTGTTCTTGCTCTCTGTAACTATGAACAGGACTGACAATGCCAGAAACAGAATTATTCCTATACTTATGCAGATCATCCCAATGTCGTTCATAGTCTCACCTTCTTTACTTTATTGATTCCAAAATTACTCCTTTTCTCCTGTTAAGCCGGCCACGGTTGAATCATCTCCGACTTCCAGAACATCCTTGTCGATCAGACCGAACTCATCCACAGTCATTTTTGTATCGCTGGTTGTCTTGCCGGTTCTCTTGTTGGTGAAGTTCACTCTCTTTTCACCAGGCTTGATCCCGATATCACTTGCATACCCTTCCAGCAACTGTCCAAGAGTATTGTTTCCGTATACTCTTGCCTGAGGGAAGGTAGCTCCGGACACCTGGCTTTTCAAACAGATCTCAATAATTTCGTCGTTTGCATAATCCATATCGTCATCCTCCTCTGTATAGCCGGCGACGCCGGAATCATCTTCGATCTTGAGGACATCACCTGAGAAGAGACCAAACTCCTCTACTGTCATGTTCTTATCACTCGTTGATTTGTTTGTTCTGCTGTTAATAAATATGATCTTTTCGGAGTTGGGATCTACGCCGATATCCGTGGCGTATCCGTCAAGCAACTGCCCCAAAGTGTTGTTCATGTATGCTCTGGCCTTAGGGAAAGTTGCTCCTGAACCATCACTTGTAATTGCGATCTCAATGACCTCTTCTGCTGCATCCAATAATCCGTAAATAGGTTCGTTTGTCATGTTCTTATCCTCCTTATGCTGCTCTCTCGACTAAATAGTTGTCTACGACTTTGTTTAAGTGATCCATCATTCTTTCAAGTTTCATTGAACGTCTACCTCTATAGTTATTTGCTTTCCACCTCTTCATATCTCCTAAACTCTTTCCGTTCTTGAGCTCGTTATAGAGAAGCCCGTTGTGACGGTGATACATCAGGTATTCACGCTGTCCGGAAAAGTCAATAAAGATATTGAATCCGTGTTCTTGTCCTGCGTTTTCTGCTACTACCTTAATGTTGTTCTCTTTCCTGCACATGTTCGTTACCTCCTTGTTTTCGCTTTAGAAATATCTAATCATCTCTTTTTCCGCTGGCGGGATCTCAGTGTCCGTCTTTTCCTGGTCTGATTGCCCTTCGTAGTTAGAGAATAACCGGGGCTGTTTTTCTGACGGAAAGTCAATGTCTGTTTTTCACCTTTTGTCTCAAGTTGCTTTACACTTCCGGATAGTATCACCAGCCTTTTCTCCTTAAGGGAATTCAATGTCCGCTTTTTGAGTCTTATAGCATCTTCCCTTGTGATGATCCCCATCAGCTCTTTGTTTATGCACCTTAAAAACCTTCTCTCATGCTCGGCATCGAGGAAGTAGTATCCGATATTTGCTATATCTTCGTGTGTTATAAAAACCTGGTCACTCATTATCATGTCTCCTTAAGCAGCCGCCTTATACATAGGCTTTTTGCGCTTCTTTGGCCTCTGGATCCTTTTAAGATGCTTGTCAAACTTCTGATGAATCTCTTCGCAGGTATATCCTGCAAGGTGCATTGTCAGGATCTGCTGTATCTTAAGATCCTGTAATCTCCTGTTAGGTGAAGTGACCGATGTATAGCCTTCAAGGTTTATTGCTGAATTGTTCATACCCGGAGTTCCTCTATAAAGTGCCGGCAGATTGTTATTTACAAGAAACTCGCAGACTTTCATTCCGGTAAGGACCATAATCTGGTTAATGATCTTTCTTGAAGAGATATATTCCGGATAAGATTCGGCTTTATTGCTTGATGTTTTTTCATTAAGTGCGTTATACAGATTTTTAATCTCTTCAAGCTCATTCCAGACTTTGCGATACTTCTTTGACAAGTCTTCTGAAACAAAATAGAATTTCCCTGAATTCAGGATGCTGTCGATCTCATCGTAAACTCCGGAAATACGTGAACAGATCACAGCCTTTTTGATCTGCATCCTATATACTTCACCTTCAGAATCAATGCAAAAAATGAAAGCCATTACTTTTCTGCATTTACCGGGAAGCAAAGAAAACTTGTTCTGAGACAGTTCCGAGCCAAATAAAGAATTATATGTGTTATTACGGGATCTGTAGATTGCTGTACTATCCAGCTTGCTGCCCATTTTGGCTGAAGCGGCAACATCTGTAATATAAACACCAAGTTTCCATCCTCTATTTGTTTTAGTGATGCTGACAGCATCGTCGTGGCATTTACAATCACCATCATCGATGGTAAATACCTTGGTTCTCCTGTAATCTATCCTGTTGATCGAATGATTAACAACTTCAGCATTCCCGGTTATCTTGCGGATATTTGCATCTCCCATATCTGCCGCCTCCGATGTGAAACTTGAAACCTGACCTTCGCCTACGCCTTTAGGATATTTGGGCAGAACCCTGATAACGGGAACTCAATGTCTGTCTTCAGGATCTCTTCCCGGTTAAAGATTACGATGGGCGGTATTTCACAACGGAAAACGAATGTCCTTAAATATCAGTCAGCTCAAATTGTTCATAATAGAAGCATTCTTTATCTGTTTTTACGAGAGAAGATAACAACCATATAAAGGCTTGTTGCCGTTAGCCACCTACAGACTGAATCCGCGTTTTCGCATTTTTCGTCTGTAGGTTTTTCGAGAAAAAACCCATTCGGAGACCACACCTACAGATAAAAATAGACTTTTCTCGATTTTTATCCGTCGTTTTGCTGTTTGTAAGGCCGAAAAAGGCCAAAACCGACAGATAGAATCGGAACTTTTGCGATTTCTATCCGTCGGTCCCCCGTTTAACGGCCGGCCGCGCCCCGAAAATGACGGATAAGATCGGGATTTTTCGCATTCTTATCCGTCATGCCATCAAAAAGCCACCCGGGTGCGGGGCGCAAAACAAAAGCCGCCCCCGCATGAAGCGGGAGCGGCGAAGCTGAGCAATGTTCAGGGACAGGCCGGGGCTCAGCAGCCGCGCCACCACGCCTTTACAGCGTCACCGTCGCCACAAACTTGTCGCCTTCGCTCTTAACGTCGAGCTTAAATCCGAGCAGAACGAGGTTGTTCTCCGCGATCGCAAGACCTAAGCCTGAGCCGTAGTTGCGGCGGGACTCGTCGCCCTTGGCGAACGGCTGTTTCATTGCTTCCGCGTCCTCGACTGCGGATGCTGCGACATTGGATATCACGATCCTGGCGCTGTCTAAAGCAACGGAGATCTCACTGCCTTCCTTTG
>JAEEGL011511850.1_pt1 | contig 22125 bp, 13 predicted proteins | sample 9134231 | NCBI WGS metagenome assembly JAEEGL01 (sample SAMN16246548, study PRJNA631951) | gut metagenome | biome: gut microbiome; feature: rumen; material: fiber-attached | host: Bos | place: Iran: Karaj | collected 2018-10 | reverse complement strand
TTTATAAAACTTATTTTTATAGAATAGTTAAACCTTTAACTCTTAGAATAGAAGTTGATAAAGCTGTTCAACAAATGTGTGATTATGAAAATATTGTTGGTAAGGCTGCTGAAGATCAGAAAAGTTCAAGATTAAAATACAATAAGAATTTTACAGCATTTTCTAGAGAAATGGATAAGAAGTTCTATAAAAAGTATTTAGAAATTGATGAAAAAATAGCACGTAATTTACCAAAAAGAGTACAAAATAATCTATGGACAAGAATAATGAATAAGATTAGAACATATCTACAATATAATGAAAGAAAAATCTAATTATAAATAATCTTATTATTAAGTATTATAAGACTTTAGGAGAAATATAATGGATGATTTAGATGAAAAGATAAATAACACAATTAATGTTGTTTATTCTGTATTAGAAAAAAATAAAGACAACGAAGATATTCAAGAACCATTAGAAGATATTAAAAAATTAAAAGAAAAAAGAAATATTTAAAATGTTTAATAAATGTATGATAAGGAGAAATAACTGATGGCAGAAGAGGAACATGGAATTATTCCGAAACCTAAATTAAGTATATTTCAACAATTAAAGAAAAGATCTGTAATTAGGAGCATTACACAAGAACAATATGATTCAGGCAATGTTCCTGATTATTTAATTGGCGATATAGATGTATTATGTGCAATAGTAAGAAAGACACCAGAATATATTAGCAGATTGAGTATAGAACAACAAAAAGCAGTATTACAAATGGCACCGGATATATTTAGTAAATTACCTGCAAATAAAATAAGTATTAAAGTAAGTATTATCGAAAACTTCCCAGAATATATTGAGGGAATATTTAGTACTTTATCTATAAGTGACCAGATTTTAGTAATTGAAAAATATCCAGAATATATTACTAGACTTTCTAGTGACCATGCAAAATCTTTTGTTTTGACGAAAATCAAAGATTATGCATATGAGGCTAAACTTGAGGGAGCAAGATGTCTTAAATATTTGCCAAAGGAATTGCAATTTGAACTATTAACAAAAGAAGTAGAGTTTTATGAAAAAATGTACTTAAACAGAATTGACTTTACAAGAAATAAAGTTGATCCACGTTCTTTTATAAACTTTTTAGAATACTTTGATCAAGATGTTGTTGTTAATGCTGTTGAGACCTTACTTGGAGAAGCAAAGAAACAACAAGCATATTCTTGGCAAGATAAGAAAAAGAAAGTTCCTTTATTATCAGATATGATAATAGATAAATTACCAATAGAAACTCAAATTAAAATTGCAGCATTAGATAATGACTTTATTGAAAAAATGTCTATAGAAGCAGCTTTAGAACTTGCAAAACAAAATCCTATGGTATTTAAGATGTTAAGCCTTGAGGCTAAAGCAGAGCTTGTTAAACAAAGACCAGAATTTTATGAAATATTAAGTTTTGAAGAAAAAAGTAAAATGGCTAAAGAGTTTGGAGACATAAGAGATAGCATCAGTGAAGAGAGTAAAATTGTTTGTGATATAAACAGTGATCGTCAAGTAAGATCTACTGACGTTGAAGGTGTAAAAAGGGCAATATTAATTTTTAATGAATTTGGATATAAAGACCTTGTTAAATCATATTGTAGAGATGAAATGATGCTTGAAGAAATAGCAAGATTTAGTCCTATAACATTAAGAGTTTCTAGATATCATGATAACTGTAACGAAATAATTGATACTACTTTTAAGATTTTTAGAAAACAAACAGATAATCCAGAAATTCTGGAAGAATTAGATAAAGTTCAAAGTAATAAAAATAAAATTATAGAAGACAATATTGTACTTAGCAGTTTAGCAAAAGTTTTATTAAATAAGAAAGTAATGTCAACTGTTGATCCAAAATTAATAGCAGCATTTGTAAGAGAACAAAACATGGATACTCTAAAAGAAATAGTTGGAGCTGCATATGGTAAAACAGCACTTCAAATATTAAATGATAGACCATGGTTAACAGTAGAGCTAATTCCTAATTTAGATATATTTGATGAAGATGTAATTGAGAAATTTGGAATTGGAACGGTACATAGTTTTTTAACATATGACTCAAAATCACCATATATTATGGGTGAACTTGTAAGAAATCCGGGAGAACTAGATAAATTTGAACAATTTTCTAAAATCTGTGGAGAAAGATTTGATGATTCGGCATCAAATCTTAATAAGCAACTATTGCTATTTATGAAACACAGAGAATTCTTTAATAAACTAGATTTTTCAAACTTAACAGACAAACAAAAAACGAATCTTTTACTAATGGTAAATGATAGTTCAATGACTTATCGTGAGAACGAATCAACATGCATTGGATTTGGAGATGTAGAAGATTTAGAACATTATGATGAAAAAAGAAAAAAGATGTATGATGAATATGCAGAGGTAGCATCAACTGCTAATGAAATGAAAGATGCAATCATGAGAAGATTTTTTGGTATTCCTTATTATAGAGATTATGGTGATGCATACATTTCAAATAATATATCTGCAAAAGAGTTAGTAGAAGTATTTAATCTAGATACTTTTATTAATGATGAAAGAACACATAGTAGTGAATTGTTTTCAGGTAACGAATTAGATGTTCTTGAATTAATAAATATTATTTTAAAAATTAATGATGTAAAAGTATTAAAAGAAATATATAGAGCTTTAAGTGAAAAAGAAAAAGAGATTCTAAATCCATTAGAATTTGGTAGAACAAAAGAAAAAGTTCCGGAACAATATTCAAAAGAGTTAATAGATTCACTATTAACATTTGAACAAGCAAAACAGAGAGCTAGTAGCGGAGAAAATGGAATTTCATATATACAAGAAGATGATGGACAAGAAATTATAGAATTAACTGGTGCAGATTTTAGAATGCTAATACACAGTACTGCACAAGGTATAACAAACTCAGGTGTAGGAGTTCCAACTGGTGTAAATATTTCAGACATTTGGAAATATTTTGAAGATGGAATTAGTACTATTTCTGGATGTGTAATTGAAGGTGGTATGTTATCTTCGTGCCATAATATGGATAGAACTAATGGAGTTAATTTAGGTTTTTGCACAGTACCAGCAAAACAGATTTTAGGAATGTCACATTTTGATGCACATGTAACACATGATAGAAGATCATTAGACCCTTTCTTCCAATATGGTAAAGTACAATTTAATTACCCAGATGAATTAGTTAGAAAAACTGCAGCACAAATAGCAGGAATAGAAGATAATGATCCAATGCATTCTTATAACGAAGTTGCAATGTATAGAAACAATATACATATGAGAGAAATTGGAGAACAATCTTATGGTGGAAAAATAATGCCAGACTATATTGTTGTATATGGAACTATTCTTCCAAAACATAGAGAAGTTGCAAAGAGATTAGGAAAAGATGGAAAACCACTTCCAATAATAAGAATTGATATGGAAAGATATAGATATAATCCAAATACTAAAACATATGGTGGATTATATACTAGAGCATATCAAAAAGAAGATCATACTGCTACAAGAAGTAGTGGACCAATTGTACAAGAAACGAGAGATATGCTTGAAAAATAAGGAAAAAACATAAAAAATATAGTATATTAAAAAAATTAAGAAAAGCCTTGCGAAAGAAGGCTTTTTTTGATATAATAATGGAATGTAAAACTTTACTAGAATTTATGCAACAAAAAATTTCTTTTAAAGGGAGAGAATAGTGGAAAAGTATACCATATTTAATCAAGTAATAAATGTTTTTAAACATATTGATAATTCAAAATTAACAGAGCAATCAATTAAATCAGAAGGTAAAAACATTCGTATTGAACCAAAGATTTTTTATGATATGATAAATGACAATTTGAAAATTGAAGTTAAAGTTGGAACTGACACTATGTATAAAGTGAAAAATCTTCCAGAGTTTTATCAACGATTTTTAAATGGAGAAAACTATAAATATGGTCCAAAATTAGAATTTGTACATATAAAAGAAAATATTGATAGTGATAGCCAAAGTATTTTAGACTATGTTTTAAAATATGCTGAGATTATTAAATATGCAAATGAGACATCAAACGGATATGAGTATTACACCAATAGACTTGGAGAAGATGCTATTTTAATATCTAATAGTGGAATTGATGAATTATTCCAAGCATTAGAAAATAAAACAGTTGAGATGGAATCAGAGAGTGTTTCTAAATTGGTAACATTTACATCTGAGGAGCCTGACATCCAATTCGTAATTAAAAAGAAAAATGAAGATGAGTATACATTAACATGTAATGTATATGATTTTAAGATGTTTGAAGGAAAAGAGTATAATTACATATTAATAAAGAACAAGATATACAGATGCACAAAACATTACTCAAGCACAATAATAGAATTAATGTCTACATTTAAAAAGAACTTTGTAAAAAGCATAGTTATTCCAAATAAGAAACTTTCAATGTTTTTTGCAAATGTAGAACCATATATAAAAAAGAATTTAATAATAAATGAAAATGATAAAGAAGACATTTCTGATTATAAACCAGCAAAATTACATGCAAAGATGTTCTTAGATTATGATGAGAAAAATTATCTAATTGCACAAATAAGGTTTATGTATAATGAAGTAGAATTAAACCCATTAGACTTATCAGAAAATATAAAAGTACCAAGAAATGAAGTTGAAGAAAATAAACTTTTAAATATGCTTGTTCAAACAGGATTTTTATTAGATCAAAAAAATAAGCATTTAGTATTGACTGATGATGATAAAATCTATGAGTTTTTATCATCTGAGATGGAAGACTATATTAAGAAGTTTGAAATTCTTGCAACAGATAAATTCAAAGAAAGACAAATAAGAAAATCAGAGAATGTTTCTATTGGAGTAAAAATAGAAAACAATCTATTAGATATTGACTTTAGCAAATTTCATATATCTGATGCAGATATTCAAAAGATAATGGAAAAATATAGATTAAAGAAAAAATATTTCAGATTAAAAAGTGGAGAGTTTTTAGAATTAGAAAATAATAAAATTATTGAATTCTTGGAGAGCATAACAAGAGATATTGATATTAGCTATTCTAAAATTAAAGATGGTACACTTTCTATTCCAGTATATAGAACTTTCTATTTAGAAAAGATTCTTGAAAAGAATCAAATAAGAGCTAATAAAAATGATAAATATGAAGACTTTATCGACAAGTTTTCAAGAGATATTAATGATGAAGAGTTAGAATTACCAAAACTATTAAAGGCATCATTAAGAGAATATCAAAAAGTTGGATACAATTGGATGAAGACATTAGATGAGTATGGATTAGGTGGAATACTTGCAGATGATATGGGACTTGGAAAAACTGTACAGTTATTAACAGTTATTTGCTCATATGTTGAAAACGAGAAAAAACCAAAGCCAAGTTTGGTAGTATGTCCAAGTTCATTAGCCTTAAACTGGCAAAACGAAATTGATAAATTTACAAATGGAATTAAATCATTAGTAATTCATGGTACATTAGAAGAAAGACAAGCTCAAATAAGAAAACTAAATAAATATAATGTTGTAATTACTTCATATGAATTATTAAAACGTGATTTAGAAGAATATAAGAAATTAGATTATAACTTCAAATATATTATTGCAGATGAAGCTCAATATATTAAAAACAATAATACTAGAAATGCAAAAGCAATAAAAGAGATGAAAGCAGAAACAAGATTTGCATTAACTGGAACACCTATAGAAAATTCTCTTTCAGAACTATGGTCTATATTTGACTTTATTATGCCTGGATATTTGTTCTCATATAAAAAGTTTAAAGAGTTATATGAAACAGCAATAGTAAGAGGTGATGATCCATATACATCAGAGAGACTTAAGAAGCTAATAAATCCATTTGTTCTTCGTAGAATTAAGAGTCAAGTATTAACAGAATTACCTGATAAAACAATTAGTGTATTAAACAGCCAAATGGGAGACGAACAAAGAGATGTTTATATGTCTTATTTAGCTCAAGCTAAAAAGGATGTTAGAGAAGAGATAAAAGAAAATGGAATTGAAAGAAGCCAAATCAAGATTTTAGCATTGTTAACAAGATTGCGCCAAATATGTTGTCACCCAAGTTTGTTTATTGAAAACTACAAAGGTGAAAGTGGAAAACTTAACCAGTGTATTGAAATTGTTAAAGATGCAGTTGATTCAGGACATAAGATTTTATTGTTCTCAGGATATACATCTATGCTTGAAATAATAGAAAAGAAGTTGCAGGAAGATAATATTAGATATTCTAAGCTAACAGGACAAACAAGTGTTAGTGAAAGAGTTGACTTAGTTGATGAGTTTAATGAGAATCCAGATATTAAAGTGTTCTTGATTTCATTAAAAACAGGAGGAACTGGACTAAATTTAACTGGTGCTGATATGGTAATACACTATGATCCATGGTGGAATTTATCAGCAGAAAATCAAGCAACAGATAGATCTTACAGAATAGGACAGAAAAAGAATGTACAAGTTTATAAGCTGATTACTAAAGATTCAATAGAAGAAAAAATATATGAATTGCAAAAGAAGAAAGAAATGTTAATAGACAACATGCTTTCTACAAATCAAACATTTATTAGCAGCTTAAGTAAAGAAGAAATTTTGAAGCTATTTGAATAGATCAAAAAGTGTCACATTCTTGTGGCACTTTTTGAGAAAGAGGGAAAAAGTGAATAAAGAAGTTGTTGTTATTGGTGGAGGACTTGCTGGTTGTGAAGCGGCCTATCAAGTTGCAAAAAGAGACATAAAAGTAAAGCTATATGAAATGAAACCTGAGAAGTTTTCACCAGCACATGAAAGTGAAAATTTGGCAGAGATTGTTTGTAGTAATTCTTTTAAATCAAATTTACATACAAATGCATGTGGATTATTAAAAGAAGAACTACGTTTATTAGATTCGCTTTTAATAAAAATAGCAGATGAAACCGCAGTACCAGCAGGACAAGCTCTTGCAGTTGATAGAGAAATGTTTTCTAAAAGAGTAACAGAAGAAATAGAAAAAATAGAAAATATTGAAATAGTTAGACAAGAAGTTGGAAAAGACATTAGTCTAAAACAACTAGCAGAAAACAATATAGTTATAATTGCAACAGGTCCACTTACATCAGATAGTTTATCAAAAGAAATATTAAACTTGACAGGTGAAAATGATTTGCATTTTTATGATGCAGCAGCACCAATTATTTCAAAAGAAAGTATTGATTTTAACATTGCCTTTTATGGTAATAGATATGATCAAGAACGTCCAAAAGAAATGGATGTTGAAGAATGGAGAAAACTAAATAATAAGCAAAAAGAAGAGAAAGAAGATACTTCATATATAAACTTACCAATGAGCAAAGATGAATATGAAGTCTTTTGGCATGAGCTTACAAATGCAGAAGTAACCCAGCTACATGAGTTTGAAAAAAGAGAAATATTTGAAGGATGTATGCCAATAGAAATAATGGCAAAAAGAGGAATAGATACATTAAGATATGGCCCACTTAAGCCAATGGGATTTACAGATCCAAGAACAGGGTATAGACCATATGCTGTTGTACAATTAAGACAAGATAATGAGAGTGCAACAATTTATAATATGGTTGGATTTCAAACAAATCTAAAATATGGGGAACAAAAAAGAGTATTAAGACTAATACCAGGACTTGAGAATGCAGAGTTTTTGAAATATGGTGTAATGCATAGAAATACATATATTAATTCACCACAATTATTGGACAATACGTATTGTCTAAAAATAAATAACAATATTTATTTTGCAGGTCAAATTACTGGAGTGGAAGGATATGTTGAATCTATTTCTTCAGGATTAGTAGCTGGCTTAAATGCTATAAGTCAAGATAAGAAAATTGTATTTCCAAAGGAGACAATGATTGGAGCTTTAGCAAATTATATTGCAAGTGAAAATAAGAATTTCCAACCAATGAATGCAAACTTTGGAATTCTTCCAGAGATTGAGAACAACAAGACGAAAGATAAAAAATTAAAATATGGAAGATTAGCAGATCAAGCTTTAAAAGAACTAGAATATTACAAAAATATTATTTTTTAATTACAAAACAATTAAATTTAACATTTTTCGTATTTTATATGTTAAATTATAAAATAGCATAGGTATAATAGATGCAAAAAAATTATAAAAAACAAAAAGAAAAAACGAGGTAGATGTAATGGATAATATTTCAGATGAAGCTAAAAGAGTAATTGACCTTTTAAAAGATACAATTATTTTAACTAATCCAAGTGAAGCAACAGTAGATGATTTAAATAAATATTATGATGCTTTAGAAAAAGAAGTTGAAACTATTCCATCAGCTAAATTATTTAAAGATTATAGAGAACAATGGACTATAAGGAACGGGTTAATTGGTGTTTATATATCATTAAAGGCAGCAATAATTTGCAAAGATAATGATTTTATAAAATTAAGTTCAGAAATAAGAGGAATGATAGATGATATCGAAAGACAATTAAGCAATTTAGATAAAAGCCCTGAAGCTGAATTTGGTGCACCAGCAGAACAAGCTGAAGAAACAGATCAATCAAGAACAACTGGCTTTAGAGATGATCCTGTCCCAGTAGACCTACCATTTGATGATGATTTTGTATTTGTTGATGATGATGAAGAACTAGAAGGAACACCAACACCTGAACCTGTAGAAACACTTGGACCTATAAATATAGACGAAATAATAGACGATCCAGAAGAATATATAGAAGTAATAAAACAACAAATTAGAAATATAAATTCACCAAATAAAGGAAATACTTCAAGAACAAGATATGGTAGCAAGAATTTTACCAGTAGTACTGGTCCAATTTCACATATGTTTGGCAAACCAAAGACTATACTGAACCAAGAATTAAGTAATAATGACTTAAGAAAAGATGGATATCCTAGAATACCAGCATTAAGAAGTACAATAATAGAAGGACTAAGTGCCTGTGGAGTCACAATTTCAGTTGAAGAAGCTAATGACCTAATAAATAGAGCTGTTCGCGATGAAAATGGTGAATACTTTAGTACTATGATAAAAGATGGAAAGCAATATACATTACAAGTTACACCATGGATATATGGTACTAAGATGGACCAATCTGCACAAAAGGGTCATGCAAAAGTTATAATAATGGTAATTGATGGCGTACAACCAACAATAGAACCAACAATAGAACCAACAATTGATCCGACAATTGATCCGACAATTGATCCAACGATAGATCCAACACCAGAACCAACGCCTGAACCAACACCTGAACCAACACCTGATCCAACACCTGATCCAACACCTGACCCAACGCCTGATCCAACACCAGAACCAACACCTGACCCAACGCCTGACCCAACGCCTGATCCATCACCTGATCCAACACCTGAACCAACACCTGATCCATCACCTGATCCAACGCCTGATCCAACACCAGAGCCTACAATAGATCCAACAGTATTCCCAACAAGAAAACCAGGATTTGTTCATGTAAAGGATCCAATTCCAGAACAAACACCAGATCCTACACCGGAACCAACACCAGAACCAACACCAGAACCACCAAAACCAGTAAAGAGAATAACAGTAAGTGAAAAAACAGGTATTGCAACATTAGAACATGTTAGAGTTGATGAATATGGAAATGGTTTTAAATATAAAAAAGCAGAAACATTAGATAGTACAATGCTTACTAGAAAAGAGCAAAGAAGAATTAGAAGAACATGTAAACATATTATGAATGACAACCGTTTGGATGGATATGCTAAAAAGATAAATAGAAAATGTAATCCAATGATTTTAAGTTTGTTATATCAATCTGGAAGAATGGATATGTTAAAAGATTACTTAAAATCAGTTTATGATAAGTCTAAAGATAAATCAGATCTACCATTTGAATATGTGGTTGAAAGAGTGGATGATTTTGAACAACTAGCTCATAGCAGAACATTATCTCATACAAACAAAGCATTTATAAGAGATAATAAATGGCTAAAAACAGATATACCAGTTGTTAGATTCTTAGGAATTAAAAAAGTAATAAATGCAATATTACCTGGAATGGCTGGAAATCTATTCTTACCAAAGAATCAAACAAGAGCATTACCAGAGGGTAATGAGACACCTGAAGATAGAAGTGCAGAATTTGCAGAAAGCCAAAGAGTAGAAACAAGTAGACAACCTCTACCTGAAGAAGAAAATAATAGATCAGAAGAACCAGATGTAGTGGAAAATGATGATAGAGAAAATATCGAATAAAAATTAACACCCAGTGCAAAAAATGTGGATAACTCTAAATAAATTACAATATGATTACATAATAATTACAAAATAATTAAAAATAATTACAATTGCATTAAATGAAGCGATTGTAATTATTTTTATGTTATTATATAGGTAATAATTCTACAATTGTGTATAATGGAGGGAAAAATGTACCAAGAAACAGAAGAAAAATTTGGCGCAATCATGGCAGATGGTAAGATTTATAACTTAGACCAAATGCAGGTAGAAGAAATAAAAAATCTTGCTGATAGCTTAGAGGAACGTAAGAAATCGATTATGCATCAAATAAATCAAATATTGAAAAAGGGTTATTCATCAGAATTAATGGATGACTCTAATAACGATAACTAAAGAAAGGGGAGTAAAATGGGCGAAAAAGAAGAAACAAAACAACAAGACTCTGGAACTCTTATGCAGTTATTAGCCGAACTTGTTGAAATCGCCAAAGCACTTGCTCTTGCTAAACTTGCATTACGAAGTAAACAAGCAACAAAAGCGATAAAAACAAGAGTTGAAAGCGAAGGACAATATTTAAAAGCAATGGCTCGTGAATATGGTCGAGCTGCAAGAATATATGCCGATGATGAAGCGACAATAACCCAGGGTAAAAAAACTATTTTGTCAGATTACAAAGAAGCAGTCGAAGGCGTAGATGAACACTACGAAGGTCTGATTGGAGACAAAGTTCAATTGTCATCTGATTTAGAAACAGAATGGCATGTTTCTGTTAAAAGACAAAAAGAAATTGAAATGGCAAAAAAGAAAAAAGAAAAAGAAATAAGAGGTACTCCCGAATATCAACAATATTTACAAGAAAGAGATGCAGCTTTAGCAGAATTGGATGAGATACAAGCAGGCATAAAGGAAGGAACAACTGATCCAAGTGCACTAATAGCTTTAAAAGCAAAATTGGAAGATATAGAAAAGAGAAATCCATTGCATTCATATAATGTTGAGATGCAAGCTGAACAGAAAAAGAGAAAACAACTAGAAGAGAGAATGGATTTAGTAGATGGTGAAATAGAACAATTACAAATGGATAGACAATCTAAAATAGATGAACTTACTGGAACCAAGGAAAGTGATCTTGCAACAATACCAAAGAGAAGTCTATGGGAGAAAATAAGAGGAAGATTAGCAGGATTCTTCATTGGAGCAGATAAATATAGACAAGAAGTTGTACAGCCTTTTGTACAGAAAAAGATTGAAGAAGCAAAACAATTTGTTGAATCTACAGTAACAGAAACTAAAACAGGAACTAGAGAATGGCTTACAGGAATAATAGATGGTGCAACTCAGAAGAAGAGTGAAATAGATCATCAAATAGAGGCTATAAGTAGAGGAGAAGAAACAGGTGATAAAACATTTACAGAAAGAACAGCGGAAACACCAGAGCAAACGCAGCCAAACACAGCACCAGAGCTTGCGTAAACAATAAAAATATGATATAATATTCTAGAAAGTGTTATGTTAATTATTGGAGGTGAAACATAATTGGAAACAGAAGAGAACGAAGTTGAAAAAATAGCTGATACAATCGGCGAAATTCAAGATTCAATAACAGATGAAATGATAGAAAATGCAACTGAAGATGAATTAATTGAATATCTAAATAAAGTTGACGAATTAAACAGTAAAATGCAATTAGCAATTAAATTGAGTGATGACGAAAACGAAGAATAAACAATAAAAGTGTTAAAAAAATAATTTATATAAAAAGGAGGATGTAGTTTAAGAAAAACTACAAATAAAAAAATGGGAGTTAATAATTTTTCAAAAAGTGATTTAGTCGGAGACAGACTAACAGATTTGCTAAGTGAGTTAAGAACATTAGCAAATAATGGACAATATTTAGTTATTAGAGATTTCTTGATTCGTTTTGGAACAGAATTAAGAAAAGAAACATTCTTTGCTGAGCAATCAGGAAGAAGAAGTGTTGATGTTGATGTAACAGATGTAGATCCAGCTACAGGAGCAACAACACATTATGACGTTGCAGATTTAAATGATGGAGTTAGAAGAATTGTAGAACAATTAATGGTTACATTCAGTACTCCAGGTTTAGATCCAGCTGCAAGAGCAGATTTAGATCAAGCAAGACAAGCTTTTTCTGATTTTGTTGATCCAGTATTCCAACAAGGAAGAATGATGGAAGAATTAGCAGGACGTGGATTTAGTTCTGATGAATTCTTAGCTGCACAAGAAGAAGCTAATAAAGAAAGTGAAAAGAAAAGAAAAGAATATGAAGCTAGATTAAAAGCTCATAATGAATTAAAAGGAAAAATATTAGGGGATGAATATAAGACAAGTGAGAATCCTCCTAAATATGCTGTTAAAAATTTAGCAACACAAATTAATCATCGTAAAACAACAGATTCAAAATTACAATTAATAGGTGAAGAGTTAGATCATATTAGACAATGCTATCAAAATATAGCTGCAAATAATGCTGATACATTAATTTCAGATGCTGAAAAAGCTAGCAGAAATCAGGCTGAACAAAACTTAATTAATCAATTAGCTACTAATATCCATGGAGCAATTGGTGATATTGAAAATATGGATATGGGAGATATTGTACCAGGATTACAAAGATTAAAAAGTGCTTTAAGATCAGATGCTACAAGTGGAAATTATACAATCGACAGTGCAGAAATTGATGACTTTTTAAATACTACAGGTCCATCATTAGTTTCAACAAATGATGTTGCATTAGAAGCTGCATATAAAGAATTAAATCAAAGAGCTCAACAAACAGATAATAGAAATTCTGTAATTGCAGAAGGTATAATGACAGGTCCAGAAATGGATGTTTTAATGGATGTAGATCCTATTACTAATCAAACAACAGCTGCTGCAAGAGCTGCAATGGATGATTTTATTGTAAGATTAAATGAAAGAAGTAAAAATCTTAAGCAACAAGAAATTTATCATAAATCTGTTCAAGAATTAAGAACAGCAGGTGCTCAAAGATATAGAGAACATAGAGACAGAGTTGTACAATTTAGAAATGATACAAACGTTGAAACAAGACAAAGACAAAGAAGAAACCCAGATGGTACTCTAATGGTAGATAGTAGCGGAAACCCAGTAATGGAAGATGTTCAAGTTCATGTTCCAAATGCTGCTTTAAGATCTCAATATTTATCAGAAGCTGGATTTGATAGAAATGCAACAAGAGCATCATTAGAACAAACTAGATTAGACAGAGTAAGAAATGACTTCAACGGATATGGTTATAGAAGAAAGAGACAAGAGCTAGCTGCTAGAGGAATTGGAAACTGGTTTACAAGATTATTCCCAAGTGCATTAACAAATTCACTTAGATTAAATGCAGCAGAACAAGCTGAAGTTGATCAAGATGTAACAGATGCTGAGAATGCTGTAATAGATCCTAGATTCCGTACATATGCAACTGAAGCTCGTACATCTGCTGGCGAATTAGGTAAAGTTCGTGATAAACAAGAAAGAGCTAAAACATCTGCTCCAGTACAAGAACAAGTTCAATATGGTGCGTTTGATGTTGCAAGAAAACATAGAGGAGATATCAGTGAAAAAGAAGGATTAATTGACGAAATGAGTTCATTCTCTTATGAAGACGCAGGATTAAGACAAGCAATTGAATGGGGACTTGGAACAGATGCTCAAAGAGATTCAGCAAGAAGACACTATAATACTAGAGAAGAGACAAGAGACCATGCAACAAGAGATGGTGTAAATCAAGATCAATCTTATGCTGCAGAAACACCACATCATGAAGATAGAGATGGTGAACCAGATCTATAAAATTTGACTTAAAAAATGTTTAATATATATATAGGAGGATAAAAATGGAAGAGAACACAAATGAAGTTGAAAAATTATTACAAAGTTTAAGAGACGTAAGAGAGGTTTTAACACCTGAGAACATAAGTAACGCTACAAACGAACAATTACTTGAATATATTGAATTAACTAACCAAATTCAAGCTATGTTAATTTCAAGTATAGCAGTAAATGAGGAAGAATAATTAAAAGAGATGGAGACCAAGGGAGCTAAAAGAAGCATCTCTTGGTCTTTGTGAGGTGAAAAAATATGTATTTAACATTTGAAGAATTAAATAGAAGCTTAGATGATATTGTAAAGAGATTTGACCATCTAATTAAAAATGGAAGATACGCTGAAGCAATGGACATATTAAGAAGCGTTGCTGTACTTGTAGAAAGAACATATAAAGTTCCACTTGATAATAAAGATGATTATGATCATGTTTTTCATGAAGCATATAAGAAATTTAAAAGTAGACTTGATTATGGATCTGTTCCTACTCCAGAAAAAGCAAGCTTTTTAGCAATGGATTCGCTTCTTACTCAAATTTCTGACACTATATTTAAAACTGCAGAAGTAAGAGAAAAAGTTCGTTCAACTCCATATGGTAGAAGAAAATGGAAAGAATCTCTTGGAGAAAATATCGAAAGAAGCCAAGAAACAATTAAAGATTTAGAAAGAACAAAAGCTGCATGGGATGGACTAAAAATAGAGATATTTGGTAGTGGAAGTCCTGATCTTAATGAAAAAAGACAAAATGGAAAAGCTAGTGTAGTACTATTAGCAAGAATTAATCAAGCTCTTCAAAGAATAGAAGACTTAGAAAATGAGATTGCTGCACTTACTGGTAGCACAAATCCAAATAAAGATCAAATGATTCGTCAGGATGAAGCTGAAATTGCCAATTTAATAAATCTAATTAATCAATCAATTAATCAATTAGAAGGATATGGTGTAGATGTAAGTACAATTAGGAACATAACAGATAAATCTGCTATGACAAGAGCTCAAGCAAGAGCTAGAGTATCTGCATTAGAACCACCAACAAGATCTAATATGGTGAATGATTATACACAGATATTGAATAATCTTAAAGCTTTAAGAGCTAAATCTTCTGGATATGCATTCTTACAAGGGGTTGATTTAGATGCTATTGATCCAACCACAGATGCAGGAAGAGATCAAATTGACAATATTTGTGATAGATTCTTTAGAGAATACAAAAATATCAATATTGCAGTTGATCATGAACACCAAAGAATAGAAGGATGGGAACATCAAACAAGACAATTAGATGATGAAGAAAGAGTACTTTCAATTGATACAACAGATAGATCTCAGTTTGAAACCATGGATGATGCTACAAGAGCTAAAATGGAAGCAGAGCAAAGAGAAGCTCATGAAAACAATAGAGATTCTATTTATGGTAATGATGCTAAAGCAGAAAAATATAGAGAGTATTTTAGATTTGTACAAGGCAAGATTGTCGAAAGAACAAGAGATGTAAGAGATAATGATGGAAATATTCATACTATAACATATAGAACTCTTGAAGATGCCGATACTCCTGAAATGAAAGAAAAATTAAAATTCTTAAATATTGAGGATTACAAGGCAAGATTAGAAAGAGTATCAACATATGAAGCATTAAAAGGAATAGATGAAGGTCTAGCTAGAAGAATATTTGTTACTGATTTGTATAATACTGAAAGAGGATACATGCTTATAGAAAAAGCAAGAAGAGCAGGCAAATCTTTAGATGATGTTATTGATGAGAATCTTTCTTATGATAGACATTATGTTGAAACATATAATGGTGCTAAAAATGCTAAGATGATGAAATACGAAAACCTTAGATCTGCAGGTTCTTTATTAAAAGGAATGATTCCACTTTCTACTGGAAAAACTGGAATGCAAAAGTTTGGTATTGCAACAAGAAATGTATTACAATTCTTAGGATTGTCAGTACCACAATTTAAAGTTCAAGATGCTGATGGCAACTGGGTAACAGATGTTAAAGGTGGATTAGCAACATTAGGAAAAGATGCATTAGTACTTGGAGGATATGCTTTAGGTACAGCTGGAATTATCCTTTCTGGACCAATTTGGGGAGCTATAGCTGGAGTTACAATAACATCAACGATTCCTGTTGCTGCAGCAGCTGCTGGTGCGGTAGGAATTGTGGCTGCAGGAAAAGGTGTTAGAATCGGAATTCAAAGAGGCATATTAGCTAGAAGATATAAGAGAAAAATGGGAGATAAGCTATATGAGCCTAACAACTATGAAGAGACAGATATTGGTAGAAGACAAGGTAGAGAAGATTATTATGTAGATGTTGAAGGACTTTCTCGTAGTAAAGCAAGAAGAAAAGCTAGAAGAGATGACTGGTATGTATTTAATCATGACAGACGCCATGAAACTATGGAAAAGATGAGAGAGGCTAGAGACAAAAAACTTGATGAAGCTCGTAGAGAAGGCTATGTAGATGGTGCTATCATAGAAACTGAAGATAAACAAGAACAAGCACGCAGAAATCAAGCAACAAGAGAGGCTGCAACTTATGAAGTTGGAAGTAGAGCTTCTACATATGGAGATATCTATCGTGAGCCCGATGAAGCTGATCCAAATGATGTAAAGAGTAGAGTAGTTGGAGCTGCCGCATATGCAATTGAAGGTAGAGAAGATCTTTCAGAAGAACTTCAAAGATCTGGAAGTCAAGAAATGAGAAATACTCAATTTGTTAGACCTAACAATCCAGTTGGATCTACTGAAGATATAGATCCTACTATAACACATGGAAGGTTCGTAGGAGAAAGACTTACTGAAAGAACAATAACAGATCAAGAAGTTGATAGAGATTATCAAAGAAGAACTGATGCTCAAGGCGCAGCAATTGAATTTGCAGCAGATACAATTATTGGTATGGGAGTAAATAAAGCATTGCACAAAATTTGGCCAGATCAAATACAAGTTTATCATCCTGGAACACCTGGAAAACCAGGATCACCTGGAAAACCAGCTCAAACAACACCAGCACAAACTGATATTCAAGTTACTGATCCAGCTGGACAGACAGTAACATTTGAATCAACAGGTACTGATCCAAGAATAGCTACACTTAGTTCAAATAATGATACTATTGGAAGTATTGCATTGTTAGATGAAAATGGTAACTTATTAAATTCTAAATCTACACAAGATGTTTTGAATTGGATTACAAGTAGAAAGCTTAACCCTTATTCTCATACATATAATGGACAACCACTAACAATTGCTGATCTACAAGATTTAAATAAATTAACACAAATTGCAAATTCATTAGGACTTCAAAGACCAGCAGGAATTACAGATGGTGAATGGGCACAACTAATTGTAGATAGAACGGTATATTCATTTGGTAATTCAAGCGGTGTTCAACAAGGCTGGTTGCCTGGTAATAAATTTATGAGTGTATCATATACACCAGGACAAACTATTCCAGCTGTTCCACCAACACCACCTGTACCACCAACTCCAGGATATTATACATCAACTGACAAACCACTTGGTTTTTTGGCCGCATTCTTCGGTGGATTATTTACAGCAGGTCCAGCATTAGTTCAACATCGTGCTAAACAAAAAACAAATACTGGATTAGATTATGAGAATTTAAATAGAGGAAAAGAAGATCCAAGAGAATTTACTTCTCCAGGAAAACGTCATGAAGGAATTCCACCAGCTGCTGAAGGAGTAGTTAAATTACCTGATAATATCGAATAAAAATTAATATAAAGAAAGAAGATAGAAAACTATCTTCTTTTTTTTATGTTGCTTTTTTTATTTTTATGGTATAATGTGTGAGTATAAATGTAAAAATAAAGATATTTGTATAAAAGGAATAGGAAACATGTTTTTAAAACGATTAGAATTGCAAGGATTTAAATCATTTGCAGACAAAACTGTATTAGAATATAAACCAGGTATTACAACAGTAATTGGACCAAATGGATCTGGAAAAAGTAATATTGCAGATGCTATTAGATGGGTATTAGGAGAACAGAGCATGAAATCTCTTCGTGGCTCTAAATCTGAAGATATCATTTTTGCAGGAACTCAAAGCAGAAAAGCATTGGGCTTTGCTGAGGCGTCTTTAATCTTTGATAATCAAGATGGAAGCCTGCCTGTTGAATATAATGAAGTTGTTGTAACAAGAAAATTATATAGAAGTGGAGAAACCGGATATTATATAAATAAAGTTCCTTGTAGATTAAAAGATATCGTTGAGCTTTTTATGGATACAGGTATTGGAAAAGATGGATATTCTATTATTGGTCAAGGTAGGATAGATGAAATATTAAGTAACAAATCAGAAGATAGAAGACATATTTTTGAAGAAGCAGCAGGTATCGTAAAATATAGAGTTAGAAAAGAAGAGTCAGAGAAAAAGCTAGAACAAACAAGACTTAATCTTTTACGTATAAATGATATATTGTCAGAAATAGAAGGGCAAATAGATCCACTTAAGATGCAGGCTGAAAAAGCAAAGAAATATTTAAGTTTGCGTGAAGAACTTAAAAATATTGAAGTAGGCTTATTTGTATATAATATAAATAATTATAAAGAAAAACTTGAAGAACTTAAAAATAGTTTTTCTGTTTTGACGTCTCAAAAAGAAGAAGAAGATGGAAAATTAAGTAGCTTACAAGAAGAAAAAGAAGCTGTAACTGCTAAAATAGATGAATTAATAAAAGAAATTGAAGATACTCAAAATCTTGGGTTTGAGAGTAAAACCAAAATAGAACAGATTAATTCTGATATAAATATTGCAAAAGAAAAGATTAGCAATAACCATTTAAATGAGGAAAGATATAATAAAGAAATAGAAGAAACAAATCAAAGAATTGAAGATCTTGGAAAAGAAAAAGAAAACAAAGCCAGTAAAAAAGATAATTTATCTGTTAATAAAGAAAGATATGAAAAAGAATTAAATGAAAAAGAAGAAGAATTAAAGCTACTAACAGAAAAATTGTCTGCTAAAGAATTGGAAATAGAAGAAGATAAAAGAAAAGTACAAACTAATACAGATGAGAAATATGAAAGACTAAATGAATTAAATACATATGATGTTAATTTTGAAAATTTAGACAAGAGAAAAAAGACTTTAAATGAAGAAATAAAAACAATTATTTCTGAATTAGATTCACAAAGATTATCAGGTCAAGAGATTAAACAAAAATTCTTAAATCTTGATAACTCAAGAAATAAATTGTTAAAAGAATTAGAAAAAGTTAATCTAGAAAAAATTGAAGTTGATAATAAGCTAAGAGATTTTGATATTAAGATTAATCAATACAATGATAATTATAGAATGAAAGATTCAAGACTTAGATTTTTACAAGAAACTGAAAAAGAAAAAGATGGATATGTAAAAAGTGTTAAGTCTTTATTAGAGGCATGTGAAAAAGGAAGCTGTTCTTCTAAAGGCGTTTGCGGAGTACTTGCAAATTTAATATCAGTACCAAAAGAATATGAAACAGCAATTGAAATGACTCTAGGAAACTCTATTCAAAACATAGTAACTGAAAAAGAAGAAGATGCTAAAAAACTAATTAATTATTTAAAGATCAATAATTTGGGAAGAGCAAGCTTTTTACCAATTTCATCTGTAAAAGGAAAATATATCGATAAGTTTAAAAAAGTCGATGGTGTTATTGGTGTTGCTTCTGACTTAATAAAATTTGATAAAAAATATGAACAAATTGTTCTTAATTTATTAGGAAGAACTGTAATAACAAAAGATATGGATAGCGCTATACAACTTGCAAAACAAAATAATTACTCTTTTAAAATAGTTACACTTGAAGGCGATATCATTCACCCATCTGGAAGTATGACTGGTGGTTCTGTAGCTCAAAAGACAGTAAATATTTTAGGAAGAGGAAGAGAAATTCAGGAAACAGAAAAAGAGCTTGTTAAAATTAAAAAAGAAGTTGAAAAACTTGAAACAGAAAAGAATAAACTAATTGAAGGAACTTCTGAAAGTATAACAAAAGCAGAAGAACTTGAAAGAAAATTACAAGAAATGGAAATCACATATGCAACAGAACGTCAAAAAGTTGAAAATATTGATGAAGGTGTTGCTAAATTAGAAGCTTCTCTAAACAAAGATAGAAAAGAAATAGAAAACATTGAAAAAGAGAAAGAAGAAATTATTGCTTCTAAAAACGGTGTTAAACAATTAATTGAAAATCTTGAAAAAGAGATTAATGAATTAAATAATAAGATAAAAGAATTTACAGATCTAAATAAAGAAGATCAAGAATATATTAATAATTTGAACACTGATATTACTGACTTAAAAATTTCTGTTACTTCATTTGAAGAAAGTAGCGCTTCAATTGATGAATTAATAGAAAGAATTAATAGTGAAATTGAAAGTTCAAAACAAAACATTGAAAACAAGAAATTTGAGATAGCTGGATTAATTGAAGAAAATCAAAAACTATCAGATAGTATTCTTGAATATAATGCTGAAATTGAAAAAATAAAAAATGATGTTGAAAACAGCTCAAGTAAGATTGAAGAGTTAAGAAAGCAAAAAGATGATGCAACAGCTAAACAAAATAAAATCAATAGTGATATTGAAGGACAATTTGATGTTATTAATGACTTGAAAGAACAAATTATTAGATTAGAAAACAAACAAGCAAAACAAGAACAAGATATTACTGATTTAATTAATAAGCTATGGGAAGAGTATGAAATAACACCAAATAATGCAGAGGGATATGAAAGACCAAGTAACATTGCACAGGCACAAAAACATACTGGTGAGTTACGTAATCAAATAAAAGATTTAGGAAGTGTTAATATAGATGCAATAGAAGAATATAAAAAGATGCAAGAAAGATATGACTTCATGAATGAGCAAAGATATGATCTAGAAACATCTATGGCTAAATTAAGAACTGTTATTTCAGAAATGATGACAACAATGAAAGAACAATTTGCAGAGAAGTTTAAATTAATCAATCAAAACTTTAACGAAGTATTTAATGAATTATTTGGTGGAGGAAAAGCAGAATTAATTTTAGAAGATGCTGAAAATATATTAGAGTGTGGAATTGATATTAGGGTACAACCACCTGGAAAAAAACTGCAAAACATGATGCTTCTTTCAGGAGGAGAAAAAGCATTAACAGCTATTGCAATACTATTTGCAATATTAAAAATAAATCCATCTCCATTCTGTATATTAGATGAAATTGAGGCAGCATTAGATGATGTAAATGTAAATAGATTTGCAATATATTTAAAGAAGTTTAGCAAAGATACTCAATTCCTAGTAATCACACATAGAAAAGGAACAATGGAAATAGCAGATACAGTTTATGGTGTTACAATGGAAGAAAAGGGTATAAGTAAATTACTTTCAATGAATCTAAATTAATACAAGAATAGTAACTATAAAAAATAAAACAATTAAAATGGTGACATAGGCCACCATTTTTTATATTTTTTTATTATTTGTTGTTTAAAAAAATTAGTTTAATAAGTAAACACTATAGTTTAATATACTTGCAAAAATTAACCAGACTAAATATGGAATTTGTAAATATGCAGCAATTTTATTAGATTTATAAAATTGATAGATCATTATAGCTACTAGTATTATTAAAATTATAATCCAAACAAATGAGAAGAGATACCATTGCAGGCGGAAAAAGAAAAGAGTCCAAAGTGAATTAACAATTAACTGTATCCCATAAACAATTAGAGAAGAATTTGTATTATTAGATTCAGAATGCAATACTAAATAGCAAGAAATTCCCATTAGAGTATATAGAATAATCCAGGCAATTGGAAAAATAATTCCTGAAGGAGTGAAATTTGGTTTAATCATATTATTAAAACCTTGAGATGGATTACCAAGCAAAGTTCCTAGCACGCCAAATAGATTTGGAATCAAAATATTAATAAATAAAGACTTTAAACGAATCATTTTTTATCACCTA
>JAEEGL015718392.1_pt1 | contig 22126 bp, 20 predicted proteins | sample 9134231 | NCBI WGS metagenome assembly JAEEGL01 (sample SAMN16246548, study PRJNA631951) | gut metagenome | biome: gut microbiome; feature: rumen; material: fiber-attached | host: Bos | place: Iran: Karaj | collected 2018-10 | reverse complement strand
GATGCAAAAAGACACTGCCGGAGTATGGAGCGTAAAACTTACGGAGAATTTTTCTAAACCGTTTACATACTATTTTGAATTTGATTCCACGCCCGTTGCTGATGCGCAAAATATGTATCTTGCGCCTGAGAGGGGTTTTAAACCGAGCGTTGCTAATCATCCGAAAAACCGTTACAGTTATTTTTCGGCTGACGGCGTAAAATTCGGTAAAATTTTTTATAACCTTAACGACAGTACGGCAAAATATATTCCGGACGGTGTTAAAGAGGAAAATGATTTGCCTATAATTCAACTTCTTAGCGGCAAAAGCGACACGTTTGAAAGTTGGTTCAAATGCGGTTTTGCGGACATTGTAGCCTCAAAACTTTTGGCGGAAGGCAAAATAAAACCTTGCATTCTTGTTGCCGGTAATTATAAAGGCGATGCCGCAGCGGTTGTCAAGGCAGAAAAATTTAAAACTTGGGCAGAGCGTCAAAACGAATTGGAAAAAGTCTTGACGCAAAAATGCAAATAAACTACTATTCCCACATAACGGTTACGTTTCCTGTCAGATTACCTCTTTCGCCGTTGAAAAATTCGTACTGACAGTTGTAAATGTAAACCCCTTTTGGAACTTTTTCACCTTTGTAGTATCCGTCCCAACCTTTGCGCGGGTCTATGGAGGTGAAAATTTCTTTTCTGTTGCGGGTCAGGATTTTGAGCGAATACCGCGAAATATTTTCTACGTCGCCTTTTGGCAAAAACGGAGTTTCCTCACTGAGTGCGTTAGGAAAGTTGATGGAATATTCTTGCGGTGAGAGTTTTAAGTTAGCCGTTACCGTGTCAACGCATATATTGTTGGAAACTATTAAGTTAAGCGGGTAATTGCCGAAATTGTTGTATGTGTGCATAACTTTTTCGCCAACAGATTTGCTGCCGTCGCCGAAATTCCAAACGAAGGTTGAGGCCTTAGAATTTCTTGCTTCGGCGAGTATTGTTTTTGACGACGCTACGTATGCAATCTGCGCCTCAGGCTGACTATAAACCGTAACCGTGTCGGTGAAATTCTTTGAAAATGTGCCGTTTACAGTTTTTAGCGTTACAACGTAACGACCTGGTTTTGTGTAAGTTGTTTTGCCATCGTTGTCATACGAAACCTCGCCGTTACCGAAATTCCAGTAACAATATTCCGTGTTTTTTGATAGGTTTTTGAAAGCCACCGTAAGAGGTGCGCAGCCGGCAGTGTCGGAAATTTTGAAATTTGCTGAAAATTCTGGAATTTCTATTTCTTTGTTTTCTGTGCGGTTTGCTATTTTGATGTCTGACTGTTGTCTTAATTCTTTGTTTGTTTTTTCACTTTCAACAGCCGTGTCGGGCGAGATTAATTGTTGTATGAAATTTATTTTTTCTTCTCTTGTTTTGTCAATAGTTATCGTGGTGATTTGTTCGGCGTTAGCAAGCCATTGTTCGTTTCTTTTTATAATGTTAACATCGCAGTTTTTTCTGGCGTTTTTGGCAGAGGAAATGTTTTTTTGCAAGTCGTAAATATTATAAACCGTGCCGCCGATAATCAGTCCGATTGCGGTGAGATACCATACGTTGAAAGTTTTGAAATCGAATTTCCAAAACCTTTGCCAAGCAAGTCTTTTTTCAATATTCTGCCATACTTTTAGAGACGGCTCTTTTTCAAACCCGCTGAAACTATCTTTGAACAAATCCTCCGGTGTATTCATAACTCTGATATTTTAAACTTTTTTAACTCATTGAGTTTCTTTATAATAACGCCCCTTGCCCGCATAAATTGTGATTTGCTGGTATTGATGTCAATACCGAGCATTTCGGCGATTTCGCGGTGTTTGAAACCCTCTACGGCATATAGGTTAAAAACCATTTTGTAACCTTCGGGTAGCGAATTGATTACATAAAGCAGTTCTTCTTTTGTAAATTCTGCTGAATCGAACTCTGCATTTTCGTCCGGCAGAATTTCTTGATATTCAGTTAAATCGGCATGATGACGGTGTTTCAAATCTTTGTGATAACCGGTGATTGCGGTGTTGATAACAACACGTTTTAGCCAGCCTTCAAACGAGCCTTCAAATTTAAAATCTTTCAGTCCCGCAAAAATTTTTATGAACGCGTCTTGCAAAATATCTTCTGCTGAGGTTTGGTTGTAAGAATATCTGAGAGCCAAACCGTACAAAAGCGGGGAATACGTTTTGTAAAGTTTGTATTGCGCTTCACGGTTGCCGGCAGAACATTTTTCAATCAAATCATGCAACTGGGTTTCCATAATCTATTCTCTATATCAGACTAACAATCAGTGTTTTTGGTTGCATTAAAAAATTTCGATTGTTTCGCTTTTTACATTTTTCCCTAAAAAAAATGCGGCTCTTTCGTCAAAGACTTTGTTGTCGTCGGTGGTTAAAAATCTTACCGTGGAATTTTTTGTGAGTCTAAAATCCATTTCTTTGTGGCGGAAAAGATAGTCGTTGAGGCTTTTTGCTACGATTTCGTTTTGGGAAATGAGCGTTATTTTTTCGCCTAAAATTTTTTTGAACGTGTTGATTAACAGCGGATAATGCGTGCAGCCGAGAATTATAGCGTCAATTTCGGGGCATTGTTTTAAAAGTTTTAAAGTGTATTTTTCAACAAAATAATCGGCGGCAGGGTTGTTGATTTCTCCGTTTTCAACGAGCGGCACGAGCATAGGGCAGGCTTGTTGAAAAACTTTTATTTCGGGATAAAGTTTTTGAATTTCAAGAATATAGGATTCGGAATTAACTGTTCCGGCAGTGCCTAAAATGCCGATGTTTTTAGTTTTGGTGTATTGATTAATAACTTCGGCAGTCGGGCGGATAATTCCCAAAACTCTGTTTTCGGGATTGATTTTTTTTAAGTCGTTTTGTTGGATCGTTCTTAACGCTTTTGCTGAGGCGGTATTGCATGCCAAAATAATGAGCGGGCAGCCAAGCGAAAACAATTTTTTCACGGCTTGAAGGGTGTATTGATATACGGTTTCAAACGAGCGTCCGCCGTAAGGGGCACGCGCATTGTCGCCTAAAAAAACATAATCGTACTGCGGCATTTTTTCTAAGAAACTTTTCAAAATTGTCAGCCCGCCAAAACCCGAATCAAATACGCCAATCATTTTTTTACGTTTTATAATCGAAAGCGCAAAAGTAATATTTTTTCGGGAAAATTAGTAGAGTTGATGTAAAAAAAATTATTATCTTTGTATTGAAATTGCGATTAAAATTATGATTGATTCAAAATATACTGACTTCGATGAATATATCCGTCAAGGCGAACCAGATAAAAAAGAAAAGGCGTCTATTTGGCGGACGGCTATTGGTTTGCAGGCTGTTGACGGTCTAAAAACCTCTGATTATCTGAAACAAACTGCCCGCAAACACATCGAAGGCGAAATCAATATTGACGAAGTCCGCAATCTTATAAAGTCGTATTACGAGTCAAAAACGCGCCGCGAACCCGATGACGACAGCACGCAGGAGGCTGACAAAGTGTCGGCAAACATTGCAAAGATTCTTTCGGCGGAGGCATTGGATTTCAGTGCGAAAGGTTACATTGCCCTGCACCGCAGAATTTTTGACGGCGTTTTCAAGCACGCAGGAAAACGCCGCGATTATAATATAACGAAAAAAGAATGGGTTTTAGACGGCGATATTGTTTATTATTTGAATTGGGAAGACCTGCGCCAAGCGTTGGATTTTGATATAGAGCAGGAAAAAAAATTCAGTTACAAAGGCATTTCCTCTGACGCGCTTATTTCTCACATTGCAAAATTTGTGGCAGGAATATGGCAGATTCACGCTTTCGGGGAAGGCAACACGCGGACAACGGCGGTTTTTACGATTTTGTATTTGCGGGACATCGGTTTTAATGTTGAAAACGATATGTTTGCTGAGCATTCGTGGTATTTCCGCAACGCTTTGGTAAGGGCAAATTATCGCAACGCCGTAAAAAATATTGATTACAGTCCTTTATATTTGGAACGTTTTTTTCGTAATCTCTTGCTTGGCGACGGTTGGGATTTAAGGAATCGTTATCTTCATATAAGTGCAACGGCGGAATGGAAAAATCAGCCGAATCTTTTGCCCCGAACAAGTACCCAACAAGTACCCAACAAGTACCCAACAAGTACCCAACAAGTTAAGGATAGATTACATACAGATAATCTTAATATAATAAAACTAATAAAAACTATCGGAGAAAACGAAATGTCTGTAAAAGAAATGATGTTAGGGGTTGAATTAAAGGATCGTGTTAGTTTTTTGTATAATTATCTTACCCCTGCCATTAACGAAGGTTATGTCCGTATGCTTTATCCTGATTCTCCACGACACCCCCGCCAAAAATATCTTTTGACGGCAAAGGGACAAGCATTGTTACAAGAAAGTTTAAAAAAAAGGAGTTGATGTTTTGTTCATCAACTCCTGATTAAAATTTTACATTCCCAATTCTTTTTTTACTTCTGCCGTCAAATCTACGCTTATTGTTTCGTTGATAAAAAGGACGGTGTTTTTGTCCATAACGTAAACATAACCGCCGGCTGTTGCAACTTTTTTAACTGCAGCATCGAGTTTTTCGACAATCGGGTTCATCAGTTCGGTGCGTTTTTGTTGCAACGACTGTTGTGCGTTTTCTTGAAAACGTTGGATTCTCTCCTGTAACTGCATGATTTCCTGCTCTTTGTCGGCGCGGATTGCGGCAGACCATTTTTCAGGAGCGGCATCAGCGAGTTGAACGTTTTCCTGATATGCCTGAACCTTGTTTTGATACTCGGTAGCCATAGCCTGATATTGTGTTTCGGCTTTTTTGCTTTCGGCTTCGAGTTGTGTCTGTGCGTTTTTGTAATCGGGCATAGTTTCGATAATTTCCTGTGCTACGATATGTCCGAATTTCTGTGCGTTTGCATTGATTGTCAGCGAAATGAATGCTGCAAGTACCAAAAATAACTTTTTCATCTCTGTTTTATACTATTTAACTATTTTCTTTAAAACAACGTCGGATTCGTCATACTTTTCAGAGGCGTAAATAATGTCGCCGGTTACCTTGTCAAAAATGTAATCGTAACCGCCTTCTGTTGCAACGGCTTTCAATGCGTTGTAAACGTTGTCTTGAATTGGTTTTATTAATTCTTGACGTTTTTTTGCAAGTTCGCCGTTGGTACCAAAATATTTCTTTTGAAGTTCTTTGGCTTCTTTTTCCTTAGCGATTATTTCGTCTTCGCGTTTGGTTTTGGTAGCAGCCGGAAGAATGTCTGCCTCTGCCTGAAATTTTTTGTACATTTGGTCAAGTTCCGAGAATTTGGTTTCAACCTCTGTTTGCCACTGTTTTGAATATGTGTCCAACTTAGTCTGCGCCTGCTGGTAAGCCGGAATTTTTCCGAGTATATATTCGGTGTCTACGTGTGCAAATTTTTGTGCAAAACCGCCTGAAACTAATGCGAGAACGGTTGCTGCCGTTAAAAATAATCTTTTCATATTAATTTAAGTTTTTATTGTTAAATAAAAAATTTTACCTTTTAGATGACAGAATAAAAAACTTCTGAAATTAAATTCTGTTAAAAATTCTGTCCCATCGTAAACTGCAACTGAGAGCGGTCAGAGCCTGCGGGCGCGTCAAAGCCCCAGCCCCAGTCAAGCCCCAACATTCCGAGCATCGGTAAGAAAACTCTTACTCCTGCACCTGCCGTTCTGTATAGGTCGAACGGTTTGAACTCGTAAATGTTTCTCCAACAGTTTCCGCCTTCGATGAAGCCGATTCCGTAAATCGTTGCCGATTCGCTCAAAATAGCCGGATAACGCAGTTCCAATGAGTATTTTGCGTAAGCGTTTCCGTTTGCGGAAATTGCCTCTTCTTCGTAGCCTCTCATGCCGATAACATCTTTACCGTAGCGGTAGGTGTTCATACCGTCGCCGCCCATTGTATAGCCTTGAAACGGAGAATATCCCATGTCTTTGTTATAATAGCACGCAAAGCCGTACTGAATTTTTGTGTACAAAACAAGGTCGCCGACAAGTTGCGTAAAGTTTTTAGCCTCGAAACCGTATTTGTGGTATTCCACCCATTTCCATTTCTCTGACGAAGAAATATTGTTAAAATCCTTTTCTTTGAGTAGAGAGTAGGGCGGGGTCATTTCAAAGGTAAACGAGAACGACGAACCGCGTCTTGAATATATCGGAGCGTCGATATTGTTTCTTGAAAAGACGATTTTTACGCCAGTTTCGTTGGCTTTTCCGTTAGAGCCGAAACCGTCAAATAAGTCATACGGGTAGTCTTCGAGTTTGTAACGTTTGTAAAAGAGTTCGCCGTAAATTTGGAAATAGTTGTCAGGCCAACTCAAACGTCTTCCCAAACCAACAGAAGCACCCCAAACCTGCATTCTGTAATTGTACGTACTATAATAATATGAATTTTTGCTTGCGTTTTTCATATTGATGTCAGAGTAGTACATACTGACAGAGAACGAATTCCTGCGTTTTCCGCCGAGCCACGGTTCAGAAAACGATATTGCGTATGTTTGGTAATATTTACCGTTTGTCTGGACAGAAAGGCTCAGTTTTTGACCGTCGCCTTGGGGCAGAGGCCTCCAAGAGGATTTGTCAAAAAAGTTTTTCGTAGAGAAATTGTTGAACGTTACGCCCATTTTGCCGACAAAATAGCCGCCGCCCCAACCGGCTGAAATTTCAAACATATCGTTACGTTTTTCAACTAACGGATATTCGATGTCGACGGTTGAGTTGTTGTAATCTGGAACGGGATTCGGCAAGAGTTTTTCCGGCTCAAAGTTTCCGAGTTGCGCCAATTCTCTTACAGAGCCGATAACGTCGCTCTTTGAAAAGAGTTCGCCCGGCAAAGTGTAAAGTTCCCTTCTCGGTACATGGTCGTTAGTGATTGTGTTGCCGGTGATGATAATTTCGTTTATGTATGCCTGAGGGCCTTCAAAAACCATGATTTCAACGTCAACGGAGTCGTTAACCACCGAAACTTCTTTGGGAATCGCGTGGAAAAACAAGTAACCGTCGTCCATATAGATGTTTGAAACCGCGTCTTTGTCGGTGTTGATTCTCTCATCGAGACGGTTTTGGTCGTAAAGGTCGCCTTTCTTTATGTCAAGTCTGCGTTGAAGCATATCGGTGGAATATTTTTCGTTGCCCACCCACTTGATGTTGCGGAAATAATATTTTTTGCCTTCGTAGACTTTTATGTTAACGCCTACGAGCCTATCGTCAATTCTGTAAACGGAATCGCCCAAAATTTCCGCATCGCGAAAACCGTGCGAATTGAACTTTTTGATTAAAGTTTGTTTGTCCTCTTCAAATTTTTTACGGATAAATTTGGAGGGTTTGAACATTCCGTACCAGCGTTTCTGTTTGGTTTGTTTGAGATATTTTCTGACTTTTTTGTCAGGAATCTGCTCGTTGCCTTCGCACGAAATGCTTTGTATTTTTACTTTGTGTCCTTTGTCTACGTTAATAATAAGGTTTTCAACGTTTTGCATCATTGTGTCGGGTTGTTCGGTGATTCTTACCTCCACGTTGTAAAAGCCTTTGTCGTAGTAATGTTCGGTGATGATGTTTTTGGTTTTGGTCAAAACGTGTTCCGTTACCTTGGTTCCGGGAATTACATTGATTTTGTCGTTCAAATCTTCCTTTTCGCCGGAACGTACACCTTTATATAAGACTTTGTTGATTTTTGGTCTTTCTTCTAATTTTATGTCCAAAAAAATCTTGTCGTCAACGGTAATGTCGGTAATGCCGATGCTGACATCGGAAAAGAGTCCTTGTTTCCAAAGTTTTTCGATGGAGCGTGTGATTTCGTCGCCCGGAACTCTGATTTTTTGCCCGACTTTCAATCCTGAAATTTGTATAAGTGCCTGTTTGTTAAGATATTTGATACCTGAAACAGTTATTCCGCCTATGGTATATTCCTTAGGGGAATCATAATTTACTTCAAATTGAGAAAACGAGTTTTTTGCAGTAACCAAAATTACAAGCAGCAATAATAGCAGTTTGCTTTTCATTTTATAAAATATGTTTTATTTTTCAGTGCGCAAAGTTACAAAAAAAAATTATTTTTCTTCAATAATTTGTTTGGAAGTTTTTCCGAATCTGCGTTGACGATGCTGATAATCGTAAACGGCGTTGATAAAATCCTCTTCCGAGAAGTCGGGCCAGAGTTTTTCTGTAAAATAAAGTTCGGAATATGAAATCTGCCAAAGCAGAAAATTAGAAATCCTAAACTCGCCGCTTGTTCTTATAAGTAGTTCGGGGTCAGGTATTTGCGCGGTATAAAGGTTTTCTGCAAAAGTTTTTTCGTCTATTTGGGAAATATCAAAAGGTTTTTCTGCGTATTTTTTTAACAGATTTTTAGTTGCTTGAACTATTTCATAACGTCCGGAGTAACTCAGTGCTATTATAACAGTCAGACCCGTATTTTTTTCTGATTCTTTTACAACCGCTTCGATTTCTTGCCTTACGTTTTCTGGCAAGAGGGTGTTGTCGCCGATAGTAAGGAGTCTGACGTTGTTTTCAATCAAATCCTTGAACTGACAAGCGATGGAACTTGTTAAAAGCGACATCAAACCGCTGACTTCGCTTTCGGGACGATTCCAATTTTCCATAGAGAAAGCGTAGAGCGTTATGTATTGTATGCCCAATTTGTGAGCCGTTTCTACGGCTTGTCTTGCGGCTTTTGCGCCTTGGGCGTGCCCTTCGAGACGCTGTTTTCCGTGCTTTTCAGCCCAACGTCCGTTACCGTCCATAATGACGGCAACGTGCTTTGGGATATTATTTTGGTCTAAATCTTCCTTTAACATATTCTTAAAAAAGTGTACGTATTCTCTGCTTATCTGTAAGCGGGGCAAGCCGTACTGCCGCTGTTGCCGCCTCCTAAGGTGAACGACAAAATAACTCCTACAAAAGAGTACCAATCGTCGTTTCCGAGGGTCGACTTTTGTTTGGCTGCGTCTTCAAAGTCCATAGAGTACATGTCATCGCTTATCTGGTCAAGCATATCGGAAAATAGTTTTCTGTATTTCCAGTCGAAAGCGATTGTGAATTTTTTTGTCGGCGCGATTTTAACGCCTACGCCAAAAGGTATACAAGCCCTTAGACCCTGTCCGGGAAAAGATGCTACCGTAATTCCTAAACCACCTGCTACATAGGGGGTTATAAAACGTGTTTCAGAACCTTTTTCGAGCGGGAAAAAGTTGTATTCGCCGCAAAAAGCGAGTTCAATTACTTCATTTTCGAAATGTGCGTTTCTCTGTCTTCTGTAATCGTCAGAAAAATCTCTGTCTGCACCTTCGAGTTTGCATCTTGAAACCTGAAAAGTCGCCGCCACTCTCTCGTTGAAACCGTGTCTTAAATTGAGTCCCAATGCTACTTTGGGTCTGTAAAAGGGTTTTGACGGGTTGATTTCTCCGTTATAATACCCTACACCCAAAAACAAGCCGGCTTCGTCAAAATGTTTGTTTTTGTTTCTTTGGGCGTTGACGTTCAGTGCCACCGTTACGAGTGCAAAGATAGCACAAACTTTTATCACAACGGTTTTAAAAAATCTTAATTTTCTTTTCATTTTTATTGAGCGTTACTATTTATTTTTTTTACTATGTTAGTCTTTTTTAAGAGAATAACGGCAAAAAAAAAAAAAAATTGTGTTTTATACTTTATTTATATCGGTTACTACGAGTCTTACAAAATCCACTTTTGCTGGATTTTTCCCTTTCGGGGTTTCAAGCCGTATCGGGAAACAACTTTTTGTCTTAATCCATGCTGAAACTGAGTCCATCCACATCGAACTTGATGCCCTGTCCGGGTGGGCGATGTCGCCTTCTATGCGTGTATAATGCAGTTTTTTTGACAGAAAAAACTGTCTTGGTCCAAATTTTTTCATCATTACGTCATTGATTCCAGTGTCTTCCTTCCAGTTTGGTGGGCCTATCCAGACGGTCGGGATTCCGTGTGTCTGCGGAATTATTTTGTCAAAGTATTTCACTCTTTCTTTGGCATTGAAAGCGAACATTTCATTTGCGCCGATTACAAAAATTATGTATGTTGGTTTATATAAGTTGACGAAATATTCCAGAGTGTCGCAAATTGCATACGTTTTGCTTGTTGCGCTCACCCAACTTACTACATGAAGGTCGTGATTGTTGTAATCGCAGTAGTTTTTTGTCCTAAACATCAGCGAATATGCCATTGAGTCCCCGATTAAAAGTATGTTTTGACGGCTTGTGTCTGTTTCGGGTATTGTGTCGCGGAAATTAGTGAACACTCCGCTTGAAGTTGCCTGTTGGATACTGATGTCTCTGTAATAATACGAGTACCAGCCGAATGAAGAGGCGCCGAGTAATAAGATTGTTATAATGCTGATTATGATTGCTTTATTTTTCATTTTATTTCTAAACAATAAAAAACGCCCACAGTTTGTATGAGCGTTTTTTATTAAAGTGTAGGGCTTTAAAAAATATTTTTTAATAATTGCCTTTTCTTTCGACTTTGAGTGTCGAGTAGTTGATTTTCAGAGCCTGAACTTTTCTGAGTTCTTGTTTAATATCCGTTACGATACCCATTTTAGCGTCTGAATCCACTTTAAGCGAATAAGTCAACTGTTGTGCATCGCTTTCATCGCGTGAGGAGCGTTCGCTTTCTACGTAGTCGGCAATATCAAACAATTCGGAGATTTTGTCGTTGAGTTGTATACGCGGTTCCGAACCGTATTTTGCCTGATGAGCCGCCAAAGGCGTTCCTACGTATATATAACTGACAAGAGATTTCTTTTCAAGTTTTTTTACTTCCGTTGCTTGCGGAAGTTTGATTTTCACTTTATAATCGGTTTCTTTCATTGAAGTAACTGACATAAAGAAGAAAAGCAACATGAAAACGATGTCAGGCAATGATGCCGTAGAAAGGGCAGCCATTTTTCTGCCTCCTGATTTTCTGAATTTTGACATATCTTTTCTCCTGTTTTATTTTATTTAACACTTCTCGGTTCTGCCTCCGAAATATTCAAAGGAATTGCGAGTTTTACGACCTTTTGGTCTTCGCTGCTGAGTTCGTCGTATGTTTTTCCTCCGAAATATTCTTTGGAAAACTTATCACGGCAGATATTAAAAGCCGCTACGATTGCATTCTGAACGGCGATATACGTTTCGTATTTGGTACCGCGGTCGTTTTGAAGCGATACAACGCCTTTTGAAATATCAGGGTCGCCACATTCCGTTACAAGTCTGCGGTAATTCTTAATTTCATCTTCTTTGGCGTTAGGACCTTTTGCCATAGCCTCTTCAAGTTTTTTGGAGGCTTTTACTTGTTCCGACAAATCGGCTGCTCCTCTGGGATTGGTCAAAAATTCTATTGTTCTATCGGTAAGAATGTCAATCTCAGAAAGTTCCGATTCAATGGCGAGTTGGTTGTCCTTGTTGATAAGAACCACAAAAACGTTACGCTCGTTGATTTTGTCGGTATTTTCAGGCTGATTCGGATCCGGAGGCGGGGGAAGGGTTCTGTTAAGACCCTGATCCACGCTCATTGACGTCGTTACAAGAAAGAACACCAACAAGAGGAACGCAATGTCTGCTTGGGAACTTGCATTTATTTCACCTAATTGTTTTGCCATTTTTACTTTTTAAGTTTTAACGGGAGAGCGGCTTTTCCTTTTTCTTTTAAAAGAAAGCCGCTTGTCCCTTATAAAAAACTATTTTTTTATTTTAGCGTAAACCTCGGAAGCAATTACCGCCAAGATTGTAAGCGTCAATGTGATGTACAAAGCGTTAAGACCTGCGCCCGACCACAAACGAGTTGCCTCGTCAGACTCTACAAGTGTAGGAGCCATAGAATCCAATGCGCCGCTTGACATAGCATACGAGATTCCGAAAATAACGGCTACAACTACGAGCGCGATGATGGTTTTTATTGCCGACTTCGGGTTCGCTATCATGTTTACAATCGGAAAGGCTACCGCTGCTACTGCGCAAACAATCAGCAGGACTAATGCCCAACCGAGGAACATATTTGTTGTTCCGTTTTCAATTTGGGACTGCATATCCGACAACGGTACTACGTTTGTAAAGAACAAAGCGAAAAGTACTACCGAAATCAGCATGAGTGCCCATTTTGCGATGGTTAATATTTTATGCATGACTGCTTAATTTTTTTTAGTTATTATCTTTTTGCGGCATATTTAATAAGAATGTCTACGAAAGAGATGGAAGCATCTTCCATATCGTTTGTGATAGACTCAATCTTAGAAAGAATGTAGTTACAGAATACCTGCAAAATCATTGCTGCGATAAGACCGGCAACCGTAGTGATAAGAGCGACTTTGATACCGCCGGCAACGACTGATGCCGAAATATCACCTGCCTGCTCGATAGCGTCGAATGCACCGATCATACCGATAACCGTACCCATGAATCCCAACATAGGAGAAAGCGAGATACAAAGGTTAATCCAGGTAACACCAGACTCCAATTTGCCCATTTCAACAGCACCGTAAGATACGATTGCTTTTTCAACTTCTGCGAGGTTTTCTCTTGAACCGTCCGTGTAGCGGTCGAGTCCTTCATAGAAAATACCTGCCAAAGGACCTCTCTTAGCGCGGCAAAGTTTCTTAGCCTCTTCTACACCGCCGTTGTTAAGAGCCTCTTCAAGGTTTTCCAAGAGTTTCTCTTTGTTAGGAGCGGCAAGTCCTAAGTAAATAATCCTTTCGATTGAAATTGCAAGACCAATGATCAAAGCAATAAGCACGAATGCCATGAAACCGGCACCACCTTCGATGAACTTAGTTTTGATTGCTTTGTGAATCGGAATTTCTTCCGGTTGGTCTGCCGAAACAGATGACTGATTGGTTGCAGGAGCAACTTGTTCTTGAGCCGTCGGTTCATCACCGCCTTCTTGTGCATATACATTTGCAGCACCGAAAACGAGCATACCGGCTATCGCTAATAATGAAAATAGCTTTTTCATGTTGTGTTTTTAGTTTTTAATTATACGAAAATTGATATTTATTAAATTTAGCGGAGAGAGGGGGATTCGAACCCCCGATAAGCTTTAGACCTATACACGCTTTCCAGGCGTGTTCCTTCAGCCACTCGGACATCTCTCCAAAAACGTTTAATTTTGCGCCGTGAAATTACAAATTTTTTATTTCACAAAAAAATTTTTTATGCAAAAAATAAACATTTTTTTTACAATAACTTATTATTGCGCTAAATGAGAACTCTTTACGCTTCTGTCAATCTTTCTCATAAGACCTTGAAGTACATTTCCCGGTCCGCACTCTATGAACTCGCTAACTCCCTGAGCAATAATATTTTGGATTGTTTTGGTCCATCTTACGGGAGAAGTGAGTTGTTTTATCAAATTTGCCTTTATAACCTCAGGATTTGTCTCAGGGAGTGCGTCAACATTCTGAAAAACGGGGCAGACAGGAGTATGAAACTCTGTCGCAGAGATTGCTTTTTCGAGTTCGGCTTTTGCCGGCTCCATAAGCGGAGAATGAAAAGCACCACTTACTTGAAGTTTTACCACACGTTTTGCGCCTGCCTCTTCAAGAAGTTTTGAAGCCTTGTCAACGCCCGCTTCCGTTCCCGAAATTACGACCTGACCCGGACAATTATAATTAGCGGCAACAACTATATCACCTTCTGAACTAACTTTATGACATGCCTCTTCTATAACAGAATCTTCCAAGCCCAAAACTGCCGCCATAGAAGAAACTTGTTTTTCACAACATTTCTGCATTGCCTCGGCTCTTTTGGCTACGAGTCTCAAACCGTCCTCAAAACTGAGTGCACCTGCTGCTGTCAATGCCGAAAACTCTCCGAGTGAATGTCCTGCCGTAACCTCCGGCTTGAAATCCCCGCCTAATGCCAAAACGGAAATCACCGAGTGCAAAAACACACAGGGCTGTGTAACTTTGGTTTCTTTAAGGTCTTCGTCAGTGCCTTCAAACATCAGTTTTGTGATGTTGAAACCCAAAATTTCGTCCGCCTTATCAAAGAGATTTTTCGCTACGGGCGAAGTTTCGTAAAGTTCTTTTCCCATTCCGGGAAACTGCGCCCCCTGTCCGGGGAAAATGTATGCTGCCATTTTTTATAAATGAATGATGTTTATTTTCAGGGTGCAAAGATAATACAAATAATTAATATTTGGTTAATTTTTTTAACAAAAATTTTTCAAAAAAATAAAATTATTTGTCCGAACCCCAATTTCCGAAGTCTTTATTTTCGTTAACAATATTTTTAAAACCTTCTACGGCTTTTTTTAATGCGATATAACATTTCTCGCATTTTGTCCTTTCCGCATAACTTATAAGCCGCTGACATTCGTAAAAACTCGGTGCTTTTTCAAATTCCGAAATCATTGGTGCGTAAAATGAATTATAAAGCAAAGTTTCCGTTCTTGAAATTAAATCTTTCATTTTCAAGACTTCATCGTCGCTGCTATCGGGTAGTGTTACGGCTTTTAAAAGTGAAAGATTCTTTTCGTATTCTTCCGCTTTGAGTCCCTCAGTGGCACCATTTTGAAGTAAGTCGGCGGCTGTTTTTAAGTCTTCTAAGCCGTTTGTTAAAAAGTTATCTTCTATGTCTTTGATATATCCGAGGTAAACTTCGTTGAAACATTCTTCAAAAATTTTGTCCCCGTCATGACTTTTTTTGGTGCGGTAATACATATTGCGGAGTTCTCTGTAATCCTTTAATATATAAAAGTGTCCCGCGTTGTTTTTGGCGTTCTTTTTTATGTCAACATAAAGATTTAAAAATTTGTTGAGTTCTGTGCCCATGTTGTAAATATCGGCGTTGATTCTGCCTTGCGAAAAGGCCTCGTTCAATGAATTTTTTCTCAAAGCCAATTTGTCAGCGGTTAAATCTTTGTTGATGTTGACAGAATATTTTGTTTTGTAGTTGACGCAGACGATATATGGGTAATTTTGATAGCCCATAAGCGTGTTCAAATGCCCGGGATTGATGTTTTGGACGTTGTTTTTTAATAGTGAATCCAAATTTTCCTTAACTTGTCCGCCTAAGGTCAAGTCGTCATCGGAGAGTTCGGGCTTGAAAAAATATACCGCAATCGAATAGACGTTTTTTTCTCCACGGTTTTCCTCTGCCGAGATGTTGACCGGCGTGGAAAAACTGTAAACAGAGGCTGAGTTGTCCAAATTTTGGCTCAAAAGCGCAGAAATTTCCTTTATGTATGCCTTCATTGCCGGAGCGGGTGTGGCTACCATGTCGGAAGACATAGTTTTGAGTTGTTTTGTGGCAAAAGAAGAAACTATGTCCGGCGAGTTATGCAATTCCAACTGCATTTCAACGGTTTCTTCTGCTTTGTCGCCGAAAACTGCCGAAATAGGCATTGCGTCAATTATCCGTAACGCAGAATTATTGTTTTTTATGTCGGAAAACTTGCCGTCTTTTGCGCTTTTAAATCTATAAAGCGGGTATTCGATGCCGTTGAAAACCGCAGTACCGTCAAATTTAGCGGTTATAAAAACGCCGTCAACGGAGCCTTTCATGCGTTTTTTCTTGTTTCTGAAATAAATTTCGTCAATGAGTTTGTCCAAAGAACTCATATTCATAAGGTAGACCTCAGAGGTTAAAGATTGCCATATAGAGCCTGAGGTTTCGGAATTTTTGTTTTTATACGCCTCAAAAACGCCGATTCCGTAATTTTGGGCATTTAAGGCGGGCGTTAGAGCCAAAAATGCTAACAAAAAAAACAACTGTTTCATAGTGTATTCGGTTTAAAATGTTTCCACAAAATTAATCAAATTATTTTTTATATGAACAAAAATTTAATTTTATCAATATTTTTTTTGCATTTCGGCGAAATTTTGTAATTTCGTGCATTAAAAAAAATTAAAAAAACGCTTTCTAAAAATGGATTTACACGAATATCAGGGCAAAGAAATACTCCGCAAATTCGGAGTTGCCGTACCTCAGGGCTTTGTAGCCGAGACCGCAGATGAGGCGGTGGAGGCGGCTAAAAAACTTCAAGAGACAGCCGGTGCTACGGTTTGGGCTGTTAAAGCACAGGTTCACGCAGGCGGACGCGGCAAGGCAGGCGGCGTAAAAATCGCTAAAAGCATTGATGATGTAAAAAATGCTGCATCGCAAATTATCGGCATGACACTCGTTACCAAACAAACCGGCGCGGCAGGCAAACTTGTTCGCAAAGTGCTTGTAGAACAAGGTATTTACGGTCCTAATGCAGAGGGAGTTACCGATGTTAAGGAATTTTACATGAGCGTTCTTCTTAACCGTGCAACAGGTCGTAACATCATTATGTACAGCACCGAAGGTGGTATGGAAATCGAAAAAGTTGCAGAGGAAACCCCCGAAAAGATTTTCAAGGAGGAGGTTAATCCCGCAACGGGACTTTTGCCTTTTCAAGCAAACAGAATTGCTTACAATCTCGGTTTGACGGGTACAGCAAACAAAAAAATGAAGGCTTTTGTTTCTGCACTTTATAAGGCGTATGTAGCGAGTGATTCATCTATGTTTGAGATTAACCCCGTCGTAAAGACCTCTTTTGACGAGATTTATGCCGCAGACTGCAAAGTAAAACTCGATGACAATGCACTTTTCCGTCATAAAGACTATGCTGAAATGCGCGACATTACCGAAGAAGCACCCGCAGAGGTTGAAGCCGGAAAATACGGTCTTAACCTTGTAAAACTCGACGGCAATATCGGCTGTATGGTCAACGGCGCAGGTCTTGCAATGGCAACGATGGATATTATCAAACTTTCGGGTGGCGAACCTGCTAACTTTCTTGACGTTGGAGGTACTGCAAGTGCAGAAACCGTTGAAGCGGCTTTCCGTATCATTATGAAAGATCCAAATGTTAAGGCTATTTTGGTTAACATTTTCGGTGGTATCGTTCGTTGTGATAGGGTTGCTAACGGTGTTGTGGAGGCTTACAAAAAAATCGGTAACATTTCGATTCCGATTATCGTAAGACTTCAAGGTACTAACGCAATAGAGGCAAAAGAAATTATCGACAATTCGGGTTTGAAAGTTCTTTCAGCAATCACTTTTGAAGAGGCTGCAAAACTCGTATCCGATGTGGTAAAAAAATAATCTGTTTAACACTTTAAAAGAAAAACGCGGTGAACATAGCCGCGTTTTTTGCTTTTAGAATACTTTTTTGTTGTTGATTTTCAACTTTTTAGCAAAAAACGTTAAGTCTTCTATTTTGGGCTTGTGGAAAGTAAAAGTATGATTTGATTACAAAAATTTAGGCTCTAAGGCAAGCACTTATTTTTAATTGATTATTGAGTTTACAAATCGGTGTATGATTCCGGTGTTTTTTTCTGATTCGAGATAAGTTTTTTCCAATTCTTCTTTTTCTTTTTGGGCTTGAACCTCTTCCATATATTTATGTACTATACGGAAAATCTTTTGGTAGAGGTTGAAATTAATACCCAATTTGCCGGATACGTATTTCATATAAAAATTTTCTGCCTGCATGTAAATGCTGTCAGCAAAAGCGGTAAGCAACAAGTCTGCCATTAGGGATACTTTCATTTTCATTCCCGTGATTTTTCCGACCCATTTATTGAAATTAACTATGTCAAAATCTTTGGTTTCGTTGATTATAGTCATCAAAACGACCTGAATATCTTCGCCCAACTCCATAGTAATTTCTTCCAAAATTGCCCTTTCACGTTCGTCAATGCTGCCGTCAGACCATGCAAGGGAGGCTACCATAGAAATATAAGCATAACGCCTGTCAAAAGAATAATCTTTTAACGAAAAATTATCTTCGCTCTTGTCGCCTAAAACGTCGGCTATGAGTTTGTTTTTGTCCATTTTTTATTTTGTCAGGGTTTAACAAATTCGCAGGGCTAAATTAGAAATAATTTTTTGGCGGCTGCAAGCAATTAACTTTTTTTAATTCAAAAGGCTTTTTTTTTAACACAAAACCTCCGGCAACCGTGTTTTTTTTATTAATTTTACGCCATGAAAAACAGATGATTTTGATATGAAAACTATATTTTTAAGAATGTTTATACTTGCACTCACCTTTATAATATGTGAGGGCTGCTGGGACGGGGTGCCTAACAAATACATTCCCGCCACAAATTTTAACGGTTCGTGGTTTTTCGTAAAAGCAGACTCCGCAAATGCGGACGAAATCGAAAAATCCCTTCTTAAAGGTGTGTCCGTCAAGGGTATGCAGATAGTGCGTCTGCCGCATACCGCCAACATCGAGCCGCTTGTTGTCAACAATCAATGGCAAGGAATATGCTTTTATATGAAGAAGTTTATTGTTAACAAAGCCGTGAAAGACAAGATGTTGTACTTATATTTTGAAGGTGCGATGAACGTTGCTGAGGTTTGGGTCAACGGCAAAAAAACAGTAACTCACGAAGGTGGTTATTTGCCTTTTGTTGCTCCTTTTGAGCCTCTTGACGGAGAAAACTGCGTTGTGGTAAAACTTGACAATACAGACAATCCCGTAACAGGACCAAAGCCGCTTAAAACATTGGATTTCAACACTTACGGCGGTATTTACCGTAACGTGTGGTTTTGTGCCAAGGATTCGCTTTCGATTACCGAGTCGGCTATAAAAAGCGAACATTCAGGCGGCGTTTTCATAAAAACTTCTGACATTGGAGAAAATTCAGGAAAGGTAACCGTTACCGTTAACATACAAAATGCGTATGCCGAAGACAAAGAAACAGAATTGGTTTGCCGTGTGCTTGACCATAACAGAAAGTCTCTGGGAAAGGCGGTTGTTTCAAAAATTTTGAAAGGTTCATCAAGGGAAGATTTGTCGTGTGAGCAGACTTTAACAGGCATAACGCTTTGGGATACTGACAATCCATGGCTTTACACTTTGAGGGCGGAGGTACATTCTGACGGAAAAATTCTTGACGTAAAAGAGACGGAGTTTGGTTTCAGAAAAATAGAAATCACGCCCGAAGGCATAAAACTTAACGGGAAAAAAAGGTTTTTGCGCGGTGTCAACCGTCATCAGGAATATCCGTATGTCGGTTATGCAATCTCCGACGAGGCTCAGAAACGGGACGCTTACAAAATCAAAAACGCCGGATTTGATTACGTTAGAGCATCGCATTATCCGCAGTCTGAGGCGTTTTTGCAGGCCTGCGACAGATACGGAATACTTGTACTTGACCCTATTTTGGGCTGGCAGTATTTCGGAGACGAAGCCTTTGAAAAACACGAACTTGAAGACTGTCGTTATCTTATTCGCAGGGACAGAAACCACCCGTCGGTTTTGGCTTGGGAACTTTCAATCAACGAAACTAAAATGACTGAAAGTTTTATGAAACGCGCCAACGAAATCGCAAGGGAAGAATTCCCGACGGAATATTGTTACACGGCGGGGTGGGAGAAAGGTAAATACGATATTTTTATTCAAGCGCGTCAGCACCGAAAGAAAGGCGATATTATAAGTCAGCCGTTAATCGTCTCGGAGTACGGTGATTGGGAATATTACGCACAAAACGCAGGCTTTAATCAGGATTCGTGGCAAAATCTAAAACCTGAGGAGCGCACTTCGCGTCAACCGATAGAGTCGGGCGAAAAACGTCTTCTTCAACAAGCCGTTAACATCACGGAGGCTCACAACGACAACCTTTCAACCACCGCTTTTGCCGACGGTTACTGGGTTATGTTTGATTATAACAGAGGATATGCCAACGATTTGGAATATTCGGGCATAATGTCAATAAACAGAATGCCGAAATTTTCGTATTATTTTTTCCGCTCGCAGCGCGACATCGACGATTCGGAGTTAAGAGCCTTTGCTGAGCCTATGTGTTTTATTGCTTCGTATTGGCGTCCCGGTGAAAGCAAAGGCGTTACGGTATATTCTAACTGCGAAGAAGTGGAACTTTTTGTTGACGGCGTATCATACGGCAGACATAAGCCTGAGAAAAACTCCATAACACAAAACCTTCCGCATCCGCCTTTTTATTTTGATGTCAACTGCGAAAAAGAAGGTACACTTAAAGCAGTTGCATACGACGGCTCTGGGGCTCCCGTAACGGAATGTGTCGTAAAATCACCGCTCAGTCCCGTGAGGCTGAAACTTGTTTTGGACGAAAGCGGCTCTCTGATTGCCCCTAATGACGTGATTTTGGTTCATTGTTATATTTTGGACAAAAACGGTACTGTTGTAAGCACTGCTGATAGCGAAGTGGAATTTTCTGTTTCGGGGACGGCTGATATGATTTCGCCGAAAACAATCAAAGCCGAGGCTGGCGTTGCAACCGCGCTGATACGCGTTGGGAAAAATAGTAACGATTTTACCGTTTCGGCAAAATGCGGCTCTATGTACACTGTTGCTGACAGGTAAAAAATAGTCGGGAAAAAAGAAAAAAAATGTACGGTTTTTGAAGAAAAAATAATGACTTTGGGATTTTAAAAAAAAATGAAACTTTTTTTTCTTTATATATCGTTTTTGGTTGCTGTTTTTTTTGTCGGAAAAGTTTCGGCACAGGAAAAACAGCCTTTGTTTCATACCGTAGACGAGCAGGACGGACTTGTTAACGACCTTATCAACTGTATTGAAATTGACGATTACGGTTATGTTTGGACGGGTTGTAAATCAGGACTTTGCAGATACGACGGACAGAATTTTCAAATTTTTTCGGCTTCGGGCGAATCCAAAAAAAATTACGTTGCGGGTAATACTTTTTCAGACCTTGAAAAAGATATTAACGGCAGGCTTTGGATTGCTTCCGAGCGGGGCGTAACTTTTTACAACCCTACGACAAGCCGTTTTACCTTTGTGGACATAGTACTTCCTGACGACGGCAAGAGACATTCGAGTTATCAGGCTGATAAAATTTTGATAAATTCTCAGGGCGAGGTTTATTTGTATTCCACGTATGCGCAACTCTTGAAATTTAGCGAAACGGACACGCTTTTTTATCCTGTTTTTTCGGACGTTCTTTTCGGCAAAAATTGTCGTTATTGTTATATTGATAATAATAATAATTTTTGGCTGATGTCGGATGTTGATAAAAAAATTTATAAACTTTCGCCTTATGGTGATATTTTGCGCATTGTAGACTGCTCTCAAATACCTAATCCGCCGACAAAAGGAAGTTTTGCATTTCTTGACAACGGCAACGGCGAGATATTTTTCGGTGGCGACAACGGGCTTCATGTCTTTAATCAAAATACCGGTACTTTCGGCAAACTTGATGCCGTAAACCTTGAAATTTTTCCGGAAACCGAGTCTAAATGCTTTTTTAAGGATAGCCGTGGGCTTATTTGGATTGGTACTAATGCCAAGGAACTTTTTATTTACAATCCGAAAACTAAATTTTTGACCAAAGTGCCTTCTGCCTCCAATCGTACACCTTACCGTCTTACCTCGTCTTCTGTGATTGATATGCGGGAAGATAGACAGGGTCTTTTGTGGTTTGGAACATGGAAAGGCTTGTCTTACACGGAGTTGAATCCGACGAAAAAATTTCATAACGTCTCTAACGAAGAGGCGGAAATTCTTCCCGGCAAAAATTACGTTGACGCTTTTGATTCTTATAACGGTATGATGGCAATCGGCTGCGACGGCGGTGGCGTAACGTTTTGGAAAAAAGGCGCACCCGAAAGGGAAATTTGTTTTGACCCGGAGATTGACAAAAATTCCGTTATGGATCGTCCCTCGGTTTTATCGCTTTGTTTTGACAAGGACGGTTACCTTTATAACGGCGGTTACAACCGTGCCGTAACGAGGATTTATCCGGATTGGAAGGGCGAAGACGAATATCCGTTAAGGCACGAAAAATCCGATTATATGTCTTCCGATTTTACTGCCGACATTATTTGCGATAGTAAAAACAGAATTTGGATTATGACCAACGGCGACGGACTTTACGAATTGACGGACAAGAAAAAAGGCACTGTCAAAAGGCATAATATTGACAAAAATGGCAAGCCGATATGTTGTATGTGGGGAACGTGTTTGGCAGAATACAAAGATAAAATTCTTATCGGCTCGTATCAGGGTATTTCGGTTTACGATGTAGAAAACAACGAGTTTAAGAATTATGAGTGCGACGTGGAAGATACTACTACGATAAGTCATAATTGGGTTGCTGATATTTTTGTGGACTCAAAAGACAGAATTTGGGT
>JAEEGL014084058.1_pt1 | contig 22126 bp, 19 predicted proteins | sample 9134231 | NCBI WGS metagenome assembly JAEEGL01 (sample SAMN16246548, study PRJNA631951) | gut metagenome | biome: gut microbiome; feature: rumen; material: fiber-attached | host: Bos | place: Iran: Karaj | collected 2018-10 | reverse complement strand
CTAATGGTTTACTTACAATATTAATCATAAAATCTGGCCTTTCTTAACACAAAAAAATATCAACTTCATTTAGAAATTGATACTTTTCTATATTAAGTTCAAACTATAAAAGTTCGAACAGATTTCCCAATGGAGCAGATGATGGGAATCGAACCCACGTTAGCAGCTTGGAAGGCTGAAGTTCTACCATTAAACTACATCTGCATTTCGTAAATATAATATTACTTTAAAATAGAGTATTTGTCAATAAAAACTTGAAATATTAAGCCTTTTTCTCTTTATATCTTTATAAGATTAGATAAATGTAGTATAATGAATATACAATAGAAATTGTTTTATAGTTGATAAAAAAATAAATAATTAGTATAATATTTAGAGCCAAAGGAAGGTGTTTTTATGGCAACTAGAATGGTTGTAAAGAAACGTAGTAAATTAAAAGAAGAACTACTTGATAATGATAAAAAGGTAGAAAAAAAGACTGTTAAAGAAGAAGTTGCTACTACTCCTAGTGAAGAGGTAGTTGTTAGAAGGAAAAAGAAGAAAAAAAGTAATAAAACAGAGAACATTGTTTTAGCTGCTTTAATCATAATTTTATTTGCTTGCTTTGCTGCAATAGGATTTTTATTCTATAAATACTTCTATGCAGGAGCTAGTTCTAATAAATATGGTGATAGATTAGATGGAATAGAGAATTATCCATTATCTTCAACATTAGAAGATGATATTAAATCATTATATTCTGAAGAGAAATCAGTTAATAAAGTAGTTGTGCATATTCAAGGTAAAATAGTTTATATAGATATTGATTTTAGTGAAGCTGTTAAAATTGAAACTGCTGAATCTTTAGCTAGTAAATCATTAGAAAAAATAGGTGAAGAAAACTTAAAATTCTATGATGTTCAATACATTCTTTCATATAGTGGAGAAGAAGAAAATGAAAATTTCCCAATATTTGGTGCTAAGAAGAGTACTAGTACAAAGATTGTATGGAGTAAGGTGAAATAATATGAAGAAAAAATCAAGGAAGAATATAATAATTGCTTTTGCAATTATTGTAGTTCTTGTATTAGGTTTCTTTGGAACATTATATTATTTAACTAATACAGTTAATAATTTTTCATACACTGAAAAGAAATGGATAAATGATAATACAAAAAACACAATGGATGTTTATGTACAAACATCTTTACCAGTATTTGCATATAATGGAGTAGGTGTATATTATGATTATGTAAATGCTCTTAAAGAAAATACTGGATTAAATCTTAATTTAGTCACAACTGATACAGCTGATGTATCTTTAGTTAATAAAAACACTATTAATACTTCTGATGTATTAATATTTAAAGATCATTTTGTTGTTTTAGGTGAAAAAGATAGTGTTAGTAAATTATCTGATTTAAACTATAAAACAGTAGGTGTAGTTAAAGATGATGCTGATACAGTTAAATATTATTTAACTGAGTATCAAAATATTAATGTTAAAGAATATGATGATTTTGAGTTATTAAATTCAGCATTAGATGGTAAAAATCTTAATTATGCAATAGTACCTTTATATAAATATATTAATGAAATAATTACTGAAGATTTAGAAATTGTTTATCATATGGATGGTTTATATTCATACTATTGTTTAAGTTTTAAAAATGCTAATGAAAACTTAAAAAATATATTTACTAAGTTTTATTATAGATATGAAAACCAAGTTAAAAATAAGATTAATTCATATTTTTTAGAGACATATTATAATGCTAAAAATTATACTGAAATAGAAAAAGAATCTATTACAAATGAAGATTTTATAGTTGGATATATCAATAATATTCCTTTTGAAGGAATGATCAGTAATAAATTTACTGGTCTTACTAATACATATTTATCTAAATTATCTGATATTACAGGAGTAACTTATAAATATATTGAATACAAAGATACTAAAGAGTTATCTCAAGCATTATCAGATAAGAAAGTAGATATTATATTCAATTATTATTCTTTAAGTAGTAATGATTATGAAAGTACTAGAACATTAGGTAATTCTGAATATGTAATACTTGCTCATGTAGATAATAATATTGTTATTAATTCATTATATACACTTAAACATACTAATGTAGATATGTTAACAAATACTAATTTAAAATATAATATGGCTGATAAGAATTTATTTGAGATAAATAATTATCCAAGTATTAAATCATTACTTAAGAATATTAATGAAGATTCTATAATTATTATTGAAAAAGAAGTATATGATTATTATAAAGATTCTAGTTTAAAGAATTATAGTATTAGATATATAGATACTATTAAATTAAATAATTCATTCTTACTTAAGAAATCTAATACTGCATTTAATCAATTATTTGATTTCTATCTTAGTACTTTAAGTAGTAATGAGATTAAGAATGAAAGTGTAAATGATGTTATAGAGACATTAAGAAATAATAGAGTATTTAATTTTATAATTAGTAATTTAATATATATAGTAATTGGTGCTTTAGTATTAGTATTTATTATTTATGGAATACTTAAGAGATTAAATACAGTTAAAAAGAATAATAAAGAGAATAGACTATATTATTTTGATGCAATGACTAATTTAAAGAATAGAAATTTCTTAAATGATAATATGGAATTTTGGAATTCTGCTAAAGTTTATCCTCAAACTATTATAGTAATTGATATTAATAAATTAAAAGCTTTAAATGATAGAGATGGACATGAAGCTGGAGACAGTCAAATTAAAGCTGTTGCTAGTGTACTTATTAAAACTCAAAGAGATAATTCAGAAATAATGAGAACTGATGGAGATGAGTTTATGGTATATCTAGTTGGATATGATGAAAAGAAAATAGGTACATATATTCATAAACTTAATAGAGAACTTACTGATTCTCTTCCAAATAAAGATTATGGTGTATCTATTGGATATGCAATGATATTAAGTGAACAAACTACAATAGAAGATGCTATAAATGATTCACTTGCTATGATTCGTAAAGCTAAAGGTAAATAATATGAATAAAAAAATAAAGCGTATTTATGGTTATATGTTTACACAAGAATTAAGAGTATTGCCAGCAGATTTGGCATACTCTTTTACTCTTGCTATAATACCTATATTATCATTAGTGCTTTATTTTCTTTCGTCTTTTAAATTACCATCAAGTTTAGTACAAAATTTTATTAATAATTATGCTCCTGTTAGTACAGCTGAATTATTAACACCGTTATTTAATTCATCATTAACAACAAGTTCATTAATAACAATTATAGTTGGTATTATAGTTGCTGCTAATGGATGTAATGCTATTATTATAGCTAGTAATACAATATATAATATGGAAAATGCTTCTTTCTTAAGAAGATTTATTAAATCATTATTTATTATGATTATAATAATTGTTCTATTTGGATTTATCTTAGTAGTACCTTTATTTGGTAGATCAATATCTAATTTATTGATAAAATATATTCCGTTCTTTAGTAATCATAGAGGAGCAGTTAACATTATATATACAATCTTACAATTACCTGTATCTTTAATAATAATGTTCTTTATTATTAAATTAATATATGTAATAGCTCCAGATGATAGAATTAGAAGTAAATATGTTAATTCAGGAGCTTTATTTACAACAATAGGTTGGTTATTAGTTACAATTATTTTATCTTACTATATTAATAATATTGCAAGATATGACCTTGTATATGGTAACCTTGCTAATATAGCAGTCTTATTATTCTGGTTTTATGCTCTTGCTTATATATTTGTTATTGGATTATGTATTAATAAAGATAGTGTAGAATTAGGTATAGAAAAAACAAATAATATTAAATTAGAAGAAATAAGACAAAGAATTAAAGAACATAAGAAATAAAAAAAGATGTTTAATAACATCTTTTTAATTTGTCATACTAAATATCATAGCTCCTATGAATATACCTACAAATGCAACAATCATAATTATGTAAATTAGTATTGTTTTATTAGCAAAACCTCCAAAAGGTTTTTTCTTTCCATATAATGATAGAGTAGGACCTTTTTCTTTCTCCTGTTCTTCAATTAATTCTGGTGTAGACATCATTAATGCTCTCATTTCATCTTCACTTAATTGTTCATTATTAGCATATCTCATACATAATTCATTATATTCTTCTGGTGTAAGAGGTCTATCACCAATATCTAAATTCTTTTGTGATTCATTTTCATTTGCATAATTTTGACCATCTTGTATTATATCTGAATTAACATGATCGATTCTATCTTCAGTATGTATTACGTCATTAGTACCGCTAATAGCATGTATATTACCATCTTGATTATGATATACAGTTTCTTTATCTTGAATGTTTTCTTGTGTTTCTCTTCCTAATTTTTCACTTGTATCAATAAATTTAATCATTCTTTGTTGATCAAAATTTAATGTACTTAAGTCAACATCTTTATCAGGTGTTAAATTTTCTTCAGTAGCTATTTCACATAATTCTTTGAAGAATGTTTCAGGATCTAATTGTTCATCAGGTTTTAAATTACTAATCTTTTCTCTATAGAAATCAGATACTTTTTCAGAATTATATGCTTGTACTAAATGTAATTTACCATCAGGATCTATATATTTTATATATTTCTTTTCATCTAAGTATATTATTTGAACACTACCATGTCTAGAAGTAATATTATCAAATAATTGATTATCTTTATTTTTATCATCTTTTGCTTCTTCAACTTGTTTATTTTTTTCTAAGAATCTTTTTACAGCATCTTCATTACATTTATCAGCTATTTCTTTTAATATTTCAACATTTAATAATTTAGATGCATTCTCTGTAAATATTTTAGAATCTAATGCATCTCCATATACTTCTTTTAATTTATAAACTAATTCAACATTTTCAGCAAGTTCTGGTATTTCATTTATATCAAATTGAAATTCTTTTGATATTTGTTGAGCATAGTATTCTATAATACCATCTTCAAGATTTCTACCATATACAATAGTACTAGTATTAACTCCATCAATAGATATTTCTTTTAAACAAGTAACATCTATTATTGAATCTAACATATGTCTTAAAATATCTCCTTGAAAAGTATTTCTATCTTTATAATCATTTCCAAGAACATAATCAGTATTATTTAATAAAGAGATCTTATCTTTAGGAAGTGATTCTCCAAATCTTTTGATAAGACATTGCTTTAAAATATTTTCAAATTGTTTTAATTTATTTAGATTTTCTCCTAACATAAGCCCTCCATTATCAATATAAGTATATAATAAAAATAGTATTTTTTCAATTATTAAAATATGATATAATAATTATACATTATTTGGAGGTGTCTTATATGAAAGTAATATTTTTACAAGATGTTAAGAAACAAGCTAAAAAAGATGAAATAAAAGAAGTAAAAGATGGATATGCTAAATTCTTAATTAATCAAAAACTTGCTGTTCCTTATACTGAAAAAAGCCTTAATGTATTAAACAATGAAATTAAAGAAAGAAATGATAAAGAAGAAGCTTTAATTAAAGAATGTAATAATATTAAGAATGCTATTAAAGATAAAACAATTACTTTTAAAGTTAAAACTGGAAATAATGATAAAGTTTTTGGAAATATTACATCTAAACAAATTAGTGAAGAAATATCTAAATTAGGATATAATATTGACAAGAAGAAAATTAATACATTTGGAGATATTAATACTTTAGGAGTACATGAAGTAGAAATAACACTTCATAAAAAAGTAGTATTTAAAATGAATATTAATTTAACTAAATAGGAGGGTTTATGGCAAGAAAAGAACCACAAAATTTGGATGCTGAGATATCTGTTTTAGGATGTGGATTCTTAGAAAAAACTGCACTTGATAAAATAATGGATAGTGTAGATGATGAAATGTTTTATAGTGAAGCTAATAGATTAATCTATAAAGCAATGAAAGAATTACATCTTAATAATATTCCTGTTGATGCTGGTACTGTATGTAATGAACTTGATAAATCTAAAAACTTATCTAAAGTTGGTGGAGTAGAGTATATTACTGAAATAATAAATTCAGTACCTAGTACAGCTAATTTAAATTATTATATTAATATTATTTTTGAAAAAGCAGTATTAAGAAATTTAATAGATAAATCTACTAAAATACAAGAAGCTTGTTATGATGAAGCAGATACTGTTGTAAATATTGTAGAAAATGCTGAAAGAAATATTCTTAGTGTATATAATGATAAATTAGGTAAAGATATCAAAAAGGTAAAAGATATGTTACCTGAGATGCAAGAATATATGGAAAAACTATCTGAATCAAAAGGTGAATTAACCGGAATTAGAACTGGTTATTATGATTTTGATAAGATGACTAATGGTTTACAACCAAAACAAGTTATTATTGTTGCTGGTCGTCCTGGTTGTGGTAAAAGTGCCTTTGCACTAAATATTGCTTTAAACGCAGCAATTCATGAACATAAATCAGTAGCATTCTTTTCTTTAGAAATGGGTTCTGAAGAAATAATTAAAAGAATGTTTGGATGTGTTGGTAAAATAGATGGTGAAGTATTAAAAACAGGAAAGTTTAAGAATACTGATTGGAAAAAATGGAATGAAGCTATGAGTGAACTTTCTGATACTAAATTCTATATTGATGACACAGCTGGTATTAGTGTTAGTGAAATAAGAAGAAAATGTAGAAAATTAAAAAATAGTGAAGATGGACTTGATATGATTGTAATAGACTATTTACAATTATTAACTAGTTCAAATAAATATTCAGGTCAAAGAGTACAAGAGGTTAGTGAAATAAGCCGTGATATTAAAAAACTTGCTATGGAACTTGATGTTCCAGTAATAGCACTTGCTCAATTATCAAGAAGTGTTGAACAAAGAAAAGGTGAAGATTCAAAACCAAAACTATCTGACTTAAGAGAATCTGGTTCTATTGAACAAGATGCCGATATTGTTTTATTCTTACATAGTGATGCATATGGTAAATATGATGGTAATGTAAATAGAATAGTAAACTTATTAGTAGCTAAACATAGAGCAGGTTCTACAGGAAGTGTTGACTTAATGTTTAAAATGAATACAGGTTCATTTGATAATTATATTAATAAGGAAGAGGAAAATGAATAATCAAAAATCATATGGATTAATATTTTTTGGAATTTTGTTATCTGCTTTTGTTATATATGTATGTTTAACATTTAAACCAGTAGAGAAGAAAATTCATAATTATTATCAAGTATATTTAGGTGGGGAAAAAATAGGTCTTATTGCATCAGCAGATCAGTTATATGGCAAGATCAATGATGAACAAAAAGAGATTAAAGAAGAATATGGAGTAGATAAAGTATATTCACCACAAAGTTTAGAAGTACAAAAAGTATCTACATATAAAACTAATTTAAAAAGTGTTGATGAAGTATATGAAGAAATAAAAGACTTAGATCCTTTTACTATAGAAGGATATGAAGTAACTATTAAATACGATAAAGATAAAAAACAAAAACTATATGTACTTAATAAAGAAGATTTAGATACAGCTGTTAGAAATACTGTACTTGCTTTTGTTGATGAAAAATCATATGAGAATTATTTAGCAGGCACACAAGAAGAAATAACTGATGAAGGTACTGAAATTACTTCTATTTACTTTGATGATGAAGTAACTATAAAAAAAGCACATATTTCAACAGAAGAAAAAATATTCACTAATGAAAGTGAATTAAGTCAATATTTCTTATTTGGTACTAATGACATTAAAAAGACATATAAAGTTAAATCAAATGATACTTTAGAAACAATAGCATATGCTAATAAACTTGGTGTAGATGATTTATTAGTTGCTAATCCAAACCTTGGTGGAGAAAATGCTCTTTTAGCAGCAGGACAAGAAATAAATGTATCTCCTGTAGATCCAATATCAAGTATTGTGGTTGAATCATTTGAAACAGAATATCAAACAGTTAAATATGATACTAAGATTGAATTTGATAAATCTATAGGTAGTGCTGAAATGTATGTAAAACAACAAGGTACTGATGGATTAAGTCAAGTTACATTCGCATCTAAAAGTTTAAATGGTGTTATTATGAGTACTGCTCAAGTATCATCTACAACAATAAAAGAACCTAAAGATAGAATAGTTGTATATGGCTCTAAGAATGTTACTTATTATGGTAATACAACTTATTGGGCATGGCCTACAGTTAAACCATTTAGAATCACATCTCACTATGGATATAGATACCATCCAATTAAAAAGGTAAGACATTTACATAATGGTGTAGATATAGCAGGTGTTTCATCAAAGAATATATTTGCTATTCAAGGTGGAACAGTTATATCAGCTCAACCAAGTGGTTATAATGGTGGAGCAGGTAAAAACATAAAGATTGATCATGGAAATGGATATGTTTCATGGTACATGCACTTATCAAAAGTTGGTGTTAAAAAAGGAGAAAGAGTGGAAAAAGGCCAAGTAATTGGAATAATGGGTAGATCAGGTTCAGCAACTGGTATCCACTTACACTTAACAGTTTATAAACATGGTGATTTAATGAATCCACTATTACTATATAAATAATGATTAAGATATTATGTATAGGTAAAATTAAAGAAAAATATTTGAATGATTTAATAAATGACTATAAAATGAGAATAACAAAATATCATAAAATAGAAATAATTGAATTAAAAGATTCAATTATTAAAGAAGAAAAAGATGAATTACTAAAACACATTAATCCAAAAGACTACAATATATGTATGGATATAGATGGAAAAGAATATTCATCAGTAGAATTATCTAATTTAATAAATAATACTTTTACTGAAGGATATGGAACTATAACATTTATTATAGGTGGTTCTGATGGAATAGATGAATCTATTAAACAAATGTGTAATAAAAGATTATCTTTTTCTAAATTAACTTTTCCTCATGGATTATTTAGAGGTATATTACTAGAACAAATATATAGATCATTTAAAATAATAAATAATGAAAGCTATCACAAGTGATAGCTTTCATTTTCATTTAAATTAACAATCATTGGCATTTTTCCAGAAACAGTACCTTTTTCTTCATCATATATTAATATAGGAGACATATTAAGTTTAGCTTCCATATCTTCCGGATAATTATGATTTAAATAGTCTTCTATACTTAAATAAACATATTCAGTTAAATAATAATCTACTTCTATTATTCCTTTAGCAACAAGTTCATCTATATCAACATTCTCATATGTAACACCATCAATTACACAAGTACAATACTCTTTATTAAATGTATACAAAGTATTTAACATAGTAATACCTTTAGTTTTAATATCTCTTTTAATAGTATAATTCATAGGTAATACCATAGAAATAGCTTCTTCATAACTAATAGGTGTAATTTTAGATGCAGTAATAGTAACAAAACCATATTTAACAGCTTCTTCAATTGTTATAGTTTGTTCTTCCATATGTTGATAATCAATATAATATGCATCAGTATCTCTACTATTGAAATAATTTTTGTGTAAAGTAAAATATCCACTATTAATAAGACTAATTGTTTGATTATCTTCTATATTTTGATTATTAATATTTTTATAAAGAATACTTAATAATTCACGTAATCTATTAAATGATTCTTCATTATTCTCAAAGTATTCAAATGTTAAACATGATAAGAATTCTTCATATTCTTCATTACTAAGATATGGCTTAACACTTTTTTCTATTAATGAAAAATCACCTGTAAAATTATATACCCATATTGGTTTTGAACCAATTATTTCCATTAATGTTTTAACTAATTTAACTTGTTCATTATATGCATTAATAGTAGTATTTTCATAATATTCATTTGATATTATTTCAGCACATGCTTCAATAATTAAATTATATCCAAAAGTATCTTGGCATAAATGAACAAATTCATGTGATAATGTATCCATTTTAATTGAGTTAAAATCCTCATAATTTTTAATATGTAATGTATTAGGATTATCTGAATTATAAAAACCATTTAATTCATCAGCATGTTCTACTTCATATCCAAAACTTACTATATTTAAATCATGTAAGTTTTGTTTAAATTTAGCTTTTAAATAATTATTGGAATTAATAAAAGGTAATATATCAGTGAAAAAGTCTTCATTATATAAATATGCTTTTTCTTCTTCGGTTAAATTATTAGAAGAATATATCATTTCTCTAATAGTATCTAATGTAATTGTTTCTTCATTATATTGTTCATAATAACCAATTTTAATAGGAGTTTTTTCCATTAAACCTGTTAATCCAATTAACATAGAAGCAGATAATGCACATATAATAATTATTCTATTAATTCTAAATAACTTTCTACTAGTTTTTTGATTACCTTTTCCTTCATAACAAATACAATATTCACCATTATTATTAAAGTAATCAACATCTATTTTAGATAATATTTTTATATATTTATTAATATCGATATTAGAGTTATTATGATCAACATAAAAGATTCTATCTTTAGATAGAAATAAAGTTATTTTAACATTATTATCTGAAATAAAAACTTTTTCCATAATAACCCCTTTAAGCGTGCTATATTATACCATAATTATTAATAAAATGCTATAATAATTGTTAACAGGTGATAATATGATAGGTAATGATTGGGATGAAAAACTATCTTCAGTATGGAATAGTGATGGCTTTAAGAAATTTATGAGTGTTATAAAACACGAATATGAAACTAAAACATGTTATCCAGAATATAAGAATATTTTTAATGCTTTAAGATATACACCATATTCAAATGTTAAAGTAGTTATTATAGGACAAGATCCATATCATGGAGAAGGTGAAGCTCATGGTTTATCATTCAGTGTTCAAGAAGGAATACCATTACCACCAAGTTTACAAAACATATACAAGGAACTTTACAATGACCTTGGTATTAAAAATACAAAAGGAGATTTAACTCCTTGGGCTAGAGAAGGGGTATTACTTCTAAATAGCATACTTAGTGTAGAAAAAGATAAACCATTATCTCATTCAAAACTAGGTTGGCAATTATTAACAGATTATATTATTAAATTATTAAATCTTAAAGAAGAACCAATTGTATTTATTTTATGGGGTAGTTATGCTAGAAGTAAAAAAGAATTAATTACAAATAAAAAACACTTAATAATAGAAAGTGCACATCCAAGTCCTTTAAGTGCATCTCGTGGTTTCTTTGGAAGTAAACCATTTTCAAAAACAAATAATTTTTTAAGAGAACATAATATAAAAGAGGTTAATTTCAAAAATTAACCTCTTTTATATTTCTTAGCATATATTAACTTCTTAGGTCTATTACATTCTAAAGCAGTATCATAAGAAGAGTTTGATTCAAGTAATTTATTATGTAATGGTTTTCCATCATATAGATATCTATTTACATCTTCAATAGTTTCAATATATAAAGCAACTGCATTATTCCATAATTCATGAAATGATTCATTATGCTTTTCACCATTAATAGGATGTAACCAAGTTTTTCTTTCTCTATTTAAAAACCATTCAAATATCTTTTGTCTTTTTTCATATGTTAAATCACCAATGAATTCGGCACTTCTAGGAAATTTATCATTAAATCTAACTTTATTTTCAAAAGATGTTAATGCATTAATTCCTATATCATATTTACCACTAGCAAATAAACATTTAAATACTTTAAAATAAACATCATCAATTATTTCTCTTGATTTCTTTTCATCAATTCTAACATCAGTAATAAAACCTTTATTATGAATACCATATTTATCCATAATATAATTATCTATCCAAAATTCTAATTGTAAATGAGGATCTATTATTTTATTAAGTTTTAAATTACGAGTTAAATAATATACATATGGATGAAAAGAGTAATCAAGTACATAATGAGATAATTGACCATATAAAAAACTTATCAATTCTGGATTATCTAATTGATGTTCATTTTTAATAGCATTCATTAAATATAAGAAAAAGTATTCAGGATCTTTATTATGTTGTGTATTAAAAACAATTGGATCAGTAAATACTAAAGAATCTGGTCCAAAAGAAAATGCTTTTAAATCATCAAGATCTAAATCAATTCTTTTATCTATATAATCATTACATTTAGTAATATGTATTGCATGTGTTTTATATGATGGCATATATTTCCTCCAGCAAGTAATAATTTTAATCATAAAAAAATATTTAGTCAATAGGCTTTAATAAAAGTATTATTTGAGGTATAATGTTTTAAGATAGGAAGGAATTATAAAAATGGAAAATGAAAATACGAATCAGACAAATGTAGAAAATAGTGTACAATCAACTTCAGCACCGGGACCAGTAGTTGAACCAACACTTGTTGTACAACCACCACAAGTAGGGGAGCCTGCACCTGCAACTCCAACAGTACAATCATCAGTCCCAGAAGCCCCAGCAGGTCAACCCATTCAATCCGGAACTAGTGCTCCTGCTGAAAAAAAGAGTAATAAGGCACTAATATTTATTATTATAGGAGTAGCTGTAGTCACTCTTGCAGTAGCAGGATTTTTATTCTTAGGAAAAGGAAGCGGTAAGGGTAGTGGAGGACCTGATAGAGTATCAAAAGACTATTTAGAAAATCTTATTAGCAAGAATTATTCTGAAGCGTTTAAATTTATAAATTTACCTGAAAACAGTTTTGTAGATGCTAACGAATATTCAGAATATGTTCAAAAGAAAGATTCATTTAAAAAATTAACAGAAAGTAAAATAAAATCAAAAACAGAAGACCTATTAACAGATAATAAAGCAACTTATACATATACATTAACAGCAAATGATAAAGAATATACTGTTAAAGTAGATCTTGTAAAATCAGAGAATGGATGGAAAGTAGAAGATAAATTCTATATTGAAAAATATAGTATATTAGTTCCTAAAGATACTAAATTTTATATAAATGATAAATTAGTGCCAACATCATTAATTGCTAAAACTAATGTAGGAACTAATAATTTATGTGATCAATATTTAATACCAGCAATTTATGAATCTCAAAAAAAATTAAAAGTTGAGTCAAGCTTTGGAACTTATGAAGAAGATTTATCTACCGTTAGTAGTAATTCTGGTTACCAAATCAAAATAGTATTAACTGATGAAGATTTAGTTAAAAAAGCACAGGATTTTATAAAAGATATGTGGAATGATATGTATGTTCAATATGAAAAAGGTACAGATGTAGCAGAAATTAAAAATAAATATTTTGATGATAATATTACTTTAGATACAGTAAATACATATTATAAAAATGGATTTAAAGAGATGATTAATAATAGTAGTAAAACAAATTATTCTAATTTAAAAATAACTGATATTATTAATAGAACTGATAAAGAAGGTTATGAAAACTATATATGTGCTAATGATATTTTATCAATTAATTTTGGATATTCTGCTTACTATGAATGGCATTTTATGAATCAAGGTCCATATAAAATGAATAGATATTCTAAAATGAGATTAAGATATAATAATGGTGAATTTAAAGTATATGAAGTTTCAGATGAAAAATTCTTTACGTATTTAAATAGTTTCACAAAAGAATTTAAATTATAGGTATGTTATTAAACATACCTTTTTATTTACAATAAAAAAGAAGTCTTTTAGACTTCTAAATCATTATTAAAATCAATTTCCAATTCTTTTCCTTCAATTAATTCTTTAACTCTATATCTTTTACATTTTGCCATTAAATTGTATGGAAATTTAGATATTAGTTTATTATATATAACAGTATAAGTATTAAAATAAGTTCTTAGTGATATTAATGATAATTCATTTTCTTCATAATTATCTATTAATTCTCTAAACATCTTTATTTCTCTTACTTTTTGTTTATCTTCTTTTATATGAACTAGTTCTTTATAACATTTATCTAAAAGTTTTTCAGTTTTTAATGATATATCTAAATTATCAATAGCTTTAACATTATCAAAAACTTTACTTTCAGTTTTATATTTATTAACTATTTCATCTATAAATTTATTAACAATATCATATTTAGTATTAAATTTATTATAGTATTCATCATATGTTTCATTAAGTTTATTATATAAATTGGTTAATTTTTCATTAAAATATTTATAGAATAAAATAGCAAAAGCTAGTATAACTACTACAATGATTAAAACTAATGTAATTATGTATACTATTTTCATATTTGTCACATCCTAGTAAACATTATAACAAAAATTATGATATTTTTAAATATTTATATTATAATTATATTGGGTGAATAAAAATGATTATAAAAGCAGCTATATCAAATCACCATGTTCATTTAACTAGAGAAGCATTAGATATTCTATTTGGTGAAGGATATGAATTACATAATAAGAGAGATTTAACTCAAAAAGGACAATTTGCAGCAGAAGAAACTTTAACAGTAGAAATAAATGGTAAACAATTAGAACATATTAGAATAGTCGGACCTTGTAGACCATATACACAAGTAGAATTATTAGATAGAGATAATGAATACTTTGGTATTAATGCTCCGGTTAGAACTAGTGGAGATTTAGAGGGTAGTGAAAATGCTACTTTAATAGGACCAGCTGGAGTATATTTTGCTAAAGAATCAACTATAGTAGCGGATAGACACATTCATATGAGTGCTGAAGATTTAATAACATTCAATCAACAACCAAAGAATACAGTTACTATTAAATGTGAAAATGGAGTAGTAATGGATAATGTTCATATTAAATCAGATGAAACTTGTGTTTTAGAGTATCATATGAATAAAGACGAAGCTGAAGAACTTGGTATAGAAACAGGAATGGAAATAGAGATAATATAAGGCAAAAATTGACTTTTTGCCTTTTTTGTGGTATAATGTATATGCTTTTTAAGGGGGTATACCAAAATGGAAAAAAGAATAAATTTAGATAAAGTAACTAGAAATTATAGAATGAAAAAACTAGGTAAAGGACATAATGGAACATGTTATTTAACTAGTGATGGAAGAGTATATAAACAATATCATACTCAAGGTATAGATGATGATATAACTGCTATGTTATTAGAATTACAATATGAAGGATTTACTTTTCCAGAACAATTAGTAATAGTAGATGGTATATTAAAAGGATATTTAAAAAAATATGAAGAAGGACAAACTTTAGATAAATTAAATTATTCTAAAGTTAAATTAGTTGATTTTTTAAAAGCATTAAGAAGATTTGAAAATCAATTAAGAGATTTCTCATATGAAACTAATTTAGATGTATATGATTTAAATTTACATAATTTAATATATACACCAGATAAAAGAATAGTTGATATTGATACAGATCCAATCGCGCCATTTACTTATCCAGTTGGAAATCCACATTATGAAAACTCTAAATATTTAGCTGAGTCTTTAAATAAAATATTTATGGAAGGTGAATTTCAATCAGCAAGATTACAACAATTACAAAGAGAATGTTTAGTAGGTGGATTTATTAGACCATCAACATTCATATCAGAAGCAGCTGAACAAATGGATAAGATGGCTACTATTGATACAATACAAGATTATAATGAAGGATTAGTTCTATTAAGAAAATAGAACTAATTCTTTTTTTATGCTATAATTTTCATGCAAGAGAGGTAAATATGGCAACAATAGGTATAGACATAGATGATACGATTACTAATAGTACTAGAGTGGTTAGATACTATATAAATAGGTATTCTAATAGTAATGAATTAAAAAATAATGTTGAGGGTATTATAAGAGGAATATATGTATCAGATGAAACAAAAAGTTTTTATAAAAAAAGAAGTCAAGAAATAGGAAATAAAATAAAAGTTAAAAAGCATGCTGTTGAAATAATAAAACAATTACATGATGATGGTCATAAGATAATAATAGTGACAGCAAGAAATAATAATTATTATGATGATGCATATAAATTCTCTTATGATTATTTAACTAGAAATGGAATAATATTTGATAAATTATGTGTTGATCAACCATATAAAACACCTTTATGTATAAAAGAAAAAATTGATTTTATGATAGATGACGCTATAGATACAGTTGATGATACTCAAAGTAATGGAATTAAATCTATTTTATTTACATCTTCTATAAATAAAAATAAATCTACTAAAGCAAAAAGATTAAATAATTGGAAACAAGTTTATAAATATATAAATAGGAATTTATAAAAAATGTAAATTTTTTAACATAATTAATTGACAAAAAAAATTAAATATTATACTATTAAATTGACATAGAAATATGTCATGAACATTTATACGATTCATTGTGTAAGTGTTCGACCAAAACCCCCTGAGAGGCCTTCGGGCCTCATTTTTATTGGGCTTTAAAAATATGTTATAATATAAATAATGGAGGTAATTATGCTTACTAGTGGATATGAATTAACTACAGCTATTACTAATTTAATTATATTTATTACTAGTGTATTTTGTTATACAAGAATAAAGAATAATAAACTATGGAAAATGTTTTATTTACTAATGTGTTTAGATTCATTTATGGGTGTAATAGTACATGGATTAAATATAAATAATACAGTTTTAAATGTCCTATGGATTATATTATCAATATTATTTACTATTACTATAAATACACTATTATGTATATTTTTAAAGTTTAAGTACAAATACATTTATATACTATCGGTTATACTTTCTATTATTTTAATAACATTTCTATTATTGAACTTAGATTACATATTAGCATTTGTATTATATGTATTAGTATCATTCATAGTAATTGGATATTTTTTAATAAAGAATTATTCTGAGAAAGATAAACTAATATTAATAGGATTTATAGTTCAATTAATAGGTGGTATATTGATGCTATGCAAGATGAAATTTTGGATACTTGATTATAATGGAATATGTCATTTATTTACCGCAGCAACTTTAATATTATTCTATTTAGGAATTAAGAGAGATACATAAAAATATCTCTTTTTTTTATGTATAAATTATGATATACTACTATCATAGGAGATGTAGAATATGGAAGAATTAAAGAAAGATTTAGACCTATTAACTGAAATAATGATTTTAGAAGAAGAAATAAAGGGGGAAGAAGAACATGAGTGATACTGAAAAAGCATTTCAAGTTGTAAAAGACCTCCTACTTGATGATACATTTGAAAAAACAGAAAGAGATCAAGAGAATCTTAATCAAATGTTAGAGTCTATTAAATTAAGAGTAAAACTAGATATAGTTGAAAAACTTCTAACTGGTAAAAAAGAAGAAGTAATCGCAACTCTTGATGAGTATATTTCTGCATTAGAAAGTAAAATAAGTGAAATGGAATCAAAACCATTTGGTGCAGAAAAATCAGTTCCTGAACTTATGAGTTTAGATCATAAAATGAAAAAGAATGAGAACTCTCGTCAAATAAGAGTATATAAAGAAATATTAGAAGATTTAAAACAAATAAGACAAAAAGCAGAAAATATTAAATATGAAGATGCAGTTAGAGCATTATTCAGTGATGAATTAGAATCTGATAGATTATTAAGATATAGTATAATGATGAGTCTTTCTGGTGGCGGATGGTCATTGAGTTCTTTTGATGGAGAATTCCCAATAGTAGGAATGAAAGATGGACCAAATAATTTAGAACATAGTGCTAGGCCGGATTGGAAAATTAATTTTGAATTTGTAGATAGAATTTCATCTGTAATATTTGATAAAGAAAAGGTTGAAAAATATTCAACATATTTTGAAAAAGAATATAAATATCATAATAAAGAAAGCGCTTTAACAGGAGCAAAAGAACAATTAGAAATAGTTAGATGGTATAAGGGATGTAAACCAGCTATAGATGGTATAGTAGAAGAGAAAAAAGAATTAAATCGTCAAATATATTCTTTGACTGTATCTCTTCAATATGATACTGCTGCAATAGATAGTCGAAGAAGATCCATAGCTAGTTTAAAAAGCAATTATATTAAAGCATTTATTCATAAAAAAGAAATAAACGAACTTGAACAATTAATTGCTGAAGGTGAAGAAATTGTTAGGAAAAAACAAGATTCACTTGCTGAATTAGAAGAAAGAAATAAACAATTAGAGACACATTTAGATACTCTATTACATCAATTACAAGATCGTGTTTCTAAAGAAACATTTAATAAGATTTATTTTGCAGCATATGAAATTACTTCATCTAGATGGACAAGAGAAAAAAAACCAGAACATATTGATAGTAAATTCAATCGATTGGTTAATGCTTATGGTAATGAAGAAGAGATACAAAAATCAATTGATACTCTTACTAAGGAAGCTGCCGAAGCAAAAGCTGATTTTGAAGAGTATGCTCAAACAGAACTTTCACCTGAAATGAGAAAAGAAATTACTGAAAAACATGATGATATAAGGGCAGCTCTATGGCAAACAAGAAGAGGACCAAATTATAGAGCTACACCATTTGTTTCTCTATGTATATTAAAAACAATTAGTGAAGCAAGACATTTAGATCCAAAGAAATTACTTGAATACTTAGAAACTGGTGAAACACTTGAAGAGACTAGTGAAAGATTAGAATCTAGGATAGAATCTAGAATAACTGGATTTGTTCAACCAGACATTAAGGCTGTAAATGACAAATTTAGAAAAATGCAAGTTCCTCCTGTTAAACCTGAAAAGAAACAACAACCAGCAGTTGAAGAAACTAGACATGTTCCAAATGTACTTGATGCTCAGCCAGAAGTTCCTACTGATGGAAGTGGGTTGACTTTATAAAATAATAAACACTAACATTTTGTTAGTGTTTTTTTATGATATAATTATTTTAGAGATGATATATATGAAAAAGTTATTAATAATCTTTTTAGCATCATTCATATTATTTGGATGTACTAAAGAAACACCAGATCAAATATTAATGGATGCTATGAATAGTAAGATTGATTTTATTAATGAAGAGAATAAAGGAGTATTATTTAAAGAATTTCCAATATATGAGGATGATTTAGCAGTTCCTGATAAGTATGCATATGTTGATATGGATAATGATGGAACAAATGAACTTGTTGTTGAAACAACATCATATTATGGTGCATTTATAATTCTTCATTATGATAAAGAAACTAGAAAAATATATGGTTATATGTTAGGAGCTAGATCATTAGAAGATTTAAAAGAAGATGGAACATTTATAGGTAGTGGTGGAGCAGCAGTTAGTTCATATTGCAAAATAAAATTTGATAAGAATAAATATGAAATAATAGATTTAGCATATAGTGATAGTACAAATAATGAATATAAAATAGATGATAAAGATGTTACTAAAAAAGAAATAGAAGAGTTTACTGATAATTGGTTTAAAAAGACATCAGTAGAATGGATAGAAGTAGAATAAAGGCCTATGGCCTTTTTTATTTGTATATAAATAAAAAATAATGTATAATTATAATGGAAGATGATAGATGAATAATACCATAATAGAAAAACTAATAAGCACTATTAAAAAACATAAATATGTTTTGATTTTTTGTGTGTTTATTTTAGTAGTAGTATTAAGTATATTTGTTAGTGATAAGATGACAAAATCAGATCCAACATATGATAGTAATGTAACTATTTATTCTGAACAATCGGATTATACTTTAGGAGGATTTGGATCATTTAGACTTGATGAAAGATTATATGAAACAGGAAACAACGATGTTCCAGTAGGTTTATATTTAAATACATGGGAAGCAAGAAATGCTAATTATGATAACAATGATGCTTTAATAGTTGTTTCTAATTCATATAATTCTAATTATTATTCAATAGAGAATATTATATATCATTTAAATAGTTTAAAAAATAATGAATCTAAAAAAAGAGTGGCTCTAGTAACATACAATGATAATTATAAAGTAATATCTGATTTTACAACAGATTATGAATCACTAATAAATGTGTTGTATGAAATTGAATTTGAAGGTAATTGTAATTATGAAAAAGCTTTAGATGGAATAGATGCAGTTTTATCAAATTACCAACAAGATGGTAGACAATTAGATACTTTAATAACTATAGATGAATTATCATCAGGTAATGAACAAGTTGAAAAGAATAAATATAATTCATTAAAAGAAAAATATCCATATTTAAAAATCTTTTCTTCAGGAATAGAACCTAAAACATATAGTAGAGTAGATAGTATAACTGATGGTTATAGTAGTATTTATTATATATTAAAACAATTTAGATTTGATAATTTTAATATCACAGTTGATTATAATAGTGATAATTTTGAGTATGTATCAGACTATAATAATGTTTTTAATACTTCAGTTGATTATATAATAGAAGATTCAAAGATTAAGATCAATTTATATAGTTTTTATACTGGTCAAAATTTAGATTTGAGAATATTATTTGACTATAAGAATAATTCTAATGATATATATGTACCTATAGTTTATAAAACAACAATGAATTCAAGTTTACAAGGAACTCAAAATGAAAATATTGTTAATAGTACAATACTGTATTTTAAATCACAATCACTTATTAAGTATAATTTCGATAATATGCCTTCAGATTGTAGATTTACAAAAACATTTGAGAATAAATATTATCCAATAGGTACATTAGTAGAAATACCACAAGATGGTATAGTTTGTGATAATCATTATTTTCATGGATTTAGTGATTATTCAGAAATAACAGTTGGTAGTTATGACAATACTTTTAGCCCTAGATTCACAAAGTTAGCAATACAGAAAAACTTTGCAACAGCTGATTTTGATTCAGGCATAAATGTAAAAGGTAAAATTAATGCTCTTGTTGGGTTAAATACATCATATTCTACATCAAATGATATAGTTGAAAAGTTTTTAAGAAGTTATGATTTACCAGATGGCTTTGAACCAAGTACAGAGAATACAGTATCTACAAGTTATTCAGATAAACCAATTTACATTTGGTATGATTCAAATGAAAAAGCAATTTATTATTATGCTGATACTGATATAGTATACTTAAATGAATCATGTATTCATATGTTTGATGGTTTTCGTAAATTATCGGATCTTTCCGGTTTACAATATGTAAATACTTCAAAGGTTACTAATATGTCCAATATGTTAAGCTATACCGCTATAACAAATGTAGATTTTGCTTATAATTGGGATGTGTCAAATGTAACAGATTTTCTTTCCTTTTTATGTGGCGCGAGATCTTTATCTGATATTTCCGGTTTATCAAATTGGAATACTAAGAGTGCAAGTAATATTGGTGGTTTTCTTAGAGAAACAGCAGTTAGCGATTTAACACCACTCTCAAATTGGAATACATCAAATGTAACTAATATGGATACGATATTTTATGAAATGAGCGGACTAACAAATTTAAACGGACTTGAAAACTGGGATGTGTCAAACGTAACAGATATGGATTACTTATTTTGGAAAAATACATCTCTTACTAATATTTCAGCATTAAGATATTGGAATACAAATAGTTTACAAAATATGACTTATATTTTTTCAAATTGTGACTTAAGAGACTTAACTCCATTATCAAATTGGAATGTTTCTAAAGTAAACAGTTTTGAATACTCTTTTTATGGTAATGCAAATTTAACAAGTTTAAATGGATTAGATAATTGGGATACATCTAGTGTAACAAATATGAAGTTTGCTTTTTATAAAGATACTTCTATTAGCGATATAAGTGGCGTGAGAAAATGGAATACATCAAAAGTAACAGATTTCGCTTTTATGTTTGCCATTAGAACTTCACCTTGTGTTTATCCTAGCTATACATCTGGTTTAGCATATTTTATGAATGGTAATCAATCTATAACAAATATATCTGCATTATTAAATTGGGATGTATCTAAAATAACAAATATGGAAGGAGCTTTCTATGATACTAAAATACAATCATTAGATGGACTCCAAAATTGGGATGTCTCAAATGTTATATCATTGAGTTATACTTTCTCAAATACTGATTATCTAACAGATATATCAGCGTTACTAAACTGGGATGTCTCAAAAGTTATTGGTGTTTATGATTTATTTGCATATGATCATAATTTAGAAACACTTCATGGATTAGAAAATTGGAATATTTCAAATTTTG
>JAEEGL013590411.1_pt1 | contig 22127 bp, 16 predicted proteins | sample 9134231 | NCBI WGS metagenome assembly JAEEGL01 (sample SAMN16246548, study PRJNA631951) | gut metagenome | biome: gut microbiome; feature: rumen; material: fiber-attached | host: Bos | place: Iran: Karaj | collected 2018-10 | reverse complement strand
GATATGTCTCCGCTCACACAGCAACGACACCGGCTCGTAACCGGCATCGAGCGCCACACGAATGACCTTCGGGCTCTCCGCAATGAACACGCCTCGCTCCGACTCTACCCGACTGCGCAACTGTGCCTCCGTCAGCATGCCGAAGACTTCCACACCAGGCACGTCCAGCGTTGTTATTTCTATGATTGGCATCTTTTCTCACTTTATCACCCGACAAAATTACAAAAGAAAACCGTGCGATTCGTCAATCGCACGGTTTTTCTTATCTTATCAATGGATTTCTTGACTTAGTGGACCTCCTCAAAGTCGGCGTCTTGGATGGTCTCATCACCACCTTGGGTGTTGCCGCCCTGATTAGCACCGGCATTGGGGTCGGCCTGCGGGCCTGCGCCGGCACCAGGTTGGCCGGTCTGCTGGTACATCTGGGCACTGGCGGCCTGCCATGCGTTGTTGAGTTCGGCAATGGCGGCGTCAATGGCGGCGATGTCCTGAGCCTTGTGAGCATCCTTCAGTTTTTGCAGGGCACCTTCGATGGCCGGTTTCTTGTCGGCGGGAAGTTTGTCACCGAGTTCCTTCAGTTGATTCTCTGTCTGGAAAATCATGGAGTCAGCTTGGTTGAGTTTGTCAATCTTCTCGCGTTCCTTCTTGTCAGCTTCGGCATTGGCCTGAGCCTCGGCTTTCATGCGGTCGATTTCGTCCTTGCTCAGTCCGCTGCTGGCTTCAATGCGGATGGCCTGTTCCTTACCGGTGGCTTTGTCCTTGGCACTGACTTTCAGGATACCGTTGGCGTCGATATCGAAGCTGACTTCAATCTGGGGCACGCCACGGCGGGCAGGGGCGATGCCTTCGAGGTTGAACTGACCGATGCTCTTGTTCTGGCTGGCCATGGGACGCTCGCCCTGGAGCACGTGGATCGTTACGGCCGTCTGGTTGTCGGCTGCGGTGGAGAACACTTCACTCTTCTTGCACGGGATGGTCGTGTTGGCGTCGATCAGTTTGGTCATTACGCCACCGAGGGTTTCGATACCCAGGGTCAGTGGGGTCACGTCGAGCAGGACGATATCGCCCACACCGGCTTCTTTATTAAGGATGGCACCTTGTATGCTGGCACCCACGGCCACCACTTCGTCGGGGTTAACGCCCTTGGAGGGTTCTTTCCCGAAATAGTTCTTCACGAGGGTCTGCACGGCGGGGATACGGCTGGAGCCGCCCACGAGGATAACCTCGTCGATGTCGGAGGGTGACAGTTTGGCATCGGCTACGGCCTTCTGACACGGTTCCAGACACTCTTGGATGAGGTCGTGGGCCAGTTGCTCAAACTTGGCGCGTGTCAGGGTCTTTACCAGGTGCTTGGGCACACCGCCGACGGGCATGATATACGGCAGGTTGATTTCAGTCGAAGTGGTCGAAGAGAGTTCAATCTTGGCCTTCTCGGCGGCTTCCTTCAAGCGTTGCATGGCCATCGGGTCTTGACTCAGGTCGGCGCCTTCGTCGTTCTTGAACTCCTGAACCAGCCAGTTGATGATGACTTGGTCGAAGTCGTCACCGCCCAGGTGGGTGTTACCATTGGTGGAAAGCACTTCAAACACGCCGCCGCCAAATTCCAGTATTGAGATATCGAACGTACCGCCGCCAAGGTCGAATACGGCAATCTTCATATCCTTGTTGCTCTTGTCCAAGCCATAGGCCAGGGCGGCAGCGGTCGGTTCGTTGACGATACGGCGCACGTTGAGACCGGCAATCTCACCGGCTTCCTTCGTAGCCTGACGTTGCGAGTCGCTGAAGTAGGCCGGCACTGTGATGACGGCATCCTTCACCTCTTCGCCCAGATAGTCCTCGGCCGTTTTCTTCATCTTCTGCAATACGATGGCACTGATCTCCTGCGGGGTGTACTGACGTCCGTCAATCTCCACGCGGGCCGTATTGTTGTCGCCGCGCACCACACCGTAGGGCACACGGGCTATTTCTTTTTGCACCAGGTCATAGGGTTCACCCATGAAGCGCTTGATGCTATATATCGTACGCTTCGGGTTCGTGATGGCCTGACGCTTGGCAGGGTCGCCCACTTTGCGCTCGCCACCTTCTACAAATGCCACCACGGAGGGCGTCGTACGCTTGCCTTCGCTGTTGGCAATCACTACAGGCTCATTGCCTTCAAACACGGAAACACAACTGTTGGTCGTTCCCAGGTCGATTCCAATAATCTTACTCATAGTCTTATTTCTTTTATTATTTTTCTACTGTTTTTTCTGCGTCGTCATTGCAACGCACACTTAATACAGCAAACCGCGTGCCAAAGCATTCTATACACGTCATGTTAACTTTTTTGGCAGTTCCGCCCTACCCTATACCAGAGACAAGGCTCAGGCGATGGCTTGCGTTGGAAAATACAAATGCGTTTGAGAAATGACTAACTCCGTTTTGGTTTCTCAAAACGCCGCTTCAGAATTTTGAGACGCCGCTTCGGAATTTTGAGACGCCGCTTTGAAAGAACAAAGGTGCCGCCTTACTGCAATCAGGCGACACCTCTGTTTATATTGATTAAAGGTCTGTCGGGTTATTCCTCGAAATGCTCGTGCCACCAGGACGACTCGTGAGCTTCGCCGAGCAATTCAGCTGCGGGACGCTCCTGATAGTTGCCGTCGAGTGTGCCGAGAATGAGGGTGCGCTCCATCTTGGCCGCCGTTTCCATCATGCGGCGGTTGGCCAGCGCCAGCCCGTGCTGCAACTGGCGTGCATGGGGCGAAAGTTTATTGGCGGCTGAGTCCATAGTCCATGACATGTTTGAAACGCTCGAAATCGTATATCTTCGTCACGCCGTTGTCCGACTCGGCCAACACGACCGACTGGTTGTTATTGTTGTCTATCAGCGTCCAACGGTCAACCACATGGCCGTAAATGTTGAAGAAATTCTTGATGCCTGCGTCGTAGCGGCGGCGGATGACGTCTTCGGGGATATTGTGCCCGCCCTCGGCCACGCGTTTGGCCACACGCTGTATGGCCACTTCGGGCGATGAGAGCCAGAAGAAGATGAGCTCCACCTGATAACCGGCCTTGTGGGCGCGGCGGATGAGACTCTCGTAGGAGCGCGTGGAAAGGGTGGTTTCCACAGCAAAGGTGGTGCCGGCCACCATGTGGGCGTTAATGCGCTCGAGCATGAGCCGCCCGGCTTCGATGGAGACGCGCTCGGGATGGAACGGTGACAAGCCGCGGGCTATTTCGTCAGCGTTGACAAACTCGTCGCAGTCGAGCACCTGGGGCAATATGGTGAACGAGGCGGTGGTCTTACCCGCCCCGTTGCATCCGGCAATGATGTAGATTTTCTTTTCCACGCTCCGCGTTTATGGCATTAATAGGTTTCCGGACGGGTTTCTTCGTCGTCACCGCGGTCCTGCAACATGGTGGAGTCGGCCTTCAGTTGGGCATAGATCTTCTGCTCCAGTTCATCGCTGAGTTCGGGGTTGTCTTTGAGCAAAGCCTTCACGGCATCGCGGCCCTGGGCCAGTTTGTCGGGGCCATAGCTCCACCACGAACCGCTCTTGTGGAGGATGTCAAGGTCTGTAGCCATGTCGACAATTTCTCCCACGCGGGAAATGCCCTCGCCGAAGGAAATTTCAAACTCGGCCTTACGGAAGGGAGGCGCCACCTTGTTCTTAACCACTTTCACACGCACGCGGTTGCCCACCACGTCATCGCCTTTCTTGAGGGGAGTGATGCGGCGGATGTCGAGCCGCACGCTGGAATAGAACTTCAGGGCATTGCCACCGGTGGTGGTTTCGGGATTGCCGAACATGATGCCGATTTTCTCGCGCAACTGGTTGATGAAGATGCACGTTGTATTGGTCTTGCTGATAAGCGACGTCAGTTTGCGCAGGGCCTGGCTCATCAGACGGGCTTGCAGACCGACCACGCTGTCACCCATTTCGCCGTCGATTTCCTTCTTCGGCGTCAGGGCGGCCACGGAGTCGATGACAATGATATCGACTGCTGACGAACGGATGAGCTGGTCGGCAATGGCCAAGGCCTGTTCGCCGTTGTCGGGCTGGGCGATGAGCAATTCGGCGATGTCCACGCCCAAGGCTTGGGCATAGAAACGGTCGAAGGCGTGCTCGGCGTCGATGAAGGCCGCGATACCGCCCTGTTTCTGGGCTTCGGCAATGGCATGGATGGCCAACGTGGTCTTACCGGAACTTTCAGGACCATAAATTTCAATAATGCGGCCGCGGGGATAACCGCCCACGCCAAGGGCCACGTCGAGCCCGATGCTGCCTGAGGGGATGACCTCGACGGCTTCTATCTGTTCTTCGCCCATCTTCATGATGGAACCTTTACCAAAGTCTTTTTCAATCTTGGCCATGGCCATCTGCAGGGCTTTCAGTTTTTCCTGCGAGGCCGCAGCGGGAGCTGCTTCTGCTTTCTTTGCCATAGTTGTATGATTATTTGTTTCTGTTTTTTACTGTTTATAGCTCCAGGTCGCCGTCGAAGATTTCGTGCCAGGGCAGCCCTTGCTTGTTGAGTTCGTCCATGAAGGGGTCGGGGTTGAATTCCTCGACATTGTGTACGCCGGGTTTACGCCACACGCCCTGCATGAACAGGCGGGCACCGATGCAAGCGGGCACGCCGGTGGTATAGCTCACGCCTTGCATGCCGGTTTCTTCGTAGGCTGCCTGGTGCGAACAGTTGTTATAGACATAGTAAGTGTGCTCCCGTCCGTCCTTCAGGCCACGGATGCGGCAGCCGATGCTGGTCTCGCCCTCATAGTTCTCGCCAAGGTCCTGCGGGTTGGGCAGCACGGCTTTGAGGAACTGGAGGGGTACGATCTGCTGGCCCTGATACTCGATGGGCTCGATGCTGGCCATGCCTATGTTCTGAATGACACGGAGGTGGGTAAGATATTCCTCGCCGAAGGTCATCCAGAAGCGGGCACGCTTGATGGTGGGATAGTTGATGACGAGGCTTTCTATCTCTTCGTGGTGGAGCAAATAGCTTTCGCGCGGGCCGATGTTGGGGTAAGTAAGCGGCTTGTGGATTTCGAGCGGCTCGGTCTCCACCCACTGGCCGTTTTCCCAGTACTGACCCTTTTGGGTAATCTCGCGGATGTTGATTTCGGGATTGAAATTGGTGGCAAAGGCCTTGTGGTGGTTGCCGGCGTTGCAATCGACAATATCGAGGTATTGTATTTCGTCGAAGTGGTGCTTGGCGGCATAGGCGGTGAAGATGCTGGTCACACCCGGGTCAAAGCCGCAGCCGAGGATGGCCGTCAGGCCGGCCTGCTCAAAGCGCTCGCGGTAGGCCCACTGCCAGCTGTACTCGAAGTGTGCCACGTCCTTGGGCTCGTAGTTAGCCGTATCAAGATAGTTGACACCGCATTGCAGACAGGCTTCCATGATGGTAAGGTCCTGATAGGGCAAGGCCAGGTTCATCACCAGTTCGGGCTTGAAGTCTTTGAAGAGGGCCACCAGTTCGTCCACGTTGTCGGCATCAACCTGTGCCGTGCGGATGCGAGGATCACCGATACGTTGTACGATGGCATCGCACTTTGACTTGGTGCGGCTGGCTATCATGATTTCACTGAACACGTCGCTGTTCTTGGCTACCTTCACGGCAGCCACCGTGGCTACGCCACCGGCTCCGATGATTAAAACTTTTCCCATGTCTATGTTTTTTACTTAGAGTTTTGTTTTACAAAGATACGCATTTCCGTTCAGAAAAACGATATCCGCTTTGGAAAAAACTATATCCGTTTTCGTTCGAAACAAGTCCGTTTTGGAGCTGCACGGACGTTGCCTGCTATTTCACCTCGTCGCTGCTGACGCCAAGAGCCGCCAACAGGGAATAGGAAAGCGACTCCTGCGGGCAGCGCAGACCGCTCTGCGTATGCAGGCCGAACACTGTGACCTGCTTTCCGTCGGCCTCGCGAAGCACATGGGCCACGTCATCGCCGTAGGCCGCCATGTCGCCCACCAGCATCAGGCGTTTCACCCGCTCGGAGGTGAGCAGGGCTTCGACCGACTGAGTGAAGAGTTGGCCTGGGGTGACCATGGTGTCTTCCACGGGGAAGGCACTGAGCGAGAACTCGCCCAAGTTGTCGCGGAAGGCCTGGCCGTCAATTTCTGTGGCGAGGTTTGCAGGCAAGATATTCTTCAGAATGCCCTTTTTCTTGGAATGGATGAGCAGTAACTGCACGGCATTGTCGCCGGGACGCAAGCCGCCGTCGAGGGCCACGTAGTCTGCCCAACGGGCCAGGTCGAGCTTCGGCAGCCGACGCTCCAACATGCGCTCCAGCTGGACGGAAACGTCAAAAACGAGACTGTCCAGATAGTCGGCATCGGCCAAGATGACGTTTTCGGCCCATTCCACCTCGGGTTGCGCAAATTTGAACTGGTCCATGGCAACTACTTTAGCAACCGTTTGGCGGCAGAAGTGAGACAGGAAGAGATGTCATTCATGGAAACGAGCGCCACGGGGGTGCCGGCACTGGCCGGAGCCAACTCACCGGGACTGTAGGACACGCGCAACCCGGCACGCGTCAGCGCTGGCGCAGCCTGAGGCAACGGGAAGGCCAGTTCCGACGTTTCCTTCGGCAACGACGTGCGCGCCAGGAGGTCCACATAGTTCATTGTTCCGAAATAGGTATGCAGATTCTTCACCAACGCACGGCTGAAACGCTGGCGTAGCTTGGCTTTGGGCTGCAGCAGGGCATCCCACGTGAGCTGCGAACCGTCGGCCTTGATGAATGTGGCATAAACCCGCGTCTCGAGCCGCTGGCCTGAAGCGCCGTAGCGCGGTGCATCGATGCAGAAGGTAATGGCCCGCGAGGTTTCATAAACACGTGTCATCTGGAAGTCGAGCGTCAGGGCCAGGGTGCGCGCATCTTTGACATGTGCAGCCTGACCGGCCTCGGCTACGGCACAGTCGAGAAAACGGTTTTCCACAGACGAAAGTACGGCACTCTCATTAGCTTGTCCGCCCTTGGTGTCGCCCAACACGTCGGCCAACACGCCCCGTGTCCACACATCGACGGCCTGACGCAGGGCCGCAGAACCTTCGACGGGAAACTCGGACTGGACGGTACACTCTACCACTGCTTTGGCAGAAGGCAGGGGGATGTTCATCACACTGCGAACACGGGCCAAAGCCAATGTGTCGGCGGCATGGGAACTGACGGCAACACTCAAAAGGGTCACCAAAAGGGCTAATTGTAATCTACGTGTCATTATTATATAAATAGGTATATGCAAAAGTAGTACAAAAATCAGACCAAACGGCTCTGCCGACCCGCTTATTTGCAAAAAAGGCGGATGTTTCCGCAGAAACATCCGCCTTTTATTGTCATTATGCTGACAAAATGCTTTGTTTACCATTCATCTTCGGCAACCGCAGCATCATAAACATGCTTCGGACACCACTCAAGATAGTCAAGCAGACAGCACTTTTCTGTATTAGTCAGTACATTCTTAATGCGCAGATAGTAGGTATCCGTCGGCTTCACACGGCCGGTCCAAAGGATACGGCGGATACGCCAGCAGTCAGCGATGCCTACACGCATCGTCGTAACAACGGGACCTATGGTTGTACCCATACCGTTGTGCTTGGGCGGTTTCATGTAGCCCTTCAAACGCATCTGCTTGTCGATTTCAAACGGGTCGCCGTTGGAGTCAAGATCCCAACCGGTAACCTGATTGAAGGCTTCGCCACGATAGCGGCAGTCCTGAGGCAGACCGATAGCAGGAAGATTGTCCTTGTTGGTACCGAAATAGAACTGCAACATACCGAACACACCGGGGTTGTTAGGCGTACAGAAACGGAATTCGTATGTACCTTCGCTCGGTACGGGCGGCAACTTAAGTACGAGGTCGAACTGGCCCTTCAGGTTGATTTCGTCACCCTGATAGTTGTTCTGGGTACCGGTAGCCGGTGTATAGGGAAGTAATACGAAACGTGTTTCATCGGTCATGGTCAGGTTTTCAAAGTAGCCGTTAGGATAAGCCGACTGCTTGTAAACAGACGGACGGCGGTAACCATTGGTTGCCAACTCATGAAGGAGGTCACATACGTCCCAACGCAAGCGGCCGCCGAGCACTTTGTCGCGGGTATAATCGTCGTAAATGAGGATATCGTCAATCGGATAATAGAATCCGTTCATGGACTGCATCAGGTTGTCACCGTTGTCGTTCATGATGAGGATACCTTCTTTCTCAACACTTACTTCTGCATAGTCGTCAATAGGGAAGCTGGGCTGAGTCTGATAGACAGCCAGACGGTTGATGCGCTTACCATTGGTGGGAATACCGCGTGCACCTTCAGTGATGCGGAGGAGGCGGCGATACTTACCCATTGTCTCGTAGTAACCGTCAACGTCAACGCCATAGTCATTGGTCTTCATGTTATAACCCATCTCGCAGAAGTGGATCACCAGCTTGTCCCAGGTGAGACCCGTAGGAATGAGGTGGTAAGCCACGAAACGGTTGACGGCGTTATCCTGATCGGTGAGATCATCGCTCTTGGCATCGGGATAGGCTTCACGGCACTTCTCGTTGATAGCATGCATGATTTCGTCGTAGTTCAGAACCACGCCCTTATCAGAGAAGGTGGGAGCGGGAATACCCCACTTTTCAATGAACACGCTGTCGGTTTCAACAAAAGCGGTATAACCGAAATAACGGTGCTTAGGAGCATTCATGGGGTTACCGCTCAAATCTTTCAATACTTCAGGATGATGTGCTTCATATTCTTCATCAATGATGCGGGTCATGGAGTCGGCCCAACCGGTGCGGGTAAGCAACTCGGAGAAGATGTGCAGATTGTCGGCATCGGCAATCAGAGCGGGCAATGTGGCCAACGACAGACGGAGCACATTGTCCACACCATGAATAACACCGTTGGAGGTTTCAATGTCGCTCTGACTGATGACTGAACGGGTATTGACAATCGTTATGAACTTACCGCCTTCGATGGTGTCGAAGTTAATGGTGATGTAACGGTTGTCCATGTTCTTCTTCTCAAGCGTTCCTTCGGCAAACGAGGTAGAAAGATAAGCCTCTTCATCTTCGTTGTCGATGATGGCATTACGGGTAATGTACTCTGCCGTGGAGTCCGGCGTCTGAGTAATGTCATAGTTCGTCGTCGTGTACAAAGAATCCAGATAGTGCTGGATGGCTTCGTTAGTAGGAGCGAACACGGTGTAGTTTCCACGGGCGGAAAGTAATTGGGCAATGGTCGATTCTGACTTTTTGCTCAACTTCACCCGTTCAAGTAAATAGGCAAAGTCGGAATACTCCTGACTGCTCTGCAGATAGCTGTAAATGCTTTCACCCGTGAAGGTGTACATGTTTGATTCATCAATTTTGTCCTCACAGCTGTAGAAGCCCAAGGCGGCCACCAGCACGGCAAACATTGAGAACCGCTTCAACATTGAATCAATTCGTTTAATCATACTATTTCAATTATTATATTATGCTACTTCCATCTTGGGCACTATACACCCAATACGGGGCAAAGATACATATTTTTTCTTTTTTCCCACCAAAATTATCTGGAATTTTCTCATCAAAAATCACAAAAAAAAATCAACGGACAACTTTTTCCTGTTTGTCCGTTGATTTTGCTTTGAAAGCGGCCTCAAATGAGACTTATTTTTCACCTGAGACAATAGCCATCGTATCACTGGCCAGCATCCATTCCTCGTCAGTAGGAATTAGACAAACGGTCACTTTAGAATCAGGGGTGGAGATGACACATTCCTCGCTGCGGACGCTGTCGTTCTTGGCTTTGTCGAACTTCACTCCCATCCATTCCAAACCTTCGCACACGCCGGAGCGCACGCCATACTGGTTCTCGCCCACACCGGCAGTGAAGACGATGATGTCCACGCCTCCCATGGCGGCGGCATAGGCGCCGATATATTTTTTGATACGGTAATTATACATCTTCAGGGTCATGATAGCCCGCTCGTTGCCCTGTGCTTCGGCAGCTTCGAGCACACGCATGTCGCTTGACATTTCCGAAACGCCCTGCACGCCGCTCTTTTTATTCAAAAGGTCGGATATTCCGTCGGCATCTAAGCCCAACTTTTTCTGCAGATAGACCACGGCACCGGCATCGATGTCGCCGCTGCGCGTACCCATCATCAGTCCTTCCAGCGGAGTGAGACCCATCGAGGTGTCCACGCACTTGCCGTATTTCACTGCGGCCACGCTGGCACCGTTTCCGATGTGACAGGTAATGATTTTCTTGTCTTTGATGTCACAGCCCAAAAATTCGCACACCCGTTGCGACACGTAGCGGTGGCTCGTGCCGTGGAATCCATAGCGGCGTATCTGATATTTCGAGTACAACTCGTAAGGGATGGCATAGAGATAGGCATAGTCGGGCATGGTCTGATGAAATGCCGTGTCGAACACACCCACCTGGGGCACCTTCGGCAACAGGGCTTCCACGGCGCGAACACCTTCCAGGTTGGCCGGATTGTGAAGCGGAGCCAGATCGCTGCATTCCTGGAACACTTTCAGCACTTCCTCGTTCAGCAGCACGCTCTTGTTGAACTTTTCGCCGCCATGCACCATGCGGTGGCCCACTGCGTCGAGTTCGTCCAACGATTTCAATACGCCCTTCTGCGGGTCCACCAGATTTTCAAAAATCATCTGCAGGCCCACCGTGTGGGTGGGAATATCGTTGTATATAGTTTCCCCCACAGGTTTCTTCGTTTTCAAGAAGGCACCTTCGAGTCCAATCTTTTCTATGCCGCCGGCAGCGAGTTCGGCTTTGGTGTCCATGTCGTAGAGTTTATACTTGATGGACGAGCTGCCACAGTTCAGTACGAGTATTTTCATATTAATGTCTTTATTGTTGTTCTCTTTCCTTGAGCGATATCACCTGGTTGGCGGTGATGGCCACCATCTTGTACACGTCGTCCACCGAGCAACCGCGGCTCAGGTCGTTCACCGGCCGGGCTATGCCCTGCAGGATGGGGCCGATGGCCTGGGCGTGTCCCAGACGCTGCACCAGCTTGTAGGCGATGTTGCCCACTTCCAGACGCGGCACGATGAGCACGTTGGCCTTGCCGGCCACATGCGACTGGGGGGCTTTCAGCTTGCCCACCTCGGGCACCAGAGCGGCATCCGACTGCAGTTCGCCGTCCACTTCCAGTGTCGGGTCCATTTCCTGAGCCAGACGGGTGGCTTCCACCACGCGGTCCACACACTCGTGGGCGGCCGAGCCTTTCGTCGAGAAGCTCAGCATGGCCACACGCGGCTCTTCAAAACGTGCAATGGCTTTGGCGGTGCGGGCGGTGCAGACGGCAATCTGTGCCAACTGCTGGGCGTCGGGTTCGGGGGTTACGGCCACGTCGCCCATCACGATGACGCCTTCCTCGCCAAATTCGGGAGCGTGGGTCAGCATAATCATGGCGCCGGAGATGCAGGTGATGCCCGGTTCCGTCTTGATGATTTGCAGCGCGGGGCGCAACACATTGGCCGTGGAGTTGCGGGCACCGGCCAACTGGCCGTCGGCCTTGCCCGACTTAATCATCAGGCAGCCGTAGTAGAGCGGGTCGTCCACCAGCCGGCGGGCTTCCTCCAGTGTAAGGCCTTTCTTCTTGCGCAGTTCGGCCAGCAGTTCGGCAAACGCCTCGTGGTCGTCGGCCGTGGCCGGGTTAATGATTTCCGCATCTTTGATGTGAGTCAGGTCCAGCCGCTCGGCCAGACCCATAATTTCCTCGCGGTCGCCCAGCAGTATCACGTCGGCCACGCCGTCGGCCAGCACGCGGTCGGCGGCTTTGATGGTACGTTCCTCTGTGCCCTCGGGCAATACGATGCGCTGCTTCTGCTGTTGCGCACGCTTTATCAGTTCACTAATAATATCCATAGGATGTTCTTCTTTTTTAGAGGTAATCGTTTTGTTCTAACGTGCAAAGGTACAAATAAACGGTTATACTCCACACAACAAACGGCAATTATTTTTACAGGAATTATCAGCCCCGCGTTCGTCACGACGAAATGCGTTTTCGTTTTGCCTAAATCCGATTTCGTATTTTCCAAATGCGTTTTCATTCGCAAGAAATGGGGCCTCGCTGTCAGTTTTTCCCGATTTCGCTTTTTCACCTTTGAGAGTTTCCGTACTTTTGTGCTTCAAATTCCGACGGATGAAATACAACGCAGTCCCACCCCGCTATCTGCTGTCGCTGCCGCCCCATGTGGCAGCGCACTACGTGGCACTGGCCCACGCCGACCCGCAGCAATGGTTTGCCTCGAGCGACCCGTTGGACCGCAAGGTGGGTTCCGGGGGCGGCACGGTGTGGCTCATCCGTCAGGAAGAGGAGGCCCGCCGGCTGGAGGGCGACACCTTCGACCAGCGGCGCATCATCATCCACGCCGGAGGCGAGAGCCGCCGTCTGCCGGCCTATGCCGTCTGCGGCAAGTTGCTCACGCCGGTGCCCCACCCCGGCGGCATATCTTTGCTGCGCACGCTGGTGGACGTGCAGCGCCCCTTGCTCGACCGTCTGATGGCGGCGGCACCGCCCGTGCTGACCACGCTCATTGCCAGCGGCGACGTGGTGGTGGACTGTCCCGCGACGCCCGCCCTGCCCGAGGCCGATGTGGTGTGTCTGGGCCTGACTGACCGGCCCGAGGTGATGAAAAACCACGGTGTGTTCTGCATGGACCGCCATCGGCCCGACCGCCTCGACTTCATGTTGCAGAAACCGTCGGTGGAACGGCTGGCCGAACTTGACAAGACCCACCTCTGCCTCATGGACGTGGGCCTGTGGCTGCTCAGCGCCAAGGCCATGCGCGCTTTGGCCATGAAAAGCACCGGCGGCAACGGTCTCATCACCTTCTACGACCTCTACAGCACCTTCGGAGGGGCCATGGGCGAGCACCCCAGCGTGGCCGACGACGCCTTGAGCGGCCTCACGGTGGCCGTGGTGGCTCTCGAGGGAGGCAACTTCCGCCATTTCGGCTCCTCCGCCGACCTGATGCGCTCGGCCAAGGCACTGACGGGCGACGGCAGAGGTGTGTTCGTGCTCAACGCCAAGTGCGGGGCCGCCTTGTCCGACGACACCCACGACATCTGGATTGAAAACGCCTGCGTAGCGGCCACCTGGTCGCTGCAGGCCAACCATATCATCACCGGTGTGCCCGACAACGCGTGGCACATTACCCTCAGCGAGGGGCAGTGCGTCGATGCGGTCCCCATAGACCGCGAAGCGTTCGTGTTGCGCCCCTACGGATTCAACGACCTTTTCCGCGGACAGGCCGACGCCCCCGACACGCGATATCTGAACCGGCCTTTCAGAGACTGGATGCGGTGTCACGGGCTGGATGACGGCCTCTTTGACACACAGGCCGACATTCAGGACATAAAACTCTTTCCCGTGTGCCGCCACACGGCCGACATGGAGCGGTTGCTCCGCTGGTTTGTGGCCGAAACGGATGCCGACACCGGCACGGTGGCACTTTGGAAAGCGTGCGAACGCCTGTCGGCCGGTGAAATAGCCCTTCGCGCCAACCTGCCCCGCCTGTTGCAACAGCGCAAGGAGCATACGTTTGCCCAACTGCGCCGCGCCCTTACCGACGAGACCCGCCGCCTGCCGCAAGAGCCTCACCGCAACGACGGGGAGGCCTGTCTGACCTGCGCTGAAAGCCCTGTGCGCATCGATTTGGCCGGCGGGTGGACCGACACGCCGCCCTACTCGCTCCTGTGCGGCGGCAATGTGGTCAACATCGCCATAAACCTCAACGGCCGGGCACCCATCAGGGCCGAAGTGCGCCCCACAGGGCGCCTGACCCTAACCTGCCGCTCCATAGACCTGAATGCCACCGAAGAAATCAGCACCTACGACGAGCTGAGCCGCTACAACCAAGTGGGCTCGCCCTTTTCCATACCCAAAGCCGCCCTGGCGCTGGCCGGATTTCTGCCATCGTTCAGCCGGAAGCGTTACGGGTCGCTCCGTGAACAGTTGGAAGACTTCGGCGGTGGCCTGGAGGTGACGCTCCACTCCAATGTGCCGGCCGGTTCGGGCCTCGGCACCAGTTCCATACTGGCCGCCACCGTGCTGGGAGCCCTGAGCCGCCACTGCGGGCTGGACTGGAGCCGCGAGGAGATAGGCCAGCGCGTGCTGGTGCTGGAACAGATGCTCACCACAGGCGGCGGTTGGCAAGACCAGTTCGGCGGTCTCACCGGAGGAGCCAAGTTGCTGCGCACCCAGGCCGGACTGATACAGACGCCGGCTACCCTGCAACTGCCCGAATCGCTCTTCAACGATGCACAGACGCGCCCGTGCCACCTGCTCTACTACACCGGACTGACACGGACGGCCAAACACATACTGACGGAAATTGTGGAAAACATGTTCCGCAACGAACCGGCCACGATGGCCATCCTCAACGAGATGAAGGACCATGCGCTCAACATGGCCCGCGCTATCGGAGAGAACGACTTGCAGACTTACGGCCGGCTGGTGCGCCATTCGTGGGAACTGAACTGCCGCCTCGACGCCGGCACCTGTCCTGCACCCATCGAAACGCTGTGCCGCGCCATCGACGACCTCTGCCTGGGCTACAAACTGCCCGGTGCCGGCGGCGGCGGCTTCATGTACATGGTGGCCAAGGACGCAGAAGCGGCCCGACGCCTCAGACGACAGCTCACAGAAACACCGCTCACGCCCTCGGCCGGCTTCTACGACATGACACTTTCGACTACAGGCCTCCACATTACCACCATATGACACCGAAGCGCCGCCTTGAAAATTCAAGGCGGCGCTTCGTACGTTACAAGTCCCACTTCGGAAAGACGAAATGGGACTTCTGAAAAACCAACTCCGATATAGCGCGGAACAAAACGGATTTCGCCCCGTAAAAATCAGAGCAGGGCCAGCAGTTGGTCCACTTCTTCCTCGCGTGTGTGCCACGAAGTGACCAGACGGATGGCCAGACGACCACCGTCAAGGCGCGCCCACACCTCGCAATCGACCTTTTCGGCCAAAGCGGCGGCTTTGGCCTCAGGCAGAATGATGAACTGCTGGTTGGTGGGCGAGTCGGCATAGAGCTCAATGCCCTTGCCTCGCACACCGTCCTTGAGCCGCTCGGCCATGCGGATGGCGTGGCGCGAGATGTCGAAGTAAAGATTGTCGGTAAAGAGCGTGTCAAACTGCAAGCCGAGTGTCCAGCCCTTGGCAAGCAGGCTGTTATGGCGCTTGATTTGCGTGAAGAAGCGTTTCACCACGCCGGGACGCGGAAAGACCACGGCCTCGCCCATGAGGGCGCCGACCTTGGTGCCGCCGATGTAGAAGGCATCGCACAGACGGGCCACGTCGGCCAGCGTGACATCGGTCCCCGTGGCGGCAAGGCCATAGCCCAGACGCGCACCGTCGAGATAAAGCCAGAGATGGTTGTCGTGGCACACTTCAGAGAGCCGGGTGAGTTCTTCCAGGGTATAGAGCGTGCCCAGTTCGGTGGGGTGAGTGATGTAGAGCATGCCGGGTTCGACCATATGCTCCCACGTTTCGTCAGCATAGAATGCGGCAAGGAAATGCTCCACGTCGGAAGCCCACACCTTGCCGTCATGACTGGGCAGGGTTAGCACCTTGTGGCCCGAAGACTCCACGGCCCCCGACTCGTGGACGTTGATGTGGGCCGTCTCGGCCGCCAGCACGCCCTGGTAAGGAGGTATCATGGCGTCGATAGCCACGACGTTGGTCTGAGTGCCGCCTATGAGAAAATGTATTTCGGCTTCGGGCGCAAGGCAGGCTTGGCGAATCTTTTCTTTGGCACGCGCACAGATGGCGTCGCAGCCGTAGCCGATGTTTGAGTTATCTGCCGTGGCTGCCATGCGCTCAAGGATGGCGGGATGGCACAGGTGCATGTAGTCGCTGGCAAACGGTAGTTTGGATGACATGATGATGTGTTTTGATAAAAACGATTATTTGATATTTTGCTTGATGCGTGAAATATAGGCCTTGAGGTCGTCACCGTCTTTGCGGTCGATGATGTCGATGAGCTGCTTCAGTTCCTGACGAATCTGGGCTACCTGACCGCTGGTGTGGGGATTGAAGAGGATTTCGCGCAGGAGGGCTTCGTCTTCACCCAGAACGCCCTTGGCTATGGCCATGTGGCGCTTGAAGGTGGTGCCCGGCGCATCCTGGTGCTTCATGACAGCGGCAAAGACAAACGTGGATACAAAGGGAATGGACAACGAATAGGCCACTATCTCGTCGTGCTCGGCAAAGGAGTATTCACAGATGTTCAACCCCAAGCGGCTGTACAGGTCGCGGAAGAAGATGCGGCCCATGTAGTCGCCCTCGTTGATGATGATGGCATTCTCGTTGCTCAGTGCCCCGAGGTTGGCAAAAGTGGGACCGAACATGGGGTGCGTGGAGACGTAGCGGAAACCGCACGAGTCGTAATAGTCCTTCAGGTTGGTCTTCACCGAAGCGATGTCGCTCAGGATACAGTCAGGCGACAGGTGGGGCGTCACCGCTTTGAAAACATCGAGCGTGTAATTGAGCGACACGGCGTTGATCAGAAACTCGGGATTGAAAGCGTCTATCTCCTCCAGACGGGTGAAACGCTGGGTATTATACATGAAACGCAGGCGCTTGGGGTCAACATCATAGACGGCCACCTCGTGTTCAAAGCTCAGGAGGTCTACAAAGAACGAGCCCATTTTGCCCGCGCCTAAAATCAGTATTCTCATGGTCTCTTACTTGTTTATCAGTTCTATCTGTTGGCGAACGCTCTCCGAGTGGATGGCTTCGAATACCGTCTTCATAAACTCACCGCTCATGCCGCAAAGCACGCCCTGTGCCCCGCGCTTGTCGAGAATCTCGTTGTAACGGCCGGGCTGAACCACCGCCACGTTATGCTCTTTCTTGTAACGCGCTATCTCGCGGCTGATACGCATGCGTTTGGAGAGCAATTCAATAAGCTTGTTGTCCATTTCGTCAATCTGACTGCGCAGGGTAGAGAGGCTCTCGGTGGTGGCGGCGGTGCTGCGCACGACAAGTTTGTCGAGGATAAACGCCAACACGTCGGGCGTCACCTGCTGTTTGGCATCGCTCCATGCCTCGTCGGGATTGCAGTGGCTCTCGATGATGAGACCGTCGAAGCCGAGGTCCATGGCCTGCTGCGACAACGGGGCCACCAACTCGCGACGGCCGCCGATGTGGCTCGGGTCACAGATGATGGGCAGGTTGGGAATGCGGCGACGCAGTTCGATGGGGATGTGCCACATCGGCAGGTTACGGTAGATGGTTTTGTCATAGGAAGTGAAGCCACGGTGAATGGCTGCCAAGCGCGTGATGCCGGCGCCATTGAGCCGCTGCATGCCGCCAATCCAAAGTTCGAGGTCGGGATTGACAGGATTCTTGTACATCACAGGCACGTCTGCACCTTTCAATGCATCGGCAATGTCCTGAACGGCGAACGGATTGGCCGTCGTGCGGGCACCAAGCCACAACAGGTCAATGCCTGCCTCCAAAGCCAGTTCCACATGATGCGGCGTAGCCACTTCGGTGCACACCAGCATACCCAATTCTTCCTTCACACGCTTCATCCAAGGCAACGCCTTTTCGCCTTGTCCTTCGAAGCCTCCTGGCTTGGTACGCGGTTTCCACACACCGGCACGAAACACTTTGATTCCGTTGCTGTGCAACTGACGGGCGGCGCTCATCACTTGCTCCTCACTTTCCGCGCTGCACGGGCCGGCAATGACCAGCGGACGCTCTGCCGGAACGCCCGGCAAGTTTAATGGTTTTAGGTTTAGTTCCATATTACTTCTTTTCATTATTTGTTTCATTTCAACATAGCCTTCACCCGGCGCAGTGCTTCCTCCAACTGCTCGTTTTTGGCGCAAAGGGAGATGCGCACATAGCGTTCTCCGTTACTGCCAAAGATGAAACCGGGGGTGATAAACACGTGAGCCTCGTTAAGCACGCGTTCGGTCAGTTCCTCGCAAGTGGTGTAACTGTCGGGAATGCGCCCCCAAAGGAACATGCCCACCTGTCGGGGATCAAAGCTGCAGCCCAGTTCCGTCATGATGGCTTCAGCCGTTTGGCGGCGCGAACGGTAGCGCTCCAGATTGGCCACGCGATGCCAGTCTTCACTATTGTCATAGGCCGTGACGGCAGCCAGCTGCAGGGCACGGAAGGTGCCGCTGTCGATATTCGATTTCACCTTCACTATCCACTGCACAAACCGCGCGTTCGTGGCCAGCATGCCCACGCGCCAGCCTGGCATATTGTGGCTCTTCGACATGGAGTTGAACTCAATACAGCATTCCTTGGCGCCGGCTACCTGCAACAGGCTGACAGGTCTTTCATTCAGGATAAAACTGTAGGGATTGTCGTTCACGACAACGATACCCATGCGTCGGGCAAAATCCACCAGCCGCTCATAGGTTTGCATCTGTGCGTTGGCTCCTGTCGGCATGTTGGGGTAGTTGGTCCACATCAGTTTAACACGGCTCATGTCCATGCGTTCCAGTTCTTCAAAGTCAGGTTGCCAACCGTTTTCAGGCTTCAGGTCGTAGTAAACCACCTCGCAACCCAACAGCCGCGACAGCGACGTGTAGGTGGGATAGCCGGGATTAGGCACGAGCACCTGGTCGCCGGGATTACACAGCGCCAACGTCACGTGCAGTATGCCCTCCTTTGAACCGATGAGCGGCTGTATCTCCGTGGCCGGATCGAGCGTCACACCATACCAACGCCGGTACCATCCGGCCATGGCCTGCCGCAGTTCGGGTATGCCCACCGTGGGCTGATAGCCGTGGGCATCGGCCTTACGCGCCTCACGGCACAATGTGTCCACCGTTTCGTCCGAAGGCGGCATGTCGGGACTGCCTATGGCCAGACTGATGATGTCTTCGCCCCCGGCACGCCGGCGGGCTATCTCTTTTAATTTCCGGCTGAAGTAGTACTCGCTCACCTGCTGCAAGCGGGCGGCTGGACGTATGTCAATGTTGGTCGGCTTCATATTCTCCTAAAATTTTGATTTGACGGGTCAGGGGGCGGATGGCCTCTATACACTGGCGGTAGCGGCCGGCATCGGAAAAGGTCACATCCACATAGAACAGGTATTCCCATTCGTGGCCAATGATGGGCAGCGACTGGATTTTCGTCATGTTCATGTCATAGAACGACAGCACGCTCAGCACATGGCTCAGTTCGCCTTTCTCGTGAGGCACGCTGAACACGAGGCTGGCCTTGTCCACACGGCGCCGGCCCCTCACCTCGCTGGCGCTCCACGGGTCGCACAGGCAGAGGAAACGCGTATAGTTATGCTTATTGTCCTCAATGGCTTCACGCAGCACTTTCATATTATATATAGGAGCGGCGTGCTTGGAGCAGATGGCGGCATGGCCGCGCAGGCCCAGACGGCTTATCATCTCGGCGGCACCGGCCGTGTCGTCCGTTTCCACCATCTTGCGCCCCGGCCACTGCCGCAGGAAATGGCGGCACTGCATCAGGGCCACAGGATGCGAATTGATTTCGCGGATATCCTCCTCGCTGTCCTCAGGCAGGCACAACAGGCTGTGCTCAATGTGCTGCTTATGCTCGCCCACCACGGTCAAGTTTGACTCCCGCAGCAACTCATAGTTGTGCAGCAGACTGCCGGCAATGGTGTTCTCGATGGCCATCATGGCCACCAGACCCGGGTCCTTGCGCATGGCATCAAAGAGGTCCTCAAAGGTGTCGCAACACACCAGTTCAATGTCCTCACCCTTGAAAAACTCGTGGGCGGCAATGTCGTGGAACGACCCCTGGATACCCTGTATGGCCACTTTCTTCATCTTTCGGTTCCTTTCTCATTAAAAAATCCCGCTCAAACTCCGTGGAGTGTGAGCGGGACCTTATGTTTTACTTCCTTTATTTTTATGTATGCGCTGCCTCGCTTCACTCCGTCACTGGCGTAAAGTAATAAAAGTAAAAGCTAAAGACTGCGCTCTGATACATTTTCCGGTCAATTTGACTGTTTCTACCTGCAAAATTACACCTTTTCGTACAAACTGACAACTTTTTCGCCACTTTTTTATCATTTTTGTCAAAACGCAAAGACTGAGAGGCATCCTTGCGGGATGTCTCTCTTATTCGCGATTTCCTATATATATTCTTTCAAGAGCATTCGATGAGCATAAAACAGAAAGACACCCTTCAATACCTGCCACGCGCCGTCTAAAATCACCCTGTCGCCGATTAAAATCCAAATAAAGCTTTTATTCGGAGAAATAAAACTTATATTTACACAAATAAAGGCTTTATTTGTACGAATAAAGCCTTTATTTTAATTTCAAGCGCCGCTTTCCCCTTTTTGCACGCCGTCTCTGAGGTATTACGCGTCGTCGGACCAGTTTTACGTATGGTCACGCAGTCAGTGTTCCGCGCAACGACAATAAAACAACGGTGCCCCGCATGCAGGGCACCGTTGAGAGATGATAGTTTGCCGTATGGAACGACTTAACGTTTTTCTTTCTTGCCGTCGGTGATGTAGATGCCGCGCTGGTTTTGGCGGGCACGGCGGCCTTGCAGGTCGTAGGTGTCGCCGTCGGGATTCGTTGCGTCAGGCCGTACGGAATGGATACCCACTGGCGGCAGCACGCTGACGGGTGTCTGCACATCGGCTGACAGGACGACCTTGGCATCGAGCTGTGAACCAAAGGCGTTCGAGAGAGTGATGCCGTAACTGCCCGATGCCATGTCGGCCGATGGCTTCACTTTCAGTTCCAGAATGTCCACGGTAGCGGGCATGTTCCTTAGGTAAGCAGAATATACGATGACACGGTAGCTGTTGCCGGCCAACGGACGCATTATCACATTATAGATGGACATCAGGTTCGAGGTGCGTGTCACTTCTTCCAGTTCTACGCCTTCGGGCAGCGTGATGTCGAACTGCAGGGCGCCTACTGACGTCACACTGCTGTTGCATGAGAGTTTGAGAACACCCTCCTCGCCGGCACGCAGTTCGCTGCCGGTCAGGGACAGCGACAGGCCTTGGGTGGCATCGACAGGCAAATCGGGCGTTTCTTTGGAGAACAGTTCATTGACCAGGAGCGTCAGATCGATACGGGCCACTTTGCCGTCGTCGTTCATGTCGGCGGATTGGCGTACATAGCCTTCCACCGACTGGCCTTGCACGAAGGTGGCGCCGGCCACCACGTCGGCGAGATTGATATGGCCGTCGTTGTTCACATCGCCCTTTTCACAGACAAGAGTCGGGTCAATGCCCACATGCTGGTCCATCCATTCCAAGCGGGTTTTGAGGGTTTCCTTGAGGAACTTCACCTCGTTCTCGTAAGTGTAGCGGATGCCTGTGCCGAAGGGCAGTTCCACGTCAAGCACCGGCCAACGGATGAAGTTGAGTCGCTGTGACTCGTCAATGAGAGAGGCCACGCTGTCGATGTAGTGTTCGTAATGCTCGTAGGTGAGGCCGTCACGCAAGCGGAACTTCGTCCACAGATAGACCAGGGAGTCATTGTAGGTTTCGATGATTTTCGATATGATGCCACGAATGTTGCCCTGGTTGGAGCCCTTCACCAGACACTGGTAGTCATTGAAACTGCTGGCTGGCGAACTGGGGGCGAAAATGTCATAGGTATGGTCCAGGTCCCAGGCGGGCGAGAAGATGAAGCGGTCGTCATTGCGCTCCTTCATAATATAGACACTCCAATAAGAGTCGGCGTTGGCCGTGGCCTCTTCCAGCAGGAAACGCTTCAGGAACGACTCCACGTCAACATAGCTGCTGATACCTGTTTCGGGATTCAAGGGGTCACTCGAGAAGATGCGGCGTTCCATCTCGTTGTAATGTTCTTTGATGTAGGCCACTTGTTCCTTTGTGATGGCATCCGGTTCAGGATAATGCACCGTGATAGGGGCGTTGTAGGTTGCTGAATAGAAGTGGACCGGCTCTTTGGAGGCATAACCGTCCAGCTCCAACAGATAGCCGCCGCTGATATTGGGCTCCGTATTGTCCAGGGGCGACATTTCAGTCACCTCGATGCGGTTTTTCTTCACTTCCATCTGGTCATAGATGTCGAAGTTGCCCATATACTCGCCGTTCAGCACCACGTCAACCGGCGTGCCCGCCGGCGTGTAGCGCATGCCTATCTGCTTGCTCATCTCAAACGAAACCAAG
>JAEEGL011021276.1_pt1 | contig 22128 bp, 23 predicted proteins | sample 9134231 | NCBI WGS metagenome assembly JAEEGL01 (sample SAMN16246548, study PRJNA631951) | gut metagenome | biome: gut microbiome; feature: rumen; material: fiber-attached | host: Bos | place: Iran: Karaj | collected 2018-10 | reverse complement strand
CCCTTTTTCAGCGCCGCCTCGTGCACGCGAAGACCGTAGTAGCCTTTGCCGCAGAACGAAGGGATGAGCGACGGATGGACGTTTATTATTCTTTCCGGATATTCCGACGTGAACTCCCCGCTTAAAATCGACATAAAACCGGCAAGGACGATAAGATCGGCCCGGTATTCGGCAAGCTTTGCCTTGATCGCGTCCTCGAACTGCCTCTGCGTTTCAAACGAGGCGCGCTCGACGGTACACGAGGGAATGCCGGCCGTCTCCGCTCTTTTCAGCGCGTACGCCCGCGGATTGCTCGACAGCACAAGCACGATCCTGCCGTGCTTTATGATCCCGTCGCGTTCCGCGTCAATCAGCGCCTGAAGGTTTGTGCCGCCTCCGGAAACAAGGACCGCGATTCTTGCCTTTTTCATCATACGATCCTTATTTTCTCGTCGGAGCGGACGATCTGTCCGATTGCATACGCGTTTACGCCGTTTTCGTTCAGTACGGTCACGGCTTCGCCGGCGTCGTCTCTGCCGACAACCGCGCACATGCCCACGCCCATGTTGAAGGTGTTGAACATGTCCCTCTCGGGTATTTTTCCCTTTTCGGCTATCAGCCTGAACACCGGCGGAACGGCAACTGCGCTTTTTTCGACGACGGCGCCGAGCCCGTCCGGTATGCAGCGCGGCAGGTTTTCGTAAAAACCGCCGCCGGTTATGTGGGATATTCCGTGGACCTCCGTTTTCTCAAGCAGCTTCAGCACCGGCTTCACGTAAATCCTTGTGGGAGTAAGCAGAGTTTCGCCAAGCGTTTTTCCGCCCAGCCCGTCCGGCATAGCGCCGAGGTCGGCGTTCTCGACGTCGAATATTTTCCTTACAAGCGAAAACCCGTTTGAGTGGACTCCGGAGGACGGAAGCGCGATGACAACATCGCCGGCCTTCATCCTGTTTTTGTCGACTATCCTGTCCCTGTCGACGATCCCGACGCAGAAGCCGGCGATGTCGTATTCGTTTTCGGGGTAGAATCCGGGCATTTCCGCCGTTTCTCCTCCGACAAGCTGGCACCCCGCCTCAACGCATCCGTCGCATACGCCGGATACGATATCCGCTATCCGCTCGGGCACGTTTTTTCCGCAGGCTATGTAATCGAGGAAGAACAGCGGCTTCGCTCCGCAGCAGATCACGTCGTTCACGCACATGGCCACGCAGTCAATGCCGACCGTGTTGTGTCTGTCCATCCTGAAGGCGATACGCAGCTTTGTCCCCACTCCGTCGGTTCCGGATACAAGCACCGGGTGTTTATATCCGCTGACGTCAAGCGGGAAAAGCCCTCCGAAGCCGCCTATGTCGCCGTCGCCGTTTATTACCGTCCTCGCGATATGGCTTTTCATAAGCTCGACCGCGCGGTATCCGGCCGTTATATCCACTCCGGCAGCCGCGTAGCTGTCGGATCTTGAATTGCTGTTCATCGTTACTCCTTCCCGTCCCAGCAGTAGGTGCAGAGCCTGCACCGGTCTATTCCGATAGCCTTTACAACTCCTTCGAGCGTCTGGAATTCAAGCGAATCGAAATGGAATTTTTCGCAGATGGCCTCGCGGAGCTTTCTGCCGCGCTCGGTCTCCGCGTCGCTGTACTCGTCAAGGTGATCAAGCCCCTCTTCGCCCTCAAGCTCGACGATGACCCTTCTCGCAAGAAGATCGCGATCGCTCGTGGCTCTGGAGAAATTAAGGTATTTGCAGCTGTACATTATCGGCGGGCAGGCCGAGCGCATGTGTACGGCCTTTGCGCCGTTCTGCGACAGGAAATCGACCGTCTCCTTGAGCTGGGTCCCGCGCACGATGGAGTCGTCCACGAAAAGCAGCGATTTGCCGTCTATCAGCTCCGTCACCGGTATCTGCTTCATTCTGGCGATGCGGTCACGGTCGGACTGTCTGGGCGGAATAAAGCTCCTCGACCACGTCGGAGTGTATTTTATGTACGGCCGCTCGAAGGGTATATGGCTTTCGTTTGCGTATCCTATTGCGTGCGGCGTGCCCGAATCCGGAACTCCGCAAACGTAATCGACGTCCGGGATCATCCCGTTTTTTCTGTCGTTTTCGGCCATTATCCCGCCGTTTCTGCAGCGCATGACCTCCACGTTCACGCCTTCGTAGGTGGACGTCGGATAACCGTAATACGACCAGAGGAACGAGCATATCCGCATCTCGTCCTTCGGTGGCATCAGAGTCCTGACCTCGTCGGAGGATATTTCGGCTATCTCTCCCGGGCCTAGTTCCGCGTAGTCCGAACAGCCGAGCTTTTTGTAGGAGAAAGACTCAAAGGCGGCGCAGAAACAGCCCTGCCCTCTGCCGATCAGCACGGGCAGCCTGCCCTTTCCGTCCCTTGCGACGATAATATGTCCGTCGTCCTTGAGAATGATTATCGAGGCGCTGCCGTCTATAACGTCCTGCGCGAACCTGATTCCCTCTGCGAAACTGCTTTTCCTGTTTATCAGTACCGCGACAAGCTCCGTGCAGTTGACTCTTCCGCCGGACATCACGTTAAAGTGGCCGCCGGACGACATGTATTTCCCGATCAGCTCCTCAGCGTTGTTCACGGCGCCTGTGACGGCTATTGCGAACATGCCGAGCTCCGAGCTTATCAGCAGCGGCTGCGGGTCGTAGTCGCTGATAACGCCTATCGCCGAACAGCCCCTCATTTCGTCGCATATGCCGGCGAATTTGGTGCGGAACGGAGAATTCTCGATATTGTGGATGTCGCGCTGGATTCCGTCGTCGGGATTGTACGCGGCGATTCCGGCGATGCGGGTGCCGAGATGCGAATGATAGTCCGTACCGAAGAATACGTCGACCATGCAGTCGCGGTCCGCCGCCATTCCGAAAAATCCGCCCATTACGCGAAGAACAGCTCCGAAAGCGTCATCGGATCGATATATTTCCCGTCCTTGTAAACGCGCATATTGCCCGACGCTATCTCGTCGATGAGCATCACGTTGCCGTTTTTGTCGTATCCGAACTCGAACTTTATGTCGTAAAGCTCAAGGCCCTTTTCCTTCAGGTCGTCGGAGACTATCGCGGTTATGCGCTTTGTCATTTCCTTTATCGTGTCGTACTGCTCTCCGGTCATGATGCCAAGGACCTCAAGGCCGTCCCTTGTGACGAGCGGATCGCCTTTTTCGTCGTTTTTGAACGTCATTTCAACGTATGACGGAAGAGGGGCGCCCTCCCCGACGTACTCGCCGTAGCGGCGCAGGAAACTGCCCACCGCCCTGTTGCGGCATATAACCTCGAGGCCCTTGCCGAAGGTCTTTGCGGGCAGAACCTCCATCGTCGTGTCGTTCAGGTCGGCGCTCACGAAATGCGTCTCTATGCCGGCCTTGTTTATCTTTTCGAAGAAATAGACGGACATGCGGAGATTTACGTCTCCGACACCCTCTATGGTAAGCCCGATCGAGTTTTCGCCCGGATCGAACACTCCGTCCTTTCCCGTGCAGTCATCCTTGAACTTCAGAAGATAGTTCCCGTTATCAAGTTCAAATACGTTTTTGGTTTTTCCCGTGTAGATAAGTTTCATTTTATGTCTCCTTAAAATTATTTGCAGAATTTTTCTTCCGCGGCTCTGTTTTTTTCAAGGACCGCATTTCTTTCGTTTTCTCTTCTCGACTTAAGCCTCGCGGCCAGCCCTTCGTCCTGCAGCGCCAGTATCTGACAGGCAAGCAAAGCGGCATTGACTCCTCCGTCAACGGCGACAGTCGCAACGGGCACGCCCGATGGCATCTGTACGGTCGACAGCAGGGCATCAATGCCGTCAAGATTTCCTGATTTGCACGGCACGCCTATAACGGGCAGAACCGTCTGCGCGGCAAGCGAACCCGCAAGATGGGCCGCCATGCCGGCAATCGCGATAATTACTCCTATTCCGTTCTTCTCCGCGGAGGCTGCGAACTCCGCCGCCTCGCACGGCGTTCTGTGCGCCGAGTAGACGTGCGCCTCGAACGGCACGGACAGCGAAGCGAGAGTATCGGCGGCCTTCTCCGCGATCGCAATGTCGCTGTAGCTGCCCATTACTATTCCGACTTTCTTCATGGTATGATCATTCCTTTCGCAGATTTACGCCTCAAAAAAAGAAAAAGGGGCACTTTCTCCGTTAAAAAGGCGTGCCCAGACGGTCGGCGTGATGGCTTCTGTTCCACTATGGTAACCCATAACAATCCGTCAGTCGCAGAGGCCATTTCTGTTACATACAATATTTTATCATAATCTCCCCCGTTTGTCAACAGCAAAAAAAAATTTCCGGTTTTTTTTATTTTTTCTTGACACGGGCCCGCAAACATGGTATACTATATCATAGCAAAGACGGAGCGTGAAGAAATGGACAACGGATACATGTTTCTGCCGGAGTACTACGACCGGCTGAACTCGGAAGTAGACTATGAGGCGTGGGCGAAGGATATTTCGGAAGTATTTGACAAAAACGGCATCCGGAAGGGAGATCTTGTCCTCGATCTTGCCTGCGGGACGGGCAGCATAACCGCGGAGCTTGCGCGTCTCGGCTACGACATGATCGGGATCGATTCGTCGGCGGGGATGCTCGAGGCGGCAAGGCGCAAGGCCCCTGACATACTCTGGCTCAATCAGGACATGAGGAGCTTTGAACTGTACGGAACCGTAAAGGCGGTCACGTGCTGCCTCGATTCGGTGAATTACCTGCTGAAGGAAAAGGACCTCGCCATGTGCTTCGGGCTTGTGCACAACTATCTCGAGCCCGGCGGGATCTTTGTATTCGACGTCAACACGCGGTACAAGTTTGAAAAAGTGTACGCTGACAATCACTATATCCTCGAGGACGGCGACGTCGTCTGCTGCTGGCGCAATCATTACAGCGCAAAAACCGGAATATGCGATTTCGACCTGACCTTCTTCTCCGGCCGCGGCGGCACGTATCTGCGCACCGACGAACATCAGCGCGAACGGTGCTGGTCCGACAGAACGCTCAAAAAGGTTCTGTCCGGCGCAGGTTTCGGAAATATCCGGATAACGTCCGGTCTGTCGTCGGACGGGCCTGCTCCCGACGCGGAACGGCATTTCTTCGTGTCGGAATGCCTAAAATAAAGAAAGCAGCGGAACAAGTTCCGCTGCCCTTTTTTATTTTTTTACGGGTTTCATGTTTTTGTCGATCAGGTCCCAGATGAACAGGATCTTCTCGCTCTCACTCATTTTCTCATAGCTGAGGTTCAGGAGCCTTGTCTTTATCTCGTTGATGGATTTTTCGCCGAGATTTTTCACTCCGACAAGCCGCCCTTCGCCCAGCGCGTCGATAAGATCGCCTATCGACACTATTTCAACGCGCTTGAATCCGTGCACGCATCTCGGCTTGAACGGGAGATCCGACGTGTTCATGTCGCAGGTCGTTTTGCCGAACGGGAGACTTACCTCAAAATTTTTTCCGAATATCGCGTCAAGCGCCTCTATAAGTCCGTACTCGTCAATCGCATTCATTATGACTGCGGTAATTTTATTTTTATCCATAGCTGACTCCTTAAATGTGAAAAAATCGAACAATCATTGCATGACGGTCCGGGCCGGCATTCAGCCCTCGTCGACTGCAGTATAAACAATGCCAAGCGCAGAGGCAACCTCTTCGTTAAGCCTTATGCCGTAGGTTTCGCTGTCATAGTAGCGGACCGGCACGTCGAATACGTAAAGTCCGAAATGAAGCGCTCTGTTTGTAACAAAGCCGGTCGCTCCAACGATGCCTATCAGATCCTGCTTTGAAAGAATGTCGCCTACGTTTACGCTCGTTGAACTGAGATGGGCGTAAAGCGATTTGAGTCCCGCGCCGTGATCGACGACGACGGTCTTGCCGGACATGGTCGTCTCGCCGACAAATATCACCTTTCCGGGCAGGCAGGCGTACACCTCGTCGTTCGTCTTGACCGAATAGTTGACGCCCTCGTGCCAGTACGTCTTGTTGGCCGGGTCGGTCGCGTTTTCGAGTATCATCTTGATGCCGTAGCCGACCGAAATGCTCCTTCCCTTCACCGGCTGAACGAGCATATTGTCGTCGTCGAGCCAGTAAATGTCGTTGCAGATGTTGGCAAACGGCGCGCTCATAACGCTCCTGAAGGTTTCGCGCGTCGCGGTCGTGAATTTGGAATTGATCACCTCGGCGCTTGTGGAGACGTACTTGTTCTGGATTACGCGGGCCTTTACGTTGACGGTGAAATCCTGATAAACGCCGCCGTAGGAGAACGTCATTCTGAAATCCTTTTCCTGATTCCTGTTCGCGTCGCTGGTGGCAAGCGAGAACGGGATCAGCGCGTGGTAGTAGCCGCCGTATCTGAAGAACGTCGGGGTGAAGCGCGTGTCCTCGTCGTTGCCGTATACCGCGGGCTCGGAAGCGAAGCCGATAAGAGCCGGGTCGACGATGTTTTTCGCGGAGACTACAATAAAGTCGCCGTACTTGCTAACGTTGCCGGAGATGTAGAAGACCGCAGGAGAAAGAACGTTGGCGGTATATTTGTACGTCGCCTCGCCGTAATATGCCCTGCCGTCCGATTCGTACCATTTGGCGATGACGCTGACGCCGTATACGGTGTTGTCCACGAAAAGATCGCGGTCGATGTTTTCGTATAGTCCGTCATAGGCCGTATTGCCGTCCTGACCGACAAGCGTTACGTATATGAAGTCCGGCTCCTTGTCAAACGAAAGCTCCAGGCCTCCGGAAACGTCGACCGTCTCGACCGCGGTCGAAGTGTTGCCGCTGATTTTTATAAATTCGTTTTCGTGCGAAAGGTAGCTCCACGCAAGGTCTATCGGAAGTATCGACGTTTTTTCCGCGACCGTCAGCACGGGCTGCGACGACTGCGGGAAAAGCTGTGCCGCGTATGAAGAAAGCAGGAAGGAACCGGCGTATTTCGAATCGACCTTGTAGTACTCCCCGTCGTTGTCCTTGTAATATACGTTGTCGGGATTTGAACTCAGATAGTAATAGTAGGTGTTCCTGCGGTTATAGCTTGTGTAATCTGCAATGTAGCACACGTAATCGTCGCCGTTCACAGAGCCGACCTTTTTGCTGTTTTCGTTCATGTCGAAAAGCATGTCGTAAAGGTCTTTCGTCGCGCTGTCTCCCGTTTTACTGTAGGTATATACAGTCTTGTTCGGGGTCGTCACCTCGACGGAGGCAACGGAACTCCTCGTCACGGGATTTCTCGACGCGTTCGAATAGGATATCACTGCAATTACCGTCGGTATAATGGCGACCAGAGCGATGAGCGCAATGGTAACTATTTTTTTCTTCATCGGCTTGTCTCCTTGCGAATTAAGGACTTCTTCATCTTTACATAATTATACCTTATTTTTCCGCGCTTGTCAAGATTTTTTACAAAACCTTTAAAAATGTTTTTTCAATAATGCCCCGTGAAAGCGGAAAAACGGCAAAAAATGTCCTTATTCCACCCCGTTCTTCAGCTTCGCGACAACACGGTTGATGGAAAAACCCTTTTCCGAAAAGATCTTTTCATACTCGGTCTCTATGTTGTCCGCGCTGAACGGACTGTTGTGAAGATCGTACGTCATGTCGCGCAGTTCAAAGCCCGACGCCGAAAACTCCCCAAGCGAAAAGTCAAACAGACCCCTGTTGTCGGTTTTGAAGACGATCTCCCCGCCGTCGGTCAGTATCTCCCTGTATATTTCAAGAAAGCCGCGGTAGGTAAGCCTTCTTTTATAATGACCGGACTTCGGCCAGGGATCGGAAAAATTCAGATAGATCCTGTTCACGGACTTTTCAGGGAAATAATCCCTGAGATTCTTCGCGTCTCCGACAATGAATCTGACGTTTGGGATCTGCATCCCCTTTACCTTTTCCGCCGCGAGCAGGAGGACGTCCGGTATTTTTTCCATGGCCACAAAATCGACGGAGGGATGCCTTTTTGCGCACTCGCAGATGAACGCCCCCTTGCCGCAGCCGATTTCGAGCTCGCACGGGAACGGAGGCATTTCAGAGGCCTCATGGACGATAAAATCCGCACAAAGTGCAATTCTTTCGGCTCCGTGGCGTTTTTTTCTCATTCTCATATTGAAATTTTCCTTTTTTTCTGGTATAATAGATATGTATAGTTTTTTCACGGGCTATATTATACCTCTTTTTTCTAAAAAAATCAAGAGGAAATTCAAAAGGAGTCCGCAATGGATAAACAAACCTTTTTCAGCGAGCTGAGCGACAGGCTTTCCGGTCTCGACGTCAGGAATGATTATATCGACAAGCACATCGCCCAGTTTGACAGTTACTTTTCGGGAAAGACCGACGAACAGGTCGAAGAGGAAATAGAAAAGCTCGGTGATCTCGACCGTCTTGCCTCGCGCATCAAAAGAATGACCGACAAGATGATCCTTGCCGAAACCGGCATACCGCCCGCGGAGGAAGAAAACGCGGAAGATGAAAACGTTTCGGGAAATCAGGCAGGAGAGGACGGGGAGCAGGATCAGGCAGGCAACGGTGACGGACAGGAGATAGCGGAAACGCCTCGGGAGCCGAAAGCGAAACCTCACAGAAGAAAGATCTGGGAAAGTGAGATAGACGAATCCGAGCTCGACGAAATCGAGGATTATTCGGACGAATTTCCGGAAAACCGCGACGGAATGGAAGAAGACGAGGCAGACCTCGCGTCCGCGCCGTCAATCGGCGGAAAACAGCTGAGGATCTCCCGAAAAACCGACGACGATCTTAAATCAAACCTGACGAAATTCAGGATAATATTCTTTCTGTGCCTGCCGCTCGTCGCCGTTCTGCTCGTTCTCACGGCCGCGCTGTTTGGCATTCTGTTTTTTGCGATCGCGGTCCTGGTGATCATAGCGTCGGCCGCTCTTGCGGCAATAACGGCGGCGGGATCCGCCGTGTCCATATTCGGGCTGATATCAGGCATAGTTCAGGCCCTCTCCAACCTCAGCGTGGGAATTTACGAATGCGGGCTGTCGATAATGATCGGAGCCGCCGCCCTGTTCGCGGGGATACTGGTTTACAATTTTGTTGTGAGGCTGATGCCGTTTGTCGCATCGAAGCTCTGGATTTTCATGAAATTCGTGTTCAGGAAATTCAGGGTGCTTTACGTATTTGTCAAGAAGGAGTGTTTGCAGCTGTGAAACCGACGTCAATCATATTTCTTGTAATGGCCGTCATACTGTTTATAGGAGGGTACGCCATGTGCAGATTCGCCTCCGCGCGCGCCGAGCGCGACGGGGTTGAAATCTACAGCCAGCGCACCGACGGCGAGGGCAACCAGGTATACAGCTATACCGTGGACGACAACGCGATTTCATCCCTCAAGCTCGTTTTTTCCGGCGTCAACGTCACCGTCGAGCCCACCGAGGAAGAAAGCCGCGTCGTTCTTACCAACTTCCCGGTAAACTCGTACGCCGTAACCATGAGCGGAAGCACGGTTACAATCGACGGGACGGTCGGAAAAATCATGTCTCTCATCGACAGATCGACCGGAGGTCTGCAGTTCAGGGGAATACGCTATTTCCTGATGAAGAACCCTCCCGAAGGAGCGGCGAAGTCAGTACGCGTTTACATAAACAAATACTCAAAGCTCAATTCGCTCGTCATAAACGACGCGGGCGGGAACATTTCCATGTCGGAGCTTGAGAATCCGCTCGATTATACAATCGTAAGCTCCGGAGCTTCGGTAAACCTGAGCGAGATCAGCACCGTTTCCGTCATGAAAATCGACATCACCTCCGGAGAGCTCAACTGCGACGGCTGCGAGATATTCACCATCAGGGCCTCCATCAGCGACGGGAAAGCGCGTATCAATACCGCTGGCAGATATGACGCAAACACGATAGCATACAATCTGTCGGCCGAAAACGGCTCCATAATTTACAACGGCGCGATCCTCGAGGAACAGATCTACAAGGTCTCCCCCGCAAACTCTTACGCCAGAATGGAAATATCCGTAAAGAACGGGAGCATCAATCTGACGGACAGCGCCGAAAATCAGGCGGCGGAATAAAATACACCAGTCCCCGGCATTCTGATATTCAGACTGTGCCGCATAAACCGAAAAAACATGATTCCCGACAGGCGCGCGCCTCTCGGGATTTTTATTTATCACCCGTGGAACGGGCAATGATGTCGCTGAAAACCGAAAAAGGAAAACCCCGGCAACTCTTGATTTCCGGGGTTTTCATTACCGTAATTATCTCTTTGAGAACTGCGGAGCGCGGCGGGCAGCCTTGAGTCCGTATTTCTTTCTCTCCTTCATACGCGGGTCGCGGGTGAGGAATCCGGCCTTCTTGAGGGCGGCGCGGAATTCCGGATCGGCCTGCAGAAGAGCTCTTGCGACTCCGTGGCGGATGGCGCCTGCCTGACCGGAGAAGCCGCCGCCGTTCACGCGGCAGATGATGTCGAACTTTCCGACAGTGTCCGTGACGCCGAAGGGCTGGTTGACGACAAGCTTCATGGTGTCGAGTCCGAAATAATCGTCTATATCACGTCCGTTGATGGTCACGACGCCTGTTCCGGGAACAAGGCGGACGCGGGCAACGGATTTCTTTCTTCTTCCTGTACCGTAGAAATAAGGCTTTGCACTTGTATACATCGTTTATTTCCTTTCTGCGCTCAATCTTCGCAGACAACGGGCTTCTGCGCCTCGTGTCTGTGTTCGGGTCCGGCGTAAATCTTCAGTCTTGTAAGAGATTTTCTGCCGACCGTGTTGTCGGGAAGCATACGGCGGACCGCAAGCTCCATTGCCTTTTCGGGTCTGTTCTGCATGAGAGTCTTGTACTGAATCTTCTTGAGCCCTCCGATATATCCGGAATGGTGATAATAGTACTTGTTCTCGAGTTTTTTGCCTGTGAGAACCGCCTTGTCGGCGTTTATGATGATGACAAATTCTCCGCAATCAACATGGGGCGTATATTCGGGGCGGTGTTTTCCTCTGAGAATCGTTGCGGCCTTCACAGCGGTTCTGCCGAGGGGCTTGCCGGCCGCGTCGATAACGAACCAGCGGCGCTCGACCGTCTCCTTTTTGGCCATATAAGTGGACATCTGGTATTTCCTCCGAAACAATCTTTTTTTTAATCGGCAATATTATATCACACTTTTTTCCGTTTGTCAAGCTTTTGCGGCGGAAAAGTCCGGATTTTTCGAAATATTTTTATTTTTTTGCGTTTTTCGCCGCTTTTTACTGTTTTTGCGCTGTTTTAATAATCCAGCTCATCTATTTTTGCCGAAGCGCCGCCCGCGTCCTCAACGACGGTGAGATACATCGGCTTCGAGCTGTCGCTTGGTACGAAATCGAACACGGTTCCGTCATTCTTCATTATGGAAAAAACAAGCTTGCAGAGATATGAGAACGTTCCGTCGCCGTTTGCCTCTTTGGAGACGATCTGCACGTCGATATTGTACAGCCTCTGCATGGTGAATCTGCCGAAGCGGCCGTATCTTTCGAGATAACCGTCGGTAAAATATCCGTTGAAATTTTTGTAATTCCCGTAGATCATGTCCTTTATGAAGTTGAAGAAAAAAGTCCCGAGCTGCCCGGCGGCCTCCGCCTCCGCACTGTTGTAGATGCGCGTTGACTGATCGTTTTCGGTGTACATTATGAAATTTTCCTCGTCCATGTACTCCGGATCCTCGAAAATGTTGCAGGTATAATCCGGCTCGTACAGCTCGACTTTCTGCCGGACGTTCTTTTTCGGCTCTTTTTTGTTGAGCCTGTCAAGAAGCAGATTGAGACCGACAAGCACGACGAGCACTGCGGCCAGAACGGCAAGCAGCCTTGTTATTCCCTTCCCGTCAATCCTGTTTTTCTGCATTTTTCCTCACCTCATAAAATGACTTGACGTCGGCGTACGAATAAAGCGATCCGAGCACCAGGACCGCTCGCCCCTCCGCCTTTGCCCTGTCCGTCGCAAACGTAAGAGCTTCGGCAAACGATGAACATGCCCGGGCGGCGATCCCGAACCGGGGAAAGCAGGCGGCGTACTCCGGCGCCCCGAGTGCCCTCGGGCTGTCCGGCGACACCGTGTACACTTCCGACGCCCACCCGGAGATTATCTCCGCGATCTTCATGTAATCCTTGTCGCGCAGCACTCCGCTCACGACGACGGGCTCCCTGTCGAAGCACGCCCTTGCCGTACCGACGGAAAGCATGACTCCCTCCGGATTGTGTCCTCCGTCGAAAAAGACCGGGGGATCGGCGGACATCCTCTCGAATCTTCCCATCCATTTTGCGGACGACAGGCCGGCGCGCAGCTGCGCGCCGCTTATTTTATAACCGCACCTGCGCAGTATCCTGACAGCCGCAATAACGTTTGAAGCGTTATATGCCTGGTAATAACCGCACAGCCCGAGCGACACGTCCCTGTACCGCCCGTAATCGAATACGGTTCCGCCCGTGCAGCAGCGGACGCGGGATATCTTTCTTCTGTCGGTCGTGTACAGTCTGCTCCCGGCGGCTTCGGCGGCATCCGCGATAATGTCCAGAGCCTCGCCTTCGTCCCCCCCGTAAAGCACGGGAGAGCCGGGCTTGATTATGCCCGCCTTTTCCGATGTGATCCTGCCGACCGTGTCGCCGAGATACGCCGTATGATCGAGGGAAATACCCGTGATGACCGACAGGACCGGCCTTTCGATAATATTTGTGGCGTCGTATCTGCCGCCCATTCCGCACTCGACGATACAGACATCAGGTTTCGTATCCGCGAAATACATGTAGCCGAGCGCCGTCGTGATCTCGAATTCGGTCGGCCTGTCCTCCATATCCGCGGCAATACGCGCGATCTCAGTCAGGTATGCGGATATGGTCCCGTCGTCTATGTCTTTACCGTTGAACTTTATGCGTTCGTTATACTTTAACATGTGCGGGGAGGTGAAAAGCCCGGTCGAAAAGCCGGCGAGGCGCATGACGCTCTCAAGCATGGCTGAAAACGAGCCCTTGCCGTTCGTTCCCGCGACGTGAACGATCTTCAGGTTCTTTTCGGGGTTCCCGAGCTTTTCGGAAAGGAAACTGATCCTCGAAAGGCCCGGCTTGGATCCGAGCGACGAGACCTTTTTTATATAGTCCATTGCCTCTTCGATGTTCATCATACGGCCCCTGTGTTCTTACGCTTTTCCTCCCGCCGACCTGATGAGTTCGGCGGTCTGCTTTCTTGTGAAAAGAATGTAAACGAAAAACGTCTCTGCGGCGGCTATCGCCAGATATACCGGTATGCGCCAGAAAACAACGTTTCCGTACCATCTTGACAGCGCCCAGCTTTTTACGATTACCGAGCCGACCGCGTGCCCGGCGAAAACCGGAACGCCGAAACGGACGATGTTTTTAAGTCTGTCCGTCAGAAAGCGGTAAATCAGTCCCGACAGAAGAGCCGTCAGAGCCGATCCGACCGTAATCAGCATAAGCGGCGCCTGCCCCGCCATCAGACACGACAAAAGATCAGCCGTTACGGCGCACAGCACCCCCCACAGCGGACCGTATGCGAACGATATGACGAAAACCGGCAGATTTTCAAACGTCACGCGAAGAGGCCCCGTTCCGAAAATGCTCTTCGCAAGGTATGCGAGAGCCACCGAAAGCGCGGCGAAAACGCCGCACATCGCGATCGTCAGTAAAAGCTTTTTTCTTGTGTTCAAATCAAAAACCTCCCTTCGCTGTCAGGGGAGGTCTGTCTGCCCATATGATCAGCGGGATGCGAAAGCACAACCGATTTCGTCCCCCGGGCAACTCCCCGTCCCGCGGGCACTGCAGGAACAATCCAACGCTGTGCTGTCTACTCTGTTTCGTATATAACAATATTGTATCACTTTTCCGCGCCTTTGTCAAGTATTTCATATACAAAAGGGCGGCTTTTTTTGTCGCATGATATTATTCCGAGTCCCTCGAGAGCCTTGAGCTCCTTCCACGCCTTGTAGTCCGCGAGCCTGTTCAGGCGCGCAAATTCGCCGGCGGAAAAGCAGTTCCCGGGAATATCGACAAGTCCGGCAAAATCACCGGCGCCGTTCAGGAATATGTCCTGCACAAACGCGACGGGAAATCTTTCCGCAACGTCAAAGCTTTCCCGGCCCCTGCGCCTGCGCTTTACGCGGTATTCCTTGACCTCAAGCATAATTACGCGGAACGAAAGGTTCGCGCTGCCGACGTATTCGGATATCTTCATGGTTTCGGTCAGAATGTCGGACGGTCTTCCCTTTCTGCTTGATATGTGAAGTCTGTCCGGCGTCCCGTCCTCGCCGATATACGAGAAAACCGTTTTTGCCGCGACCGGAAAGACGACCGTCACGGGATAATCGCCGAGAAAGATCCCGAGTTTCTTTTTGAGGTTGGAAAAAGACCTCGTTTCTATTTCCGTGATTTTCACGCCGTCAAAAACGTCGGCCACAAAGCCGTTCAGGGCAATTTCATGATGCGAAGCGTCGGGATCAACGTAATTCTTGAGGGCGAGATGAAGCGCGCTTTCGTTCAGAATGCCTATATCGTTGTTATCTCTCATTTTCAAGACAAAAGGCCCGCGCGGGCGGGCCGTGTGTTCAGATAACGTACTGACGGTATTTTTCGGGAAGCTCCGTACCGTCCATTGACGCGGTCATGACGAAATCTATCGGGTGAGTTTCGGTAAAGATTATCACGCTGTCAAGAAATCTGCAGAACTCGCCTGCGTCTCCGCCGCATATTTTCAGACCTGAATCAATGAAAATGTCGGTCACGTCGTAGTTGCTGCCGTAATTTCCCGCGACAAAGCCGTACAGCCTGTCGGCGTTGTTTATCATATATTCGTCAGTATCGAGAAGCCTTGCCTTGTGGGTTACCTCGTGAATCAGCTTCCCCCCTTTTTCGATCACAACAACGGAACCGTCCGTCTCTGCGGTTCTGCGGTTTGCCATTTCAACGATTGTTTTGGTTTTACCAGAACCCTTCAGTCCGACAATTAATTTCAGCATTTTATCCTCCGGATATATTAATTTATTCTTTTGAGCAGCTCGGCGCGAAGCTTTTCGTTTCCGGCTCCCGGTCTGCCGAGCAGAGCGTACATGTTGTTCTTGTATCCTTCGACGCCGGGCTGGTCGAACGGATTGACGCCGAGCGTGTAGCCGGAAACGCCGCAGGCAAACTCGAAGAAGTATACCAGATACCCGAAGTCGGCGGCCGTCCTGCCGTCGAGTTCCAGCACCATATTAGGCACTCCTCCGTCCGTATGCGATATCACGGTGGCAAGAAAAGCGTTCCGGTTGACCTCGTACATCGTTTTGCCGGACAGGAAATTAAGCCCGTCCGTGTTGCACGGATCGTCCGGTATGACGAAAGGCTCGGGATCGCCTTTTATGTCGATCACGGTTTCGAAAATATTGCGCTCGCCCTGCTGTATATACTGCCCGAGCGAATGAAGATCGGTGGAAAAAACAACCGATACGGGGAAAAGGCCCTTTCCGTCCTTGCCCTCGCTTTCGCCGAACAGCTGCTTCCACCATTCGTTGAACATCAGCAGCGCCGGGTCGTAGGAGACGAGTATTTCGGATTTCTTCCCGCTTCTGTACAGAAGATTGCGCACCGCCGCGTACTTCATTGCGTCGTTGTCGCTGAAATCGGAACCGAGCAGGCGTTCCCTTGCGGAACGGGCCCCGCCCATCATTTCGCCGATGTCGATCCCTGCGACGGCGATCGGGAGCAGACCGACGGCTGTAAGCACCGAGTACCTGCCGCCTATGTCGTCCGGGACGACAAAGGTTTCATATCCCTTTTCCGTTGCAAGCTCCTTCAGCTTTCCCTTCCTTGCGTCGGTCGTGACGAAAATCCTCCCGCGCGCTCCGTCAGGGCCGTATTTTTTTTCGAGCAGCTCCCTGAAGATACGGAAGGCGACGGCGGGCTCCGTCGTCGTGCCTGATTTTGAGATAACGTTTATGCACACGTCTCTCCCCTCGCAGAGCGACAGAAGCTCGTTTATATAACCGGAATTGATTCCGTTGCCGGCAAAGTAAATATCAGGAGTGTCCTTTTCAAGCGCGTTGTAAAGCGGCGATCTGACAAACTCCACGGCCGCGCGCGCGCCGAGGTACGATCCGCCTATGCCGATAACTATAAAGACGTCGCAGCTGTTCTTTATTTTCTCGGCCGCCTTTTTTATTTTTTCAAATTCCGCCTTGTCGTAGCAGACCGGAAGATCGATCCATCCGCGGAAATCCGCGCCGGCGCCGGTTCCTTCGACAAGAGTTTTTTTTGCTCTTACAACCTCGTCGCTTATTTTGCCCATCTGTTCTTCGGTGACAAAATCCCCGAGGTATCTGCATGACAGTCTTACACTCATTTCAGTCGGTTTCTCCTTTGCATCACAAATATTTTATCACATGTTTCCCCGTTTTGCAATAGGAAAAAGCATTTTAACATTTTGTTTACCGTTTCAGGCAGATTCGTTCATTCGCAGCGCGGTATTTCCGTTATCGGCGGACGGTGGTCAACGAATATCTGGCCGTCAGTCAGACCGAAATACCCGAACCTGTTTTTGCCAGTCAGGTCGAAAGTCATATCGTAGTGCAGCGGTCTGCCTTCGACGAAAATTACGTTCCACAGATGAGCGATGTTCCGCCCGTCGGGAATGCACTCCACGCAGAGGCAGGCCACGTCCAGCATATCAAGAAGATATTTTACGGTTTTGGCAATCCCCTCGCACACTCCGGTGTGATTGCAAAGAACGCCGTAGATCTCATGGGAGAAATTCCGGTACATGGAGGTATAGACGACGTTGCGGAGAACAAAATCGTGAACAAAAGCGACTTTCCCCCGGTCGTCAGATTCAAGGGCAGAACGGATTATCCTTTCGGCCGTCCGTTCTATCGTGCTTTTTACCGGCTGAACCGCCTTCCGTTTAAAGGAGTACGCGGGAAAGACAGTCGTTCCGAGCGCGTCGCCGGAGGTTGATACGCCCTTCAGCCAGAATATTTCCGGATGGTCGAGCCTTACGGCTTTCAGCAGTTCAAGCGACCTTTTACGCCCGAAAGAGACCGCAACGCGGTCCTCAAAGTCTGCAATCGCGGTATGTATTTTCACATATGCGCGCGCCTCTTCTCTTTCAAGGCGCGACAGATAATATTCCGTCATAATCCCTCCATACAGAATATTTTACCATATTTCGCGGCAAAAGTCAACAAGCAGGTTGACAAACAGGAGGAAATATGGTAAAATAATTAAATAATCAAAGTGAAAGCAACGGAAAAAAAACAATGGAAAAAATAAAGCCGAGAATACTTTCGGGATTTATGGAACTGCTTCCCGGAGAACAGCTGAGGTTTGAAGCGATGGCGGAAAAGCTGCGCCGCGTCTACTCGCTTTACGGATTCACGCCCCTTGACACGCCGCTCATCGAATCGTCGGAAATCCTTCTTGCCAAGGGCGGCGGGGAGACCGAAAAACAGATTTACAGGTTCACAAAGGGGGACAGCGACCTGTCCCTCAGGTTTGACCTCACCGTACCGCTCGCCAGATATGTGGCCGAGCACGCGAACGAACTCTCATTTCCTTTCAGACGGTTTCAGATAGGCAAGGTTTACAGAGGCGAACGGGCGCAGAAAGGAAGATTCCGCGAATTTTATCAGGCTGACATAGACATAATAGGCGACGGTCAGCTGGACATAATGAACGAAGCGGAGATTCCTTCGATAATCTACCGCGCCTTCTCCTCGCTCGGGCTGAAAAGTTTCGTCATCAGGATAAACAACAGAAAAATCCTGAACGGATTTTTTGAAATAATCGGGGAGAGCGACCGTGCCGGAGACATCATGCGGATCATTGACAAGCTGGAGAAGATCGGACGGGACGCCGTTAAAGATCTGCTTGCCGAAGCGGGCGTTCCCGCCGAAAGATGCGAGGAGATAACCGGCTTTATATCCACTCCGACGTCCCTCATTTCCGAAACGCTGAAAAAATATCTTGGCAGGAACGAGGTGTACGACCTGGGAGTGGACGAGCTTCTTACGGTGCTTGACAGCATGCGCTCGTTCGGCGTTCCCGAAGAAAACTTCGCCGTCGACCTGACGATCGCACGCGGACTCGACTATTACACCGGGACGGTGTACGAGACAGTGGTAACCGCACATCCGGAGATAGGCTCCGTCTGCTCCGGAGGTCGGTACGACAATCTCGCGGAATACTACACCGACAGACATCTTCCCGGCGTGGGGATTTCAATCGGGCTTACGCGACTCTTCTACGTGCTCGGAGAAAACGGATATTTTGACAGCGAGCGCATATTTTCCCCGGCGGACGTTCTCATAATCCCCATGACGGACGATATTCAGCCGGCTACGGCGCTTGCAACCGGGCTGCGCGACCTGGGAATACGCGCGCAGCTGTATACGGAAAAGAAAAAATTCAAGGCTAAAATAGGTTACGCCGACAAGCTCGGCATTCCGTTTGTAATATTTCTCGGGGAGGACGAGATACGCGACGGGAAGGTCTCCCTCAAAAATCTGCGCACGGGCGTGCAGTCATCTCTGACGGCCGGCGAGGCAGCCGGGGAAATCAGAAAATTCACCGAATGCTCTTCTGGCGCGGCGATAATAAAGGAGAACGTCAATGATAATTGAAAACGGAGACAGAATAGTTTTTGCCGGTGATTCAGTCACCGATATGGGCTCGGCAAATCCCGTCGGGGAGGGACTCTTCGACAACCTTGGGAGAGGCTACGTCAGAATCATCGAAAACATGCTCGTCGTCTGGTATCCTGACAGGTTGATCCGCGTGACAAACTCGGGTATAAGCGGAAACACCTCACGCGATCTTCGCGGTCGATTTGACCGGGATGTTACAGGTCTGAATCCGCAGTGGATTTCGATCTGCATCGGTATAAATGACGTATGGAGACAGTTTGATTCTCCGGCATTCCCCGACCACTCCGTAGGGATCGCTGAATACGAAAGCAACATGCGTGAAATGATCGAAAAATCCGTTGCATGTGCAAAGAAGGGGACGTTCGTCTGCACGCCGTACTTTATGGAACCGCTCAAAGAAGACCGGATGCGCTCTCAGATTGACGTTTACGGTGACATATGCCGCAGACTTGCAAAGGAATACGGCTGCATTCTTGTTGACTTTCAGAAAATGTTCGACGACTTTTTCCGTTTTCATCATTCCTCGCTCATTTCCTGGGACAGGGTGCACCCGAACCAGATAGGCGCAACGCTGATGGCAAGAGAATTTCTTGACGTCTGCGGCTTCGAATACGACAGAAAAATATAAGTCCTGCATGAACGTATTTCATTTCAGGCGGCCGGAATGGTACGACGCCGATAAAATATTTGACTGCGGACAGTGCTTCAGATTCAGAAAAACCGGCGGGATATGGCGCGGAGTTGCCTGCGGAACGCTTCTTGAACTCAGGCAGACCGGCGACGGGATCGAATGCCGCGCGGAAGGCGGAGAACTGACCGAACGAGGGGCGCTGAAACGGTATCTCGGTCTCGACGCAGATTACGCGGCATACAACAGAGACATATCCGAAAGGCTGGCCGGATACCCGTTTATGGCCGAGGCCATGCGCAGATCCAGGGGCGTCGTGCTGCTGAACCAGCAGCCGTGGGAGACACTGATCTCGTTCATCATCTCGCAGAACAACAACATCCCGCGTATAAAGGGCATAATCGAGGGTCTGTCGGACATGTGCGGAAAGCCCGTATCCGGCGGATACCGCGCGTTCCCGGAGCCGGAGAAAATACTGGAGCTCGGAACGGACGGGCTGCGGCCGCTGCACCCGGGATACAGGGACAGATACATTATCGACGCCGCGCGTCTTGTATGCGACGGGGCGCTTGATCTCGAAGACCTTAAGACCTCCGACACGGACAGCCTTATGAAGGCTCTGCTCGGGGTGAACGGAGTGGGTCCCAAAGTCGCCTCCTGCATTGCTCTGTTCGCTTATGCAAGGTACGAACTGTTCCCCGTCGACACGTGGATAAAAAAGGCTCTCAAGGAGCATTTCGGGGGTGCGTCTCCGCTTGAGTTCGGCCCCTACGCGGGAATAGCGCAGCAATATATTTTTTACAGTCAGACACACTGATAATCAGGACGGTAACATGAGCATTTTTGACATAATAAGCCTGCTCGGCGGTCTTTCGCTCTTTCTTTACGGAATGAGAACGATGAGCAGCAAGCTGAAAGAGGAATCCTCCGGAGCGCTGAAACGCATTCTCGGCAAGGTAACCGACAATCCTGTTAAGGCTTTCCTGCTCGGCGTGGCGGTAACGGCGCTGATTCAGTCGTCCACGGCTACGATAGTCATCACCTCGGGACTTGTCGCCGCCGGTCTAATCGAATTTAGGCAGTCGATTGGCATAATAATGGGAGCAAACGTCGGCACGACCGTGACGGGTCAGATAATACGGCTTCTCGACATCGATTCATCGTCCGCGTCGTGGCTCAGAATCTTCAAGCCGTCCACGCTGGCGCCTGTCTCGCTAATAATCGGCATCGTGCTGATCATGTTCCTTAAGCTGAAGAACTCCGAAAAAATCGGCGGCATCTTCATGGGATTCGGAATGCTTTTCACCGGTCTAATGAACATAACTTCGTCGGTGAGCAGTCTGTCCGAAAGCGGCATGTTCGAAAAACTGTTCGCCGGGCTCGGCAGAAATCCGCTCATCGGATACGCGACCGGCGCCGGCGTAGCCACGCTGCTTCAGAGTTCGTCGGCGACCATAGGCATTCTTCAGGCCTTTGCAACGACCGGTCAGCTGACTTTCAAATCCATATACGCGGTGCTTGTGGGCATATACCTCGGCGACTGTCTGACCACCGCCCTCGTCTGCTCGATAGGGGCCAAAACTGAGGCACGAAGGGTGGGAATGGCCAATATCCTCTTCAACCTTTTCAAAACCGTTCTCGTGTTTGCCGGAATAGCGATCGCAAGATCGGCCGGATGGCTCGACGCCCTGTGGGACGCTCCGGTGACGTCGGGAATAATCGCCAATACCAATACCGTATTCAATCTCGGCTGTTCCCTGCTTCTTTTCCCGTTCAGCAGCCTTTTCGTAAAGGCGACAAGCGCGATAGTAAAGGACAGACAGGCGGACAGTGACAGAGACAGATACAGCGAACTTGTCGCGGCGCTCAACCCGGTGTTCTTCAACACGCCCGCGCTTGCCTTCAGCAGCTGCTATAACGCTCTGCTTGAGATGTTCAAGCTTTCGACGAACAATATAAGAAACGCCATCGGCTGCATTTTCGAGTATGACGCGAAAAAAATCGAGGAGATAAACCGCAACGAGGATTATGTGGACATGCTCACCGACAAGGTCAGCGAATATCTGGTGGCGCTGTCGACGCATATAACGTCGGAGGACCACGTGAGCATCCTCGACCATTATTACAAGGTCGTGACTGAGTTTGAACGTCTGTCCGACCACGCCGTCAACATTTCCGAAACTGCCGCCGCCGTAAACGGAAGTCACGTCAGTTTTTCGGAAACCGCGCTGGGCGAGATAAAAATACTCGGCGAAATCATAAACGAGATACTCGATTTCTCCGAACAGGCGTTCAAAAAGAGAGACGTAGAGGCCGCGAAGCACATAGAACCGCTTGAAGAGGTCGTCGACGACATGGTAAACGCGCTTACCGACAATCATCTTGTCAGGATGCGCCGCGGAGAGTGCAACGTTCTGACAGACGTCTCATTCACGAACCTTATGTCCGATCTCGAGCGCATTTCCGACGTCTGCTCCAACATAGGCGTCGCCACTGTGGCGCGCGTGGAACGCGGCCTTGCCGGCCAGTCTCACGAATACATGTCTACCCTTCACTCGGGTCACGATGAAAAATTCAACTCCGAATACAGCGAGGCGCACGACAGATACTTCGGAAAGCTCTCCGGATTTATCGGCTCGCAGACGGCGGGCAACGGTTAAATCTCAGAACCGCACGGCATACAATTTCAGAAACACTCAACACATACAGAGGGACAAATGACGTATTTTACAAAATCTTCAAAGCTTGACAACGTTCTCTACGACGTGCGCGGACCGGTCGTCGACGAGGCGGCCCGCATGGAGGAGGCCGGGCTTCGCATTCTCAAGCTGAACATCGGCAACCCCGCTCCGTTCGGCTTTACCACTCCCGACGAAATAATAACCGACATGCGCAACATGGTTTCGGCGTCGCAGGGGT
>JAEEGL014814404.1_pt1 | contig 22129 bp, 20 predicted proteins | sample 9134231 | NCBI WGS metagenome assembly JAEEGL01 (sample SAMN16246548, study PRJNA631951) | gut metagenome | biome: gut microbiome; feature: rumen; material: fiber-attached | host: Bos | place: Iran: Karaj | collected 2018-10 | reverse complement strand
CCTTCTGTCAGCAGTTATTGCAGGCCTTGCAGTATCTGCATGCCCACCAGATACTCCATCTCGATTTGAAACCCGACAACATCCTCCTGACTCGGATAGGGCAGGAGGTGCGTTTGGTGGATTTCGGTTGTTGCTATACCGACTGCAACCCTTTCACCACAGGCCATACCGACTTGTTCGCAGCTCCCGAACAACTTGCCTCAGCAGTCGATAGCCGTGCGCTTACCCCCTCCACTGACCTCTATGCCTTCGGACGAATCCTTGATTATCTATCGGCTTTGGTCTCGCTTCCTCCATCGTATCGGAAGGTGATGAATAAATGTTTGGCAGAACGTCCAGAAGCCAGGTTTCAGTCGGCTCAGGAGGTACAGCAAGCTCTGGCTCCTAAGAAATCGGTTTCCATAGCCATTGTGGCTCTCTTCCTTTTGGCTTTGCTCGTTATCCTCGGTTGGTGGCTTAAGTCCTCATCACCCTTGTCTTCTTCTCAGTCTGCAATTAACGACTCCCTCTCATCATCTCCAGTTCCTGTCAGTCGGGATACGTCGTCCATATCTGTGCCTATCGAAGCCCAAGCCCCCCAACCCTCTCGCAATTCCGAAGATGCCAATATGCGTGATGTTAAAGGACCAGAAGAGCAGAAAAAGAAGACAAATTCTCCATCCCAGGGGCAGAACGCCCAGTTGGACGATGCTGTCATCACAGCTTGCCGTTCTGTTCTCCAATCCACAGTAGAGACTTTCCGCGATTCCATCCATCCTTCCCTGTCTCCTTCTGTTAATGAACATTGGTTGTCGGCAGTGAAGCAGTGTCATGAAGAGTTGTCTCGTATAGAACATGGTTTACAACAACGGTTTAAGGATCAGATTCCTCCAGAGAAGATTCACGATGCCATCCGCAATTATGTGGACGAGGAAATAAACGACATCCTCCAGCAAATGGCTGTCAACTCCCGCAAACAGGGTAAGGTTCCGAATTAGGATAGGATGTGGAGAACGCAGGTATCCTTGTCTGCAATGTTTGTTTTAGTTCCAATTCGCCTCGCCAAATCCTATATTTATTCATTGTTTTTACGGTAATGTTGACCATAACTCATGATTTTATAGACTTATGGTCATGATTCCGCAAGACAATGATGACCATAAGTCGAAATTTTGTTGACTTGTGGTCATTATTCCTGCTGAGATTTTGACCACAACTCCATATTTTTACTACTTGTGGTCAAGATTGTCCCTTTGGTTTTGGGATGAAATACACATCCCTTAGGCTAATTTAAAGAAACAATGGTTAGTGGTACACTATATCGATTATTAGGGGTGGTACACTTTTCAGTTACAATCTACAGCATAGGAATACCTTTTTTGAGGGTAAAAGCCTTTTTTCGACAAAATTGGACGGAATGGACACCGCTTTTTCTTGATTTTTACCCTACATTTGCACTTGTATTTGTGTCTATAAGCGAGCTTCTATACTTTTCGCTTGGTCGCTTTCCTTTCTGTGAACGGACACAGCGACAAAAGACACACTTGACTGAAAAAATCAATGAAAAAACAGCTCACGAATGAACGTTTTCAAAAAATTATTCCTAACTTTGCGATGTGACGGATAATTCGTCGCACACATGACATAGGAAGCGTTTTGCTTTCATCTGTACTGAAAAGTCTGGTAAACTTTCCAAAGTATCGCGGATGGAGTGGACACGTTCTCCCTTTTTAGATGATTGCACGCAATCACTGTCCACCTTATTTTTATATAAGGGCTGTGGTGTGTATATATCTATAGGGCGTGAGCTGTTTCTTTATTCCGATACGGGTTTTACCAGAGCCTTCAGTAGAGTAAAGAAGATAGCCACGCTTTTTTTGTGTGGTGTAGAACAGTTAAAGTCCAACTGCCATATAGGCAGTCTCTCTTTATCATTCTAATTCTATTATGAGAAGAAATCTACATACAGGTACAACAAGTCGCGCTTTTGATACAGTTGAAAGTTGCTCAAGATGTCGAAGGGGGTATAATCTAAAACTTCCTGCATGTCCTTATTGTGGAAGGGATAATAAAAACACAGAAGTCAACGAGTCCTCATTTATTGATGTGAAGAAAGCCGTCAATATCTTGGATTATTCGTTTTATTTCTGGTTTATGGCTTTAGCTGTGTTCTGTTTCGTTGCTGTTATCCTTCATGATGTGGTAGAGAATATCACCAATAATATCTCTCCTTTTTGTATTACGATTCAAGGTTACACTTATTCCGCTTTTTGGATTGCTTATCCTGTTTTACAAGGTCTGTTCTGTTATTGGCTCTACAGCATGTATAGTGTAATGGCACGTTTGGGGGTTCACGTTCGTTTCCCTTTATGGATGGCATGGACGATGTTCATCCCCATACTTAATTTATACATGCCCATTGTGATGATACGTGAAGTGTATGATTATCTTGATCATTTGAAAGTTAAGAACTTGAATTTCATAACAGTCAACATCTGGAGAGGTTTGCAGATATTTGTTAATCTGTATTTGCTTTGTGCCTCCTTCATTCATCTCAATTTCTATCTGATAATCTTTGTTGAACTTATATGGGCTGTCTGTATTTTGTATCAAGGTTTAAGTCTGAATGGTTTTTATCATGCAGTTAGCCGTAGAAGTGAACGCGCATCAAATATCTACAATACTAGAAGGAGAAGATATTGAGTATATGTAATAAAAGACAATTGTAACTAATAAAACAATAACAATTATGGCAAATATTTATGACAATCCAAACCATCTGCTCATTGGATTAGGAGGTACAGGTGGAAAGATTCTCAAAGAGTTCAAATTAAGGCTCTTTCGAGAATATGACAATGAAGCGAGGGAAGCTTTAATCCCTGCTATAGAATTGCTGTACGTTGACTCTACCAATGAAATGATGAATGATGATGACGATACATGGAGAGTGCGTGGTGAAAATGCTATGTTTGAACCAAGTGAGTTTGTCAATATCAAACCACAGATTTCAGGCATTTCTCAAATATTAGACAATGTAGATACGCTTCCTGGCCTTAAATATATAGTAAGGAATGCCCAAGCTATTAAGAACACATTAGGAGAAATAGGAGATGCAGCTGGACAAATGCGAAGGGCTGGAAGAATAATGTTTGCTAACTCCGCAGATACATTCCTTAAAATGGTGAGAGCTAAGCACACTAACTTGATAAGAAAAACAAAGAAAAACAGCCTTCACATACACATTTTCACAGGTTTGGCAGGTGGAACAGGTTCTGGCTCGATAATTGATGCTATCTCTCTAATAAAGATGAATCTTCCTGATGCAGCTTTAGATGTATATGCTATGGTTCCAGAACCCAACAAACCCGATTCAAGAATTGATAAAGGTCGTTATTATCCTAATGGATACGCTGCCTTGAGAGAGCTCAATGGTTTGAATATTGCGGAATTTCTTCCTTCGAATGTAATTACTGGAGAAGAGCATATAAAATTGAATAAAAGCCCTCTTAGTCAGTTTAACCTTGTCCTCTACACCAATGCGAACGAGACAGGTGTTGAATATGATTCATTCAGAGAGTTACCGAAGTTAATAGCCGATACAATTTATTTCCGGTTGTTCTTGCCAAACAATGATGAAACCCGCAAACTCTTTAGAGCAATCAGTTGTGAAAATGGGAAAAACTTCCAAGTTGAATACAACACGAAATCCAAAGATAAAGAAAGAGCTAGGACAAAGGATATTGCTACTTTTGGTATCAAGCGTATCATCTATCCCGAGAGACGTATAGAGGAGCACATGTCTTATACCATCAGTCAGAAAATATTGTGGCAGATGCAGTTCAACAATTTCAAGGAGGAAGGTGAAGGCTACGTCAATGAACCCTTGAAGATAGATTATACTGAATGGACTAAAGACGAGGGAAAACTGCGCGAATGGAAATTGGATGATTCACATTTGACGCTGAATGAACGAATACTGGAAACCGGCAATAAATTCCAGACTTTTGTTGACTTTTGGCATAATATAACCACTATATATTCCTATGAAGATGCAAAAAGGTTTGACAAACATCCTCTCCATTTCTTGGAAGGCATTTTTGAGGATAAATTCAAGAAAGAGTTTCGTTTGGGACAAGGTGTTGAGGATTATTATCAAGACATGAAAGCAGATAAGTTAATCCGAGATCAATCTACAACCATAGTTGAAGCCATAGAAAAGCATCTATATACCGGATGGTATGAGGGAAAGTATTCAATGACTGACCTGATGGGTATCTGTGGGGTTATTCTCGAATATATCAATGACCGTCAAAAGAGAATAGAAAACGACAAAGCCGACTGTGATGAACAAATTGATTTATACTATCGAGATAGAGACGAAAATAATGAAAAATTCAACCATGCAGGATTATATAGGATTTATATTCGCCGCGATCTTCCCAAGTTTTATTCTGAGCATCAGGAAATTCTGAAATATCTGTATGTGGAGAAAACACGTCGAGAGGCTCTTGGCTTTCAGGGCAAGCTATTGCTTCGTCTCAAAGGTGATTTCGAGAACTTCAAGAGCGAGATCAACAAATTCGTTGGCGTTTTATCAAAGACGCAAGAAAAGTTGGAAGCTGCCATTGCTGAGCGTACGAATGCAAATAAAAAGATAACTGTGGGCGATATAGACTATAATAAGGTGAACATTGAGGTGAGCGAGGATGACAAGATGGTTGAATTTGAGGAAAAGTTATCTCGTGACCGTAGTATCATGGATAATCTTGCATCGATTCTAAGAAAGAAATTGGTTGGAGAACAAGCTTTTGCTCATTTTGGGGATTTGGCTTTTAGAATCAATCCCAGAACCACAGTAAAGGATATTGCAGACAGGGAACTCATTGGACAAATTGTCGCATACCACGACATGGACGACAAGTTCTCACACGATAGAATTGTAGGTATCAATGTCTTGAAGCAGCTTCATAAGATGATTGGAGACGATCACGAGGCCACGCGTAAGTTTGCATCTAATGTAATCGATCATTGCAGTGTGCTATTGAAGCAGAATCAAACCGAAGTTATTCGGGTACTTCAGAATAATGATAATGGTGATGGTAAAATGAACAACAAATGCGTATGTGTATGCTTGCCCAATCCCGAAGGAGACGATGATCTGAAAGCGTTCGTAAAGAAACTTGAAAGCAGTATAATAAGCAAGTTAGGGTCGAATGCAGCAGGGAGTGATGTGTGCATAGATTATTCGAGCAAATCGAAGAACGAGATCACTATTGTGCAAGTGCGTAGTCTTTTCCCTATTCGCACAATATCTCATCTCGAACGGATGAAGAAAGAGTATGACAATATGGTCAATAACGTCAACCCGATAGAAAGGACGCAGAATCGCATTCTGCTTCACAGTGAGGGTGATGGCTCTGAATTGCCAAGTCTTGAAGCCGAAGGCGAAGGGCCTAAGGGAGACGAGCGTCTGACCTACTACTTCATTGCTGCTGCAATTGGAAAGATTGTGATGTTAGAACCCCCTGTTGAGGAAGAGAAAGGTTGGTACTATACTACATTAGACGACTTTGGTAGTCCTGTATCGACATTGATTTCAACTAATTTCATTGGGATAGAGACAAGCGAAGAATTGACCAGTGAGGTTCAAGGTGCTTTAACTGATGATGTTGATACATTCCTAAAAGGTATCAAGGACTTGAAGTCTGCTGAATGCGAGCAATACAAAGCTACAATCGACAGCATCATGCGTGACTTTGTTGCTCGTGAAACAGAAGGTCCCAAGAGTTCGATTTATAAGAAATATGGCAATGCTGCCAAGTCCGCCAAAGAGAAATTTATTAAATAATAGTGGAACGGAATATGGTAAGTAGAAGAAACGAAATACGTTGGGGCATCTGTACAAACACAGACATTGATGGTGGAGGTAACCCCTGTCCTAATTGTGCTAAAAAGATACAATTAGTCATACGTGGAAGCCAAAAGTTTGAGTGTCCTGAATGCAAATCGCCTCTGACAATGGTTCCTGCTCCTAAAACTTGGTGGGAAAAGAACAAATGGTTTATCGTCGCTCCCGTAGCTGTTCTTGCTATCGGTGCTGCAGTATTGCTTGCTTTCACTTTTAGTGGAAGTTCCGACTCAGAGGCAGACAGGCCACAGGAAGAAGCTGTTTCTAAAATAGAAGTTGATGAGAACGACAAACAAGCACCTCAAGAAGCTATTAAGGATAGCCTCGAACAGCGCACCGACACAGTAGTGTCTGATACTTTGCCCACAATGCCACAGAAGGAAGAAACTATTAATGAGCCTGAAGGCGATTTGAATGCGAAAGTGAAGAACGAACCAGAGCCTAAGCCGGTGGTTGTAGAGAAAAAGAAGAAACCAAGTGACTCTACAGTGACATCTCAACGTAACAGCGGCTCGAAGAACTTAGGCTATGCCACATTCAAGGGTACCTTGAAGAACGGTGTGCCTGATGATGTCAATGGGCGACTTGTTTTCAGTTCTTCTCATGTGATTGACAGCAAGGATCCCAAAGGGCGAGTGGCAGAACCTGGCGACTATGTGATTGGTGAGTTCTCAGAAGGGCATCTTGTTCAAGGTATCTGGTATGGTTCAGATAATGTGGTGAAAGGAAGTATCATCATCGGAAAATGATCTTATTATGATGATTAGGAAGTTGTTCATAGCAGTTTGCCTGATAGCAGGTTTGTCGTCTTCAGTCCGCGCACAATCCTATCAAAGCACACTGTTGAAACGTATTGCACAGTTGGTCAATCCGGTTATCCGGATTGACTCAACTGACAGCTTTGGTTATTGCCAGGCTGGCAGGTTCCGTGGACATGACCTTGTTGCCTTATGCGATGCTGAGAACAATGTCCTACACCTTGGACTGAAACTCTTCAACCGTCAGTATGACTTTGGGGTAAATCCTTCAGTGCTGGATTTTCTGGAAAGATATTACTTTGAACTGGCTGTAGAGAAAGAGGTGAACAGAAACACAAAAATGGCTGATGATAAAGTGTTCTTCAGGAAAGGAAAGCCTGTAGACTTGCTGAACATAACAGATACAACTGCATTCTCCATCACAACAAGTGAGAGATTTTACGAGGTAAAGTGGATGGACAATTCTGGATTGCCTCTGGTGGAACTGGTGTTTCCTGTTCAGTACGACCTTATCTACGGTATGAACCAAAGTGAGATTCAGAATCTGATGAAGTCGTTTATTCGCCAAGCACCTACTGTTCCACTTGACGGGAAAAAAGTCGGAGGATTGACTGAGATAACATCTGGTATCTATTCGATTTCCAAGAATCATTATTACATTGAGAGCCTCAACGATGCCGTATATTACAGGAAAAAGAAGAACGAATACATTCCACTTTTTGAGAATCAGCACAAAGATTATTCTGCTGCCAATCTCATGATGGGAATCATTCCAGATGTGGATTATAGGATGGTAGTCACTCAGTCTAAATATGGACTGAAGTCGATTCAATATACCATCACGCTTCAACAATGGTTGAATTATTGCCGCTATCAAAACCTTCATCTCTATTTTTCTGTAGAGGAGGAACGAGAAGATGGTTTGGCTGCAGTGGTTATTGCCCATAGTGAAGAATTAGGTTACAATCATCTGCTTTCCATCATCATTCCTGATAAGTTTGTGGAAAACAAGGATGAGACTGTACTAAAAGTCAAGATGACCTCATTTATTCCCACACATAATATCAAAGACTTGTATCAGCAATATTCTGTTAAAAAGAGAAAAACAATAAAATGAAAAGATTCGTCTTTATATTGTCGGTATATTTGTGTGTTAGCATTATTGTCTATTCTCAGGATATGTCAACACAGGAAGCCATCAAGAACATCAATAAGATTAAGATGGATAACAACTACCTGTATGCGGAATCCACCAACAAAGAATGGGAGGAGGCATTCGACAATGCCAAGGCACTGTTGAGTGTGATGATTTCAGAATGGGCAATGAAGAATGAAGACAAAAACGTAGATATGTGTGTCGCCAACTCCAAGGAGCACATCCTCGCTATTAAAACACGAAGAGGTGAACTTTACCGCTCGTTTGTCTATGTGAAGAAAAGTGACATCATCCCGATTTCTGATGAAAGGAATCTTATGGTTGTAAAGATGGAGAAAGAGAATGAGAAAGAAACAACACCGATGATATCTTTTTCTCCTGTTGTGGAAAAAGTGAGCACTGAAGAGAATCTTAATAAGCCCATTGCGAGGTCAACAAATGTGGATACTGATATCCCAGAAGATATGTCTGACCCAATTACCGTGGCATTGGTTATTGAGAACAAAATGAAGCAGATCCATAGTTTTGATGAGGTTGAAAACTTTGTCAATCAATTAAAAAAGGAGAACAGGCTCAAGAAAGCTGGCAAATACAAGACGATGCCAGATAACGAAGATTGCTATCTTCTTGTCTATAATCCTCAAGGAACCATACCCGCAGTATTGAGAAAAAAAGGTAGTCGTTATTTCAATCTGAACACACATCAGGCGGACAACATAGCCAATTACGAAGGATGTGGTGCCATTTGGATTCAAATAAAATAACTAATGAAATGAATGATATGAGACGTTTATGTTATTTGTTATTCTGTCTGCTGTCTTACGCAACATCAAGAGCAGGCAACATTCAGGTCAAAATCTCAGATGGTGTGGATTCTGAGGTGCTGAAAAACAAAATGGAAGAAAACACGGCAAAAATACTTAACGAAGTAAACGATGCACAGGCACAAAACCGTGACCTCAACTTCCATACCATGGGGGTGAATGAAAGTGTGAGCCGATCAATGGCTATGCTTTGGGAGAATACGCCTTTTGTCTGCAGTGATGAGTTAATTGTGGAACATTGCATCACCACCAAGTCTGGATACCAAATCAGGAATATTCCACTTTTGATGAAACCTCGTGGTGACCGTGAATTTAATGAGGATGAGTATCAAGAGGCCGTAATCAGTTTCGACAGGAATGGCAATGTCGAGAGTTTCTATCTCACTATTAGCCAAGCCTTGTATATGAATGTGATTAAGGACAACAAAGAAGTCACTGATCTAAGACGTCGCCAACTGATATTGGATTATGTGGAGCAGTTCCGTACAGCCTACAACCAACGGGATATCAATTTCCTCAATCAGGTTTTCTCGGATGATGCATTGATTATCACAGGAAAGGTGATTATCCAAAAACATCAGGAAGGATTCAATACGCAGAAGATCCAATACAACAAGCAGACGAAAGCAGAGTATATTGCTAAACTGCGTCGCATTTTCTCTTCGGTCAGTTATATCAAGGTCACATTCGACGAGATTGAAGTGATGCGTCATCCTGCAAACAAGGATTTCTATGGTGTCACACTTCACCAAGGATATAGCACAAGTGCTTATCATGATGATGGGTATTTATTCTTACTTTGGGACTTTACTAATGAAGACGCTCCGCAAATACACGTTCGCACTTGGCAGCCCGACAGAATTAATGGAAAAGCCTTGCCAAAAGATGAGGTTTTCAGTTTGAGCGATTTTGATATTTAGTTTTCAAATCGTTTAATTCATACATGAACGTAAAATACAATCATTATGGTTAATAAAATATTACTTATGACAGGGCTGTTCTGCTTATTGTTTGCCCAGTCTGTCTTCGGACAAGAACTTCTCGTCAAGGAGTTTAAGGAACTTCCTAACGACCTTTCTGCGCGTACTCAAGAAAAGAAAGATGCCAATGATAATACCTGTGCATTAATCAAGGTTTTTGTACCTGTTCAGAATGCTTCATTCGAGGATTCCTATCTTATAGACCAACAATATACTCCTGGCGAATATTGGGTCTATATGGCGGGAGGTGCATCTAAAATCAAAGTGAAACATGCTGAAATGCCCCCGATTGTTTTTGAGTTTCCTGAGAAACTAATAAGTAAGACTACCTATCAGTTGGTGTTGGGAGTGAAAGAGGCAGAAGCTCATTATGCAACTTTTAGAGTCGTTAGCGAGGTGAAGAATTGTTTGCTCTATATAGGAGACCAAAAATACGAAGTTAAAAAAGGTCAGGTGGATGTGAAACTGCCCAGCGGAACTTATAACTATGTCGTGACAGACAGGGATGCTCGTCATCAGCCTCTTGAGGGAACTGTCGAAATCACGGATAAAGATCTGGTTATACCGTTGAGGTTCAATACAGGATACACACAAGGGTATTTGGCAGAGAAGGCCGAGAAGAAACAAAGACGGAAAGAAGCTTGGAATGAATTCTGGAGCAACGTGAAAGTTTCAGACAGCAGTAACTCATCCAGTTCTTATTCAAGATCAAATTATAACACGTCTAATCAATGGAACTCGCAGGCAAGATCATACGCCAACACGTTGCAACAGCCCACCCGGATCTCAAATGTCTCGACCTATCAGAATCAGCAGACAAGGACAAACAACAAAACGGTGCAACCGCCAACTCGGAACACTAATAACACCCATCAGAACCAACAAACGAGAACTTTCAACACGGTGCAACAACCCACCCGGAACACTAACAACACCTATCAGAACCAACAAACAAGAACTTACAACAATACAAGAATCAGACCCGCAAGAAGAACAATTAGAGGAAGAAGATGATAATCTTTTTGAGTAACTTTTTTATTTTGGTTTCTATAAAATGAAAAATCCTATGAGAAAACTATTATTTATGCTATTATCTTTTCACATCCTGTATCTTAGTGCCCAAGAAATAGACGTGAAGAGTTTTGGGGTGTTGGAAAATGCTCAGACGAATGAAGGCAATCCGAGAAATGATGCTAACGGCAATCCCTGTGCGTTACTTAAGGTTCATTCTTTAATGTCTGGGTTGGAGTTTGAAGGATGGGTCATTGGTGATGTGGAAAGAAAGGATAATGTATACAGAGTTTACATTGCAGGTGGTGCGAAGCATGTAAAGATAAAACATCCTGATTGTCAGACGAAGGACTTAGTCTTTAGCGAATTTAATATAAGCAGTTTATCACAAGGAGCTATTTATGAGCTTTTTCTTGAGGATGAACATGATGATACGATTGATAAGGTTTATCAGTTAGGGTGGAATATAGGGGATATTTCATTATCGCGACATGAAAGACAAGTACTCCATATTGCAGCTTCGCGTGGTGATATGAAGGCTCTGATTGTAATGGCCCAAATTACTAATCGATTACATTGGATTGAAGAATTGTTGGAAAGAGGAGACAGTACATGCCTTGATTCCATGCCAGGTGAATTGATGTATCGGTATGCCCGTAAAAAGGCGGAAATGGAGCTTAATAGACCCAATATAGATGCTTATGTTGCAAAAGATATTTATACAGATATTAGCCTTTTAGACCTTAAGGCTTGTTTGAAAGGGTATGAGGAGGCAATAGATGCCTTATTTGAAGATTATCCCCGCAGTAAAGGGTTGCCTCAATTAAAGAAAGAAGTGGAACGTATATGTATGAAATATGCAGACAAGGGAAGTGTTAAGGCAATGACTTGTCTCGGTCGTATTGCCGAGAAAGGTATCTGCGAAACGATAGATCTTAAAACAGCCGAGAAATGGTATCGTAAGATACATCAGTTAAGTCCATCCAATCAATCAAGAACCGATCTATGTAGAGTTTATGGAAATAATCAATATCCAATAGATCCCGCTTCTCTCAGTTTTATCAAGCAAGGAGCAAGTGAGGGCCTAACTGAAGCTTTGTATCAGTTAGGATGTATGTATGAAGAAGGACGCAATGTGCCGCAGAATGTCAACATGGCGATAGAGTTGTTCAATAAGGGATTGCCGGGCTTACAAACCGATCCTATCGCTGAGCCTTATCAAAATACATACTATCGCCTTGCAAAGATCTATTATGATCAAAAGAACTACAGACAAGCCAAAAGATTGTTGGTCGGTATGCCATCTGATCATCTGGACGCGAGATATTTACAAGCTATGTGCATTTATTATGATGCAAGACCCAATAATTTCCAACCTAAGGCTGATGCTTTTGTTATACTAAGTGATTTGTCAAAAAATGGTTATGAAAAAGCCACATCCTTTATCAAAATTCATTATTAAAACATGAAAAGAGGAATGAAAAAAATAATCTGTCTATTGTTCTTTTGTGCAGGTGTTTCTTTTTCCTATGGAAAAGAAATTCAAGTTGTCAGTTTCAAACAAAGTATATCGGACATAGCAGCCCGAACAAATTTGCGAGAAGACACCAAGGGTGTGCCATGTGCTTTGGTTAAAGTACAGCTCCCAATGAGAAATGCCATTTTCGAAGGGGATATCGTTGGGGAGATTGCTTTCAAGATCAATGAATATTGGGTATATATGCCTCAGAAAAGTTCACATTTGGAAGTCAGAGTGGCAGGATATGAGAATCTATCAGTAGATTTCAGCAAGTATGGCATCTCTGGCGTTGAATCACAGGGAACTTATGAAATGTGTCTTCTTAAGAAAGAAGGAGAAGCACCCCAATTATATGAAGATGGTCTGATTGCATTGGCAAAGAATGATGTTATTACTGGATATAGGAAATTACAGAAAGCATCTAATGCGGGATATGCTCCTGCCTCTTATGAATTAGGTTTAATTTCTATTATTCCTTTGGACAAAGGATATGATAGTGCAGACCCTAACACAGAGGAGGGTTATCAAGAAGCATACAATTATTTGAAGGATGCTGCAGATAAGGGATATCCGGAAGCGCAATATGCATTAAGCCATTTATTGAAGGATTATAAGAACGGCAAGTCTGAAACCCTTTCTAAGATTAAGATTGATTCGAGATTGTTGGGAGAATCGGAAATCAAGGATTTAATAAGGCTGGCAGCAGACAAAGGAGTTATAGAGGCTCAATATCTCATGTTGTCGGATGATCAATGGTGTGAGCAGAGTGCCAGTAAGGGTATTGCTGTAGCTGAGTTTGGCATGGGACTCAGGTATGACAAGTCTTTCCGACAGCGTGAAAATTATCCCATGTTGGAGTCTTTAAAATATACATTGATAGAGGACAATTATAATAAAGCGATTGGATGGTATCAAAAAGCATCAGATAAAGGACTCGATCTGGCACAATGGAGATTGGGCGACTTCTATGTTTTAGGTTTGGGGGTAGAAAAAGATATTAATAAGGCTATCGCTTTGAAAACAAAAGCAGCCGAGCAAGGTTTCTATCTATTTCAGTATATGATGTCAATGATGTATGCTATTGGAATAATAGGTGATTTCCAAGTATATAGATTGTATAATACGGAGCCAGGAACAAATCCGTGGGAAAAGATAGGTAAGAACACAATGAAAGCCAGTTACTGGCTCAGAAAGTTTAATCATCAAGAATTGAGAAAGTATGATTTAGAGATGCTTGAAACAAATGGCCTTTATGCAATGATGCTCGGCATCCTTTCCGAAAACACATTAAAGGAAGGAAAATATGAAGAAGCAATATATTGGTATCAACGGCAAATGGATATGGGGTATGGTGATGCTTATTTCTATCTGGGTGAGATGTATATGAAAGGATCAGGGGTTTCACGTAATTATAAGAAAGCGCGCTCTCTATTTGAACAAGTGCTTGCAGATGATAAGTATGGGGATGGACATGATGAGGAATTGCAAGCCAAAGCAATGTGCTATTTGGGTATTATCTATCGTGATGGTTTAGGAATAATTAAGGATACGTCGAAAGCGAAAGATTATTTGATGAGAGCTTATAGTCAATCGTGCGGGAGTTCATGGTCAGGGAAAGAGTTGATAAAACTATATGAGCAATTGCAGAATTATACTATGGCCCGTTCTATTAATATCGACGAAGACGAGGGTTGGTAACAAATGATTAGCTTTCTTGCTAATGGACGGAATGGACACCGCATCATCGGAAGATATTCTATATTTTTGCGAAGCATAACAGACAAGCAGATTGAAATTATTGTATTAAAACAGACATTATGAAAAAGTTAGCATTTGTAGTAATGGCTTTCGCAGCCATTGGTTTAATTTTCAGTTGTGGCCCCAACAAGGCTGAACTGGCAGAAATAGCACGTCAAGACAGCATTCGCGTGGCCGACAGCCTGAAACGAATGGAGGAAATTGCTGCTCAGAAAGCGGCACAAGAGGCCGCTGAAAAAGCTAAGGCAGATAGTATTGAACGCGACAAAAAGGTCATCACAATGATAGAGGAGTTCTATAAGAACTATGTTTTTGGGGAGAAGTATAATGACTTGACTAAAAAAACTGTTGCTAATAAGTATTGGACGAAGAAACTTGCCAGAGAACTTGCGAATCTTTATGATTATGATGGTGAGGGATATGCTATTTGGGAATTCCGAAGTGGTGCTCAAGATTGGGGCCCAAAAGATGGGGTAACCAATATAGAAGTGTTAGGCAATGGTAAATATAAAGTTTATTATTCCAATGGTTTTGGAAGCGAAAAGGGTTCTCTTATAGTCTCAATCGCTGTTGATGGGGACATTATTAAGTTTGATGACATAAGCGACAATCACTGGAATATGTGATGTAAATACAAATATCAATTAAAAACTAATAATTTGAAACAGTTTTTATTATCGATAATCCTATCTGTGTATTCTTTTCCTGTTCGGCTCAATTACTTGGTCAAGTGAAGCGGGATGGGGGAATATATTAACGTAAGAAAAGGTCCAGGAACATCCTACGAGATTGCTACCAAAATCAAGGATGGAGCAAACATCTACTGTGAACCATACAACAATCAGATGGAACAAATCATTTATTAAATTAAGTGTTTCGACGTGAACAAAATCTCGGAGATTAAGGATTTGAGCCCAGAATGATAATGAGTGGTATAGAATAAAATAGAGTTAACGTAATAACAACACAAATATGAAGAATGTATTAAAAGTATTGATTCTTACCTCATTCTTTGCAATGAGTAGTTGCCATAAAGGTTCGTCTGCACAAGGAACAGGCAATGAGAATACCAATAAAGTTGCTATGTCTGGTGACGATGAAGATGAACCCTTCGTGGATTGCGACAACATCATTTTCACCATCAACAAGATGAGAAAATCACTTTATCCTGCCACTAAAGAAGAGCGTGGATTGTCATCGGTGGGTGAAAAAGCTGTGATATTCGATTTTCAAGAAACAGGTTTCGACCTACTATCCATTGTTGACGACGGCAGTATATATACATATGGTGATGGTGATATTCCCGAACAGAACATTTGTCTCGGTAAGAATGCGAAAGTAAAATTACGACAAGAAGAAGGAGAAAGTATAGGAGGTCTCTGGGAGAAGAAAGCAGTCAAGGAACATGCAACTGTGCTTTTCTTAAGATCTTTAAGCGATGTTGCTGGTAGTATATGTTTCACAAAGAAGTCCGATGCTGAGGAGTTTATTAAGCAATTAAGCACCTATGGCGTTTACAAGTATAAAGAAGATGATGGGGATGTTCTTATTATTCCTAAAAAGAAGTTGAAAAAAGGAACACCTCCCGTCCAAGCCACGAAGGAACAATGGAATGATGGGTGTAGTTTTATGGATTACTTCTTCGAGACAAAGATTGAGAATGATTCTGATGGTTGGTATTCTATCGGATGGTGTGAACCGATGTGGTAGAAAAACTATTAACAGAATACTATTATGAATACTATTATGAAAATGAAAAGGACGATATTTTTTTCATTATTCCTTGTGATTTCTGTGTTCTCTTTCGCACAGACAGGACTGAAGACGGGTCTCATCAAAGATGAAGGTGGCTATACTAACATCCGCAAAGGCCCAGGCACAAACTACGAAGTAGTGGAGAAGTGGGAGGATGGTTATTTCATTAACTACAAAGACACTGGTGGTCCATGGGTAAAAGTTTATTGGTATCCTTGTAGTGCTTGCGACTTAGAGTATCTCGGCTACATGGCCAAGAGCAAGATAGTGGTGCCTCCGAAAATCATCGGTGTCAGTTTTGATTTGGCTCGTGTTGATCCCCAAAACCACGACTACACCAACATCCGAAAGAGTCCTGGAGGTGAGGTGGTTGGTAAAGTTAAGGATGGATCATGGATACTCTTTAATACAAATGACTATGGTGGAAAAACTTGGGTACGAGTCTTTTACCAGAACGGAAAACTCAGAGGGTACATACATCAAAGCAAACTGGCAATCCAAGAAAATACCGGATTCTGGTTGGAATAAATATCTTGTGTAACTTGGATGGAAAGAATATGACACCAATAAAAACTATAATACAATGAGAAAGACAATCATGAAAACAAAAACATCAGTTATGAGAAAGGCGAACATCATATTATTGTGTATCCTTGGAAGCCTTGCTCTTAAGGACGCTAATGCCCAGACTTGTCCTGATGAGAATCATCCGCATAAGATTGACCTTGGTCTTCCCTCTGGAACAAAGTGGGCGTGCTGCAATGTCGGTGCCACTAAACCTGTAAGTTTTGGCGGCTACTACGCATGGGGAGAGACAGAAGAGAAGAAGGTGTACAGCGATAAATTGTACAAATATCCTGATAATGGTTCTGTTAATGATATTGCAGGGACGAAATGGGATGTAGCCCACATGAAGTGGGGTGGTACTTGGCAAATGCCAACCCTTGAGCAATTGGAGGAACTTATTGAGAATTGTAAGTATCAATGGACTACGCAAAACGGAATAAAAGGAGCGACATTCACGGGATCTAATGGTCGAAGTATCTTCTTGCCTGCAGCAGGAGATCGTGATGGGAATAATCTTGAAGATGTCGCAACTTATGGTTCCTACTGGGTTGCTTTTATGGGGTGGCTTAAAGGCAATCATTGTCCATGTGTCTTACGCTTTTCTTCAGACAATATTCCTGATACATGGGATAGTGACATAGGTGGCGGTTATACAGGTTACTCAGTCCGTCCCGTCTCAAAATAAGGTATTACCTAACTTTATTAATCAATTTCAAAAAAGGAAGAAACCGACAATCTGGAATAGTGAAGGTGGTAAGCATTTCACCCGCATAGAATACACTGATGTTTCAGATTAATGAGTATTAAACAATAAAAAACAAAGAATAAAATGTTTTACTATATCAATTCAGCAGGTCAACAAACCGGTCCTGTACCTGCAGACCAACTTGCAGTAAACGGCGTTACAGCCGATACATTGGTTTGGAAAGACGGAATGAGCCAATGGACAAAGGCATCAGATGTACCCGAACTGAGATTCCTTTTTGACCCCAACGTCCCGCCTCCAGCACCATCTAACAGCACCAACACGGCTATTTCACAAGACAGCAACTCAAAACCGGTTATATTTGCGTTAATTGTAGGCATTGTTGGAGTGCTCGTTTTGCTACACTGGCTTTTTGGCAGTAGCGGATTTTGGATTTGGCTTTTTATAGGAGTGTTAACTGGTGAACTGTTTTCTCTCTGGAAAGCCATCTTTGAAAAGAAAACACCTGAGAAAGGAACGATTTGGGCTACAATCATCATCGCTGTCATCGGGTATTTCGTCTTTTCCAGTGGCTCCACCACATCGTCGGATTCAAAAAAAGAAAGTGTTGCAACAGAATCTACAACTACGCCTGTGAACACAAAAAAAGAAATCCCGTCTTGGATGGTAGGGAAATGGAAATGCAACACGCCTTACGGGACTATTACTTTGCGCATCAATTCTGATGGATTTGGTACTTTTGATGATTCGTTTGGAAATTTCACATATACGGGAGATGAACTTGAATTCCGTATGTCTAATGTGGATGGCGTTGTAACTCCTATAGAAGTGGATCATGCCAGCCAGAAACTGGGTGCAGGAAGTGGATATTACTTCAGGAAGGTTTCAAATTGAGACTACACAAATTGCTAACCTAAAATAACAGTTTTTTATGAGAAAGAGATTTTTCAGCCTTATAGGCTTATTCCTTCTGGCTTGTGTGTTTACAGGTTGTGGAGAGAGTGCTAAGGAAGCACAGGCGCAGAAAGAAGCCGCTGAAAAAGCGCGGCAGGACCCCATCAACGCTGCTATCGCTCAGGCAAAGGCGGATTCCATTGAAAAAGCACGTCAGGATTCCTTAGAGCAGGTTTTGATAGTGGAAAACACTATCGTCTTTATCACGGAATTCTACAAGAAAAGTCTGGATAATCGTTTTAATTTTAATGTTGAGGAAAAAACGGTAAAGGAAAACTGCACCAACAAATTTTATAAAGAATGGAAAGAAATAACTTCGCCAGAGCCACCAGATCCAGAATCTGGAATGATGTCATATCCATGTGAATATGATCCCATCATCTGTGAACAATCATGCATGCGGTCACCACAAATCGAAAAGTGGAAAAACCTACAGGTTGAATCTTTAGGTGATGATGATTATGAGGTGCGTTTCCGTCTAAAATGGGAGGATTTTATGGACGCCCATCGTGACGAGACCAAAAAAACACTTCGCATAAAGGTTACAGAGGAGAATGGCGTGACCAAAATCTCGGAGATTAAAGATATGAATCCAGAATGATAATGTATAATTAAAGAAGCATCGATAATGATCAATTTATTTATACTAAAAATGAAAAGAATAATCTTATTACAATCACTCCTGTTGATTTGCGTTCTTTCGTTAGCGCAGTCAGGTCAGAACAGATCTCATCAAAGATGAAGGAGGCTATACCAACATCCGTAAAGAACCAAGAACACAATATGAAGTGGCAGAGAATAGTATTAACTTAACTTTCTAATAGGCTTTGCATGGAATGGACACTATGGACAGCATTGTTTCCGATGGTATAGCATATCTTTGCAAAAACTAACAGAACCTATCTTAAAAAAGGATAATTATGAAAACAACAATTAGAAACTTTATGTTGCTGATGGGCATGGCACTGCTCTTCAGTTGCGGAGGCGGCACGGATTCCAACACGGTGACGCTGGATGACGGCACGAAGATGCCGGCATGGATTGTCGGAGTGTGGGAAACGAACGTGGAGGGCATGACGATGCACGTTACGCTCAATGCTCATGGTGTTGTCGTAGCCGACAGTCCTTTTGGAGGCGAGCCCAACATGGGTGTTTTCACATACGATGGAAACAGACTGGACTGTGACAATGTGATGCATCTCAAGGTGAACCATGACCAGAAGAGGCTTGAAAGCGACAACGGGAATATCTGGAAGAAAGTGGAAGAGCTGAAATAATCAAGGATTTTCCTCACGAATTATAGAATTAAAGAATGAAAAAACTATTTTTACTATTTAGTTATCTGCTTTGTTGCATTATCATGAGCGCACAAAGCATGAAGATGGTTGTGGATAATAAAGGTAACGTTGTAGGCCGTTATGTAAAGACCAATGCCACCACCTATACCGTGGACGTACAAGACTATGGCGAAGTGCCAAAAGCTGGCAATCGTGTAGTGACTTACAGTGCCACCGCCGGACAGGGCATCGTTTATCGCAATCAGGTACGCAGAGGGAACATCAATGTGCGTAAAGGTCCATCAACAAGTCATACTGTTATCGGAAAGATTAGGGAAACTGATGGTGTCCCTGACACCTATCCCTGCCTCGGTAAAGTGAATGGCTGGTACAAAATCCGTTTTAACGGAAAAATCGGCTATGTGCGCGAGGATATGGTTGACTGGGACGGAATGGACACGTTCTAACACGGCAGTATCAATAGATGATTCCTGGCAAAAGTACGAACACTAAAACCACTGCCAAGAGAACACAATATGACTGGTTGGCAGAGAAATATGCCACTCACAACGACATATGTATTTCAACTCTCAGTAATGGTATGACGGCTGGCGCAACGAGGTGCCGGCAAGTGAACTGAACAAGTTTGAGAAATACAACATCTCGTTCATTCAAAAGTATGAATATTCTTTACAGTAAAATCTAAAGTCATAAAAATGAATATGATGAGAACGTATATTATTTTTTTGAGCATCCTTGGAAGTTTGACTTTCATGGATGCTAATGCACAGATTTGTCCAGACAACAATCACCCTCACATGATTGACTTGGGATTGCCAACAGGTACTTTATGGGCCTGCTGTAATATCGGCGCAACCAAACCTGAAGGATACGGAAGTTATTTCGCATGGGGGGAGACAGAAGAGAAGGATGTCTATAATGAAAAAACTTATCGATACACTATTTCAGAGGATGGCCCAATCGTTCCTACAAACATAAGTGGAACAAAAATGGATGTTGCCTACCAGAAGTGGGGAAGTCCATGGCGGCTACCTGATGTAGAACAAAGTAATGAATTTATTGAAGAATGTAAGTATCAATGGATGGTTCACAACGGTATAAAAGGAGGTAAGTTCACTGGTCCTAATGGCAATAGTATCTTCTTTCCTGCCGCAGGATATCGCGAGGAAAAAGAGATCAAAGAGAGGAGTGTTTGTGGCAACTACTGGACAGAAAACAGGTGGTCTTCTACATTAATGTCATCTTCGTATTATACTATCTCATTCTCTGCTGATTATAATCATGCAGAAGCGGAATTCTATTCAGGACAATTAGGATACACCGTCCGTCCCATAGCCCCAAAAGGAACTTATGACGATTCGAAAATATACGACGTTGCTGAAGAGATGCCAGAGTTTCCAGGAGGCATGGAGGCTTTGATGAAATTTCTCCAGCAAAATCTCAATTATCCTACACGTGCCAAAGCAAACGGCATACAAGGACGCGTGATGGTCACTTTTGTGGTTGAGAAAGATGGTAGCATCAGTAATCAGAAAGTAAAAAAGGCCATTGATGAGGACCTCGACAGGGAGGCTCTGCGAATATGCGCATCGATGCCGAAATGGAACCCTGGCAGGATAAAAGGCAAGGCTGTAAGGGTGAAGTACACCGTTCCCATCACTTTTCACTTTTAATGACGAGGGGAAGGTTGGTGGACTCTTCTTTTTGGTTGATATTAAATTCTAAGAAACAACGTAATGATGGAAAAACTGAAAAATTGGAAATTGTGGGCTGTCGTGATTGTACTCTTATTGCTGATAAGGGGTTGTGGAAGTTGTGGCAGCGATGATAGTAGTAATGGAAAGAAACAAGAGCAGACTTCCAATAGTTCTTCGCAGAATGTACCAGGGTGGCTGACGCAATATAAGTTTGTTTGCGAGACAGGAGATGGTAGTGCAACAGTAATCAAATTCAATAACAATGGTACTGCTCGCATGAGAATAGTAGATGAAATGGGAAGGACAATAAGTGGCATGGACTTCGAGGGAACCTTCTCCGTGAGGGACGATGTCGTTTATTTTATCTTTAGTGCTGATGAATCGAAAACTATAGTATTTGAAATGGATAAGCAACGTCAGAGACTGCACGCTGAAGGAGGAGGCGTCTTTAAGCAGTCTGTTCTATAGGACAGATTTATTTCAGTTTGTTGAGAAAATGAATATAGACGGGCAAAACTTTGATTCCACAAGTTTTGCCCGTCTTTGGTTTATTTCTCCGCCATCTTCCATTCGGTGATGCGGCGGTGCTGGCTTGAGAAGTTCACTCCGATTTTGAAGAGGCGGCGTGGGTCGGTGGCGAAGGGTAGGGCATAGCCCTTGTCCTCAATTTGCTGAAGTGCATCGTCCGCGCTCTTGTCGAGTTTGAACTCGAAGATGTAGAGGTAGTCGGAGGTCTTGACGATGAGATCCATACGTCCGTCGCTGGTGGGACGCTCCACCTCCACATACAGACCAATCAGACGGAACACCACAAATATCACATTCTGGAAATAAAGTTCCGCCTCTCCGGCAATACGGTAGTCACTGTCGGCGAAGAAGACTTCCAAAAGCGCCATAAATGGTTCCACTTCCCCACGCCGTATCGTCGTCACCAATTTAGATATGTAAGAACCGCTCTTCACGGTGCTCACATTGGAATACAAGGGTATGAGGAAACGGGTGAAGCCATTCTCCACCTCACGGTTGGGAAAACCGAGACGGTAGAGTTGGAACTCCTTGTTGTAGCCCTTGATGGTGAGGTATCCGCTCTGGTAGATAACCGAGACGGGGTTCTCCTGCATGTTGTCGATGCTGTTGATGGTGTTGCTTGTGATTTCCTCATCAACGAGGTCGTTGAGGTTGAAATTGGACTGTTGGAGCAGTTCTGTCAGGAAAGTGGGAGTGCCAGTCTCGAACCAGTATTCGCCGAACGATTCCTT